>Ga0209541_10005014_pt1 | contig 23237 bp, 19 predicted proteins | sample RifCSPlowO2_01_FD_184027 | JGI IMG/M metagenome (GOLD analysis project Ga0209541, IMG submission 184027) | Groundwater microbial communities from Rifle, Colorado - Rifle CSP2_plank lowO2_0.1 (SPAdes) (version 2) | ecosystem: Environmental > Aquatic > Deep subsurface > Groundwater | place... | reverse complement strand
CAACCGATATGATTGATGAATTGACGCTTATATATAATCAAGCCAGGCAGGCTTCCATTACGCGCGAGATAGCGGAAATCTCTGGCGGAAAGGCAGCATTAGAGCGTTAGCTGTTAGCTTTTAGGTTTTAGCTTATAGCTGTTAGTTATTTTATACCTATTACCTAAAACCTAATACCTAATATCTAACACCTATAACCTAAAAATTATGAACCAAGGATTAATTAAACAAGTCATCGGGCCGGTTGTTGATGTCCAGTTTGAAGAAAAATTGCCCGGAATTTATAACGCGCTTAAGGTTAAAATAGGGGATTCTCTTTTGGTGCTTGAAACGCAACAGCATCTTGGAAACAATATGGTGCGATCCGTTGCCATGGGATCAACCGATGGGCTTCAAAGAGGTATGAAAGTTGTTGATACGGGAAAATCTATAACCGTTCCTGTGGGGCCGGAGACACTAGGAAGAATGATGAATGTTTTGGGCGAGCCTATTGATAGTAAAAATGAAGTGAAGACAAAAGAGAAGTGGTCCATACACAGGGACGCTCCGGAATTTAGCGAGCAATCCACAAAAGCGGAAATTTTTGAAACAGGAATCAAGGTTATTGATCTTATCTGTCCATTTGTCAAAGGTGGAAAAGTCGGTCTTTTCGGAGGAGCCGGAGTGGGAAAGACCGTTGTCATACAAGAGCTTATCAGAAATATCGCCTCTGAACACGGCGGGTATTCGGTATTTGCCGGAGTGGGAGAGAGAACCAGGGAAGGAAATGATCTGTATCGCGAAATGGAGTCTTCTGGGGTATTAAAAAATACTTCTTTGGTTTTCGGACAGATGAATGAACCGCCGGGCGCTCGCCTTCGCGTAGGGCTTACCGGACTTACTTTGGCTGAGTATTTTAGGGACAAAGAAGGAAAAGACGTTTTATTTTTTATAGATAATATTTTTCGTTTCACGCAAGCAGGCTCCGAGGTATCCGCGCTTTTAGGAAGGATTCCTTCGGCCGTGGGATACCAGCCGACGCTCGCGACGGAGATGGGAAAGATGCAGGAGAGAATCACTTCAACAACCAGGGGATCAATCACATCGGTGCAGGCGGTGTATGTTCCCGCGGATGATTTGACCGATCCGGCTCCCGCGACAACATTTGCCCACCTTGACTCAACCGTTGTTCTTTCTCGCGGTCTGTCTGAGCTTGGAATTTATCCGGCAGTTGATCCGCTGGATTCCTCATCAACTATTTTGGATCCAAGAATTGTAGGTCAGGAGCATTATGAAATCGCGCGAGGCGTGCAGAAGATTTTACAAAGGTACAAAGACTTGCAGGATATTATCGCGATTTTAGGAATGGAAGAATTATCAGTCGAAGATAAGCTTATTGTTTCGCGCGCGCGAAAAATTCAGAGATTTTTATCGCAGCCGTTTTTTGTGGCAGAAACTTTTACCGGCACTCCAGGAAAATATGTGAAACTCTCGGACACCATTAAAGGATTCAGGGAAATATTGGAAGGCAAGCACGACGAGGCGGGAGAGCAGGCGTTTTATATGAAGGGAAATATAGGAGAGGTAACTTAATTTTGAATTTAGAATTTTAAATTTCAAATCAATTTTAAATTTTTAATATTTTAAAAATTTTATCATTCAAAATTCAATCAAAATTAAAAATTAAGAATTCAAAATTTTGTTTATGACCATTAAGTTCAAAATCGTAACTCCCGAGCGCGTGGTATATGAAAACGAGGTAGATGAGGCTACAATTCCCACCACAGAAGGTCAGATTACCGTTTTGCCGCATCACATTCCGCTTATGTCGCTATTAAGCGCGGGAGAGCTGACATTGAAAAAAGACGGACAAGAAATTCCTATGGCCGTATCTTCCGGATTTATACAGGTGAATAACAATGAAATTATCATCTTAGCCGATACTGCCGAGCATGCCGAGGAAATTGACGAAGCGCGAGCCAGTGAAGCAAAGATACGGGCGCACAATCTTTTGAAAGAAGCAAAAAATATAGAAGATGTGAACTACACGGCGCTTGTCGCGAAAATGGAGCGCGAGGTTGCCCGGCTCAATATTTTGCGCAGAAGAAAACATCGCCCCCATGCTTCCAATTTAAACCAGTAGACGTAAAACCCTCTCGTTCAATCCACACAAAGTGTTGCACTTCACAGTTGAATGTACCTACAATAGATTGATTATTTTTGCAAAGTGTGATAGTATCAAAAAAGTCGTTGTTCTTTTCAATTTCTCTTTTTTGGAGGATGTCATGTCAAATATTGAAAAAGCCCGTGAAGAAATAAAATCGCTTGTGAGCCGTCAAGTTGCTGTCAATAGATCATTTCAAAGTGGAATGACAAGTGTAACCGACTCAGATGTTCTTGAGGCAACAGAAGGATTGTCCTTGGAAGACTTCGCGCTTCTGTATAAAACACTCAATGAAATTTCTTCTCAATACGGCTCTGATTTTTGTGAAACAAGGGACTGGGCGATAAAAGAAGGCCAAAGCCGTCCGACGCACGAATCGCCGCAAATGTCTGTTGCTCTGTCCGACTATTATGACAATGAAGTGAGTGCGGCTCACATCGCCAATAGAGAAGAACAAAGCGCTATTTGTCACGTAAGGGGATTATTGGAAGATATTGAGAAAAAATTGAAAAGCCGGTGAATAATTACCATGGGCAATAAATTGGCGAGACATCCAATCAGAATTATTTGCAGCAGAGTGTAGAATACTTAAATCGAGCGGCCGTGGTCGCTCGATTTTCTTCATAACCCATCTTAAAAATAGCAACAACCGTTGTGGGTTTGACTTTTGTTATTAAAGCGCTAGTGTATATCTTGGTGTTCTTTGAAAAATTTTGTCTACCTCTGAATCTATTCACCATAAGGGAAAAGGAAGAATAATGCAAAGAAAAAGCGCCGCATCTCAATGGCAAGAATTTTATCAATACAGATTAAGCATTCAAGCCAGTTTCTCGGATATCAGCATGCCCCTCTTTTTTTGGAGGTTTCGCCATTCTATTTTTGTCCCAAAAGGAATTTCATGCAGTTTTCTTTTTGACGCATACGGGGAGTTATTTCCGGACTCATACGCGCTCAAAAACCAATGTTTAGACCTTCAGGACGAAAGAAGCCCCAAAGAAACATATTTCGTCCAAATTGCCTGCAATGAAAAAAGAGACGATTTCCTTTTTGAAAAGTCTGCCGGGGACATCCAGAAAATGAGAATAGATACATTAACGCTTCTTGAGTGTCTGCTCTGGATTTTACAGTTTCAGCATCAATACAGAAAATTTCCAACCAAAAATTATATTCTCTGCGCGGGGACACGAGACCGTTATGACTCCATTCCGCGAGTTACCTGCAACGCTCAAACTCTGAAGATAGAATTCGTCGGCGTCCATGTCAAAGGTGAGCTTCTTCACGCAAGAAGAGTGTTTGCGCTCTGAAATTTTTTACAGGAGGGAACTATGCCAAAAAAAGTGAAGCCAACGATTGATTTTATCGCGCGGATACGGAGTATGGGGGTGGGGAGCGTTCTTCATATTTATGGAGATGCGGTAAGAGTGAGGGATTTATATCTCGCATATGCGCATATGGAGATAGATATTATTGAGAGAGGCGAATTATTGGGGTGTTTCCACCCGAAAACTCTTCACCTTGAGCATCCGGAACTTGTTTCTGCAAATGTATACGACCAATTTGATGAGCGTTGCGAGAAAGAGGCAGAGGAGAGATTTTCTTTTCTGAAAGCAGGGGGCAAGATTCAAGTGAAAGGACGGCTCTTTTTGAAAGCCGAACAAGATGATACATCGGACATTATAATAACAGATGATAAGGGGCTCATGGAAAGGCAAGCGCAGGAAATTGATTTTGGGGTACATCTTCTCGGAAGAGAAATTGTGAATTTAGAACAAAAGAAACTGGAAGAAGCGCAGAAAGTAGATGTGGATATAACATGCATTAAGGTTGTGAATTAAAACAAAAAATCTTCCGCATGTGAATATATTTTTCCGTACAGATGCATTATGGTCAGATAAAATTCTTTTGACGTTTTGTTCTTTCCTAAAAGTTTACTAGAGCCACAGAAAGGAATACTATGGCAGCGCTCACTGAAGCCAGAAGACAAGCCCTTGCACTCTGTCAAAAAAAATTTTGTACTTTAAAAAGGATATTTTCTGTTCTTTCGCTTTATTCCGAGGTATCGGATGAACTCCTTTATTCATGGCATGACGAAGTAGAATTTCTCGCAAAAATCCTTCTTGCTTTAATTGATGAGCATAAATCTCGTAGTTATTTTCGCTACGCTGAAGAACGCTATGAAGCTGAGAGTGATGTGTTTGATTCCCTGGATAAAGGCGGTCATACTGGATATGGTTGTAATACAGCACATTCACAAGGGCTTGAGAATGCCCGAGAAGAGATGAAGAAATCCGATGCGCAACTCAAAAAACTGTATCAAGATTTTTTCAAAGTCTTGGAGGCAAGATTAGCCGTAAAGAACTAACCCAAGATATACATAAAACCAGCCGAGAATTGGCTGGTTTTCATTTTAGGAAAAATTTATGCATATCAAAAAATTCTCAACCCCAATTCGTCTTGTTTGACTTTTGCTGAGAAAGTAGTAGAATATATTATGGTGTTCTTTGAAAATTTAAAAATTCTAAGGAGATAGAAGAATAGAAATTTGGAGGTACGAGATTTTCTGTTCGGTGTTGCCTGTTGTTGGTTATTTCAAATTTTTTGGAGGAATAAAAATGCCGGAGCCAAAAGTAATTTTAGTAAATGAAGCGCCAATGCATTTTTCTGTTGGCGCGTATATTAAGAGAAATGGAAAAATTTTGCTTATTGACAGGGCAAAGCCTCCGTATGGCTGGGCAGGGCCTGCGGGGCATATAGACGAAGACGGAGGGATAGAGGAAGATCCTCAAAAAGCGTTATTTCGCGAAGTGTATGAAGAAACGGGGCTGTATGTCGTATCGCATAAGCTCCGATTTTCCGAAAAACTCGATTGGAATATGTGCAGAAGGGGAGCAAGTGTTCATTATTGGTATCTTTTTGAATGCACGGTTTTGGGGGTCTTGCGTCCAAATAGAAAAGAAACAAAAGACGCGCGCTGGTTAACGCCGGATGAGATAAAAAATCTCCCCATTGAGCCGGCGTGGCAGTATTGGCTTAAAAAGCTCAAAATATTGTGATACAAAAAGATATATAAATTGAAGCCAAGGCATTTGCTTTGGCTTTTTAAATCCGCCGTAGCCGCCCATGGCGGACTACGATGTACGATTCATTGGTTTAATTCCCCTTGAGCGAGCTTTGGAGTTCACACCACTTTGATTTGTATCGTGAGTTTTTAAAAAATGTTCGCGTAAAGGTCAGTATTTCACTTCCAAGTTTTACATTCAGCAAAATTGAAAGAGATTGTCTCGCGGCGGCTTTGCCCCGTCGATTGGCTAGGATTGAAAGGGCTTTTTTACGCGAAAACGAAAAGGATTTAACAATATATTCAAGAAACCGAGGATCAAAATACGGTCTTATTGAGGCTTTCATGTGGATAAATGGGGTGAGAGTTGTATGTTATAATTGTGGTATGAATAATGAACTCCAAAAGTACATCCAGGATGGACTGAAATCCGGTGCTCACCCGAAGAATATTCGAAAGGCGTTGGTTGACGCGGGGTGGGATGAATTAGAAGTTGAAAAGACATTGAGAAGCGTATCAACAAACCAACTACCACTTGCTTCTATACCGGGCAAAAAATCAGCTCTCGGCAAGAACACGGTACTGGCAGTAGGATTGATTTGCTCAGCAATCCTCATTATAGGAATCGCAGTAGTGATTGTCTCCATCAGGGGTAAGAACATTAAGACCACTCTCGGGGGAATTCCAGCCGAACAGCAATCACCTTCCAACGTGGCCGTCTCTTCCTCGAAAACGCAACCAACAGTCGCAGTTCCATCTCAAACAGTCGGAATTTCTCCCACTCAAACAGTACAACCAACACTCGGGTCACTCCCTAGTGATGAAGTCGCTGCCACGATTGGACCGACGGGCGGTGAAATTATCGGAAAATCTGGTCTAAAAATGCAAATTCCTGCTGGAGTTCTCGGCAGTGAAATACCAATCAAAATCACCTTACTGTCAGTTGATCCTCAATTAACTCGATTGGAACCCGACACTGATCTAAAACTACTTGCCCTCTTATCTGTTGATATGCTTGGTGAGTATCGGGGTGAGGGCTGGGGTCAGGATTTCATTAATCTCATCATCCGCCCTACCCATGCCACGAGCTACGCGACATACGATATTCCGCTCGACCTCAAGGTACCGATCGCCACAGGCTATTCCGGACAAGTCTTACTCGTTGAGATTGCTAATTGGGACGGGGTTATGTCAGCGGTAGCCGTTGACGATACCCTCGCAAAGGATGGATACGCCCACTTTAAACCCCCTGCCTACCAAAAGAATACGGTTACCATCTTAACGAACATTTTCGGTATCTACGCTTTGCCTAGCTCAGAACTTTTTAGAAAGATTCTACTGTGGGAAGATGGTCAACCCTTGAATGGTGCGATTGCTTCAGGCCCCTATCGTTCTATTATCTCGGTAAGTGACGAGCGGGGCGAAATAACATTGCCAGTTCCTGCAACCGGGGAGGCTGAGGTATACGTTTATTCTCCCATGTACCCGGAATTGCAGGTCGCTTTCAAACATACGGGAGCAGTGTCTCAAGCGCCGTGGGTGCGGGAAACCAAACCGTCGCTGATCGATAAGTTTACCCGTCTCAACGATCGGGCGGTGGCGACGATTCTGCAGCATCTCCATAACACCGCGTTGAATAATGACTGGAGCTATCGTATCGACGCCATGAAAGCCTTGGCGGATCGTAATGATCCTCAAATTGTGCCTGAATTTTGTCGGGTCATTCATGAAGATCCAGAATCAAATGTTCGTAGTGAGGCTGTCCGTTTTATGGAAACGCTTCCTGTAAGCGAGGAAGTCAAGTCATGCCTCAATGATGCATTGAATGATAAAGATAAGTATGTAAGAAATGTCGCAAAGGATGCGCTTAAGGGTATTGGGATAAAGGAGTTTAATATTCAAAAATGCGAAGTGCTCAAGGATGCCATCGAACGAGATAAGTGTTATAATTTTGAAGCTCAATCATCTAAGAATTTTACGGGTTGTGAAAAAATACAAGCGCAAAATACAAAAGATGATTGCTATTATAAGGTTGCTGGATTAAAGCAAGATTATAAGCTATGTTTTTATTTGGATAATTATCGGAATAATAGCTTTTCAGGATTAGAAGATAAGTGTTTGTTTGAGATAGCCACTAGGACCAATAATATGCAAGCATGTAGTGAGATTCAAAGTTTAAACTTAGATAAAAAAAGTGGACTAAAGGCAGATTGCTATTCGCAAATATCAAACTTGAGAAACAATATACGTGTGTGTGATGATATTACCGAAAGTCATAGTACGCTGACAGTTTCTAGTGAAAGGATTGATTCTCGCGATTTATGTTATCTGATATTAGGAAAAATTCAAAAAAAGCCAGAAGTCTGTACTCTTATGAAAGATGGAAAAATTTACTGTTACCAACAATTGGCTGAAGAGACAAAAGATATTAATCTCTGCAAAAAAATTAATGATGTGAGTGGAGAGGATTGGTGTTATTATTATGTCGCTAAAGAATATAAAGAATTGACGATTTGCGAATTTATAAAATCAGTAGACGTTAGAAATCGTTGTCTGGGTAAATGAATTACCAAATACTCTGTTTTCCCTTGCCTATTCCTTGTGAAGCGGAGAAAATGATGAGATAAAAAATCTCCCCATTGAGCCGGCGTGGCAGTATTGGCTTAAAAAGCTCAAAATATTGTGATACAAAAAGATATATGAGTTAAAGCCATGGCGCATGCCTTGGCTTTTTTTATGCCCTGGGAACAATATATTTGAAAAAATAAAATTACAATGCAAGAAATTTGACACGGATTTTTGGTAGGCTTATAATATAAGTACGAACACAAAATTCCATATATGGAAAATAATTACCGAGAATATAGATGCGCGACATGCAAAAAACTTCTTTTTAAGGGATTATTGGTGGACAGCGAAGTTGAGATTAAATGCAAGCGTTGCCAGAGCGTTAATACATTTACCGGAGTGAGCGCGAATTCTCTTATCTGCCTCATACCTTACTGCAAGAACCGAGTTATATTTTCCAAAAAATAATTTTAGCAAAATACAATACTCAGAAGCTCTTGAAGCTCGCAGTGAGCGATTTTTTTTTATTCTTAAAATAAAGTGTATGAACACCATAGAGGTCATAAAAAGAAACAATAATAAGGTCGCATTTGATAAAAAGCGAATTTTTAACGCAATATTCAAAGCCGCCACGGCAACCGGAGAATTTGGCGCTTCAGAGGCGCGTAAAATTACTGAAATTATAGCGAAATATATACTAAAACCCTCAAAAACAAAAAGCGAGATTTCCGTTGAAGAAATTCAAGACCTCGTGGAGCTTACCTTGATGAGTTCCGGGTATTTTAAGACTGCGCGAGCGTATATTGTGTATCGAGAAAAGCGCGCGCAGGCAAGGTCGTCGCAGGGAGTTATTGTTGATGTTGACAAGACTATTGGTGAATATATAGACCGAAGCGATTGGCGCGTGAACGCGAATGCCAATCAAGGCTATTCGCTTGGCGGTCTTATTCTTAATACCTCGGGAAAGCTTATTGCAAACTACTGGCTTAATTGCATATATTCAAAAGATATTCGTGACGCCCACATGGAAGGAGATTTTCATATACATGATCTTGATATGTTTTCAGGGTATTGCGCCGGGTGGAGCTTGCGTCAGCTTCTTGAAGAGGGGCTTAACGGCGTGCCCGGAAAGGTGGAGTCGGCGCCGCCAAAGCATTTAGAGAGCGCGCTTTCACAGATGGTAAATTTTTTAGGAACGCTTCAAAACGAATGGGCGGGCGCGCAAGCATTTTCTTCTTTTGACACATATCTTGCTCCATACGTAAAGAAAGACGAACTTGACTACAAAAGAGTAAAGCAAGCGGTGCAACAGTTTGTGTTTAACCTCAATATTCCTTCGCGGTGGGGCACGCAGACGCCATTTACCAATATTACGCTTGACTGGGTATGCCCAGACGATATGAAAGACAAAAAACCCATTATCGGGGGCGGGACTTGCGAATTTTATTATAAAGACTGCCAGAAAGAAATGGATATGATTAACAAGGCTTTTATTGAGGTTATGACCGAAGGCGATTTTCATGGAAGAATTTTTACTTTTCCTATCCCAACATACAATATTACGAAAGATTTTGATTGGGAGAATGAAAATGTTAAGGGGCTTTTTGAAATGACTGCAAAATATGGCATTCCGTATTTTCAGAATTTTATAAATTCAACGCTTAACCCGAGTGATGTTCGAAGCATGTGTTGCAGACTTCAGCTTGACCTGCGCGAGTTGCGCACGCGCGGAGGAGGACTGTTTGGTTCGGCAGAAATGACAGGAAGCGTCGGGGTTATAACAATTAACATGCCAAGAATTGGATATCTTTCAAAAACCAAAAAAGAATTTCTTGAACGTTTAAGCCGGCTTATGGATATTGCGAAAGAATCGCTTGAAATCAAGCGAAAAGTTGTAACTGAAAATATTGAAAAAGGGCTTTTGCCTTTTACCAAGCGCTACCTTGTAACCTTGCATAACCATTTTTCAACCGTCGGGCTTAATGGAATGAATGAAGCATGCCAAAATTTTCTTGGCGAAGATATTTCAAGCGAAAAAGGAAAAATTTTTGCTTTAGAAATATTGGATTGCATGAGAAAAAAGCTTGCTGATTATCAAGTGGAGACGGGCAATCTCTATAATCTTGAAGCAACGCCCGCAGAGGGGACAACCTATCGTTTTGCAAAAGAAGATCAGGCCCGGTTTCCGGGAATCATTCAGGCAGGCACGGATGACGCGCCTTATTACACAAATTCAACGCACTTGCCGGTTGGCTATACCGATGATCCTATTTTTGCGCTTGAGCATCAAGATGATCTTCAGACGCGATATACGGGAGGCACGGTTTTTCATGTATTTTTAGGCGAGAAGGTGCAGGATTGGATTGCTTGCAAAAATTTTGTGAAAAAAGTCGCGGAAAAATTCCGCCTGCCGTATTTTACGATTACACCCACATTCAGCGTATGCAAGTCGCACGGGTATATTCCCGGCGAGGTGGAAGATTGTCATACATGCGGCGAGCAATGCGAAGTTTGGTCTCGAATTGTCGGGTATTTTAGGCCGGTAGATCAGTGGAATAAAGGCAAGAAGAGCGAGTTTTCCGAACGCAAAGAATATATCGTGGAAAATAACCAGATTCCCGCACCCGCGCTTGAATATCAGAAAGAAAAAACGCTTATTCATATTTGACTTATGAAAATTGGGGGGTTTCAAAAATTAAGCCTTATTGATTATCCAGGCATAATTTGCTCCATTGTATTTACTCAAGGATGCCTTTTTCGCTGTCCGTATTGCCATAATCCGGAACTTGTTGACGTAAAAAAAGAAGGCGTAGTTTCCGAGGATGAGGTCTTGGATTTTTTGCAGAGCAAAAAAGGGTTTGTTGAGGGGGTTTCCATCACCGGAGGCGAGCCAACACTGCAAAAAGACCTGCCGGAATTTATAAAAAAAATAAAAAATTTTGGTTTTTTGGTAAAACTTGACACATCGGGCGTTTATCCCGCCATGGTGCAAAAATTATTAGACGGCAATCTTCTTGATTACATTGCCATGGATATAAAAAATACGTGGGAGAAGTATGGAGAGATTGTTCAAAGCAAGAATTCAACCGCGATTGGAAACTGCAAAAAGACATTTATAATAATTCAAAACTCGGGCGTGGATCATGAGTTTCGCACAACCGTATTTCCGCAGGTTCATACACAGGATGATTTTTTAGAGATCGCCGGATACCTTAAAGACGGCGAGAAGTATTTTATACAAAATATCAGATATAATAAAACGTTAGATCCGAAAATAAATAAAAAAGCAAAGCTTGACGTGGGCGCAATTGCTGGAGATCTTCAAAAAATGTATCCCATGGCAATCATCCAAGAAAGGTAGATGTAAACACGCATAATTTGGTATACTATATATGGAGTTTTAATACATAATAATACTCGCATGAACCAATTAAAAATTGTGGAGTGGATACTGCGCGTATCTATCGCGGGAGAGTTTCTAGGCCATGGCGTTTTTGCCATACAGGGAAAACAGCAGTGGATTGGTTGGATAAGCAAGTTGACTGGCGTAAGCAATGATCTGTCAACGCAGATGTTGTTTATAATAGGCATATTAGATATTATTGTAGCATTGATTATCCTTTTTAAGCCTATACGAGCATTGCTTTTATGGGCGGCTATTTGGGGATTTTGGACAGCGCTTGTAAGGCCGCTTGTAGGCGAGCCGATCTGGGATTTTATTGAACGATGGGCAAACTGGGGCGCTCCACTTGCTTTACTTATTCTTATGGGTTGGCCAAAATCTTTAAAAGAATGGTTTAAATAATAGAATAATGTTTTTAAGAGAAAAAGAAAAAAACCATTGATTTTTTATCAATGGTTTTTGATTTTTATTTATTCTGGAATTCCCCACTTTTTTCTTATATTTTGAAGACGATGGGGCTTTCTGGGATTTGTTACCCATATACACCATCCGAAGAACACAAAAGTCCCAGAAAGAATAACGAAAGATGCGATATTTTCTATCATATACCACTCTATGAAATGAAAAAAGGCATTATAAAAGAACACGAATAGATTATAACATAAAGTAAATAATAATACAAGTTTTTACCACACGAGTTCAATGATAGTAGATTCAAGGTTATACTGCACCACCTTGTAAATATTTGGCAGTCGCTTCATTCGGCGTTAAATAATTTAAAGATTTTCTCGGTCGATTATTTAATCTTTCTTGTATGATGTAAATCTGCTCATCCGTCACTTTAGACATATCCGTCTTTTTTGGCAAGTACTGTCTCGTTAGTTTGTTTGAATTTTCCATACCGCCCTTTTGCCACGAACAGTAAGGGTCGCAGTAAAAAGATGGAATTTCTAAATTTTTCAAAGTGTCCAGATGTTTGGCATTTTCCGTACCGTTGTCGCGCGTAATCGTTTTCCACATTTCTCTCGGCAGAGATTCGATGCTATTCGCAATCGCGTTCTCAGTTTCTTCGGCCGTCTTGTCTTTAACTTTGTGCAAGCGGCAGAGCATGAATTTACGTTCATATTGCGCTGATAATATTTCCTTCTGGCCGGAAAAAATCATACTGTCTGTTTCCCAATCGCCGGCTCGTTCCTTTAATGCAACTTCTTCTGGCCGGAAATGGATAGAGACTCTTCCCGGAATGCCTATTTTACTGCGCTTTTTACGGCTAAATCGCCTCTGACGTTTGTGCCGGCCAGTTCTTAAATGTGGATATAAAGATTCAAATCGTCCTTGTCCGTTGTAGATATAATTATATATGCTTTCGTGGCTGATGGTTATGCCTTCTAGCTCAGTAGGCGGCTCATTCTTTAGCCGACCAGAGATTTGGTCGGGACTAAAATCTTCGCTTAGCTTAGTCACCACGAATTCTTTTAATTTGCGATTACTAAATTTTTCTAATTTCTTTTGATTTTTTTTTAATTGTCTGGCTGCAAAGAGACGTTGTGCGTCAACCGCCCGGTATTTAAAATGCGGACTGCTGTTTCTGCTCACTTCTCGGATAATATCTGTATGGCTTCGGCACAACCTTTCCCCTATCCAGCGCTGAGATTTTCCCATTTTCAGATATAGCTCAATTTTTTCTCTCTCATAGAAAGTAATTCTTGATAGTTTTGACATATAGGCAAATTTAACCAAAATTAGTTAACTGCCTATATTACATTATTTCTGGGGTGGTGCAATAGGTATTGATTCTTGTGATCAAGTGCAACTCTTGAATTTTATAGAGAATAGGTGTAAATTGAAATAATGATTTCATTTAATCCTCCTTCGTCCCCCAAAAGCATTGGAGGATAATTCCTCACAATTTGCTGGGAAAAAATTCATGGCCTTCTCTGAAATTTATACCTATCGTATTATGCTTAAATTCTATTCCAAAATTTTCTCTATACCAAAAACAGTCATTGTTTCTGATGAATTTTTTTGTGAAAATATTGAAATAATCGGCAAGCGCCTTGATGAGAAAATAAAAAAAATTTTTAAACGAAGTCTCTCAATTCGAGAGGTTGACGCGGGATCAGACAATTCTTGCGAGCAAGAGCTCACGGCATTGTCAAATTCATATTATGATATTGAGCGTTTTGGAATACGATTTGTAGCCTCTCCCAGGCATGCTGATGCGCTCATTGTGACAGGGCCGGTTTCCCGCAACATGGCGGACGCTTTGAAAAAAACCTATGAGGCAACACCCGATCCAAAACTTGTCATAGCGGTAGGAGACGGGGCTATTCATGGAGGCGTCTTTCGCGGATCATACGCGATTTATGACAGCGTAAAGGATATTGTGCCAGTTGATTTTCAGATACCTGGCGACCCGCCATCTCCTAAAACAATACTTTGTTCCTTGCTTCTTATGCTTGAGCAATTAGAAAAGAAGCAATCCAATCAATTATGAATGCCATTTTCCTTAATAGCGGTTTTTATATTTTTACTTTTACGCTTCTTTTTGGAGCGTTGTTTTCGCTTTTTAAAAAAATTGGAAATCAGAAGATGAGTCTAGCGCTTCATATTCCCGCCATGGTCGGGTCCGCCGTTGGAGTCTTATATGCCATTCTCATTGTATTCACAAGGACACCATCATCATTTCAAATAAATTTTTTTCTTCCCATTTCTTTTTCATTTAATTTTCGATACGACATGCTTTCGTCATTCTTTTTGCTTGTCGTTTCTTTAGTGTCTTTCTGCGCGTCTCTTTACGGAGCAAGTTATATGAGGCATACAGAAAAAAAGTATGCGTTGCGAGGATATGGATTTTCGTATCACATATTTTTATTAAGCATGTTTTTTGTGCCGGGAGCTTCTGACATGCTTACGTTTATGTTTTTTTGGGAAGCAATGACCATTACTTCTTATTTTTTGGTAATATTTGAGAGGGATAATGCGCTCAATCTCCGATCGGGTTTTTTATATTTTGTCATGTCTCATGCGGGAACTGCCTTACTTTTTATCGGATTATTTATCCTTCAAAAATATTCAGGGTCGTTTAGTTTCGAAGCCATGCGCGACGCATCAGCGAAGATACCTATGTTTGCAAAACACGCGGCATTTATATTTTTATTTTTTGGACTTGGCACAAAAGCAGGAATTATCCCTTTGCACATTTGGCTTCCGCGCGCTCATCCATCTGCGCCCTCGCATGTGAGCGCGCTTATGTCAGGAGTTATGATAAAGCTTGGCATATATATGATGTTTCGCATGTTTTTGGATATTATTGGCGTAGAAGCAATATGGTGGGGAATAGCAGTTCTTGCGTTTGGAGGAATCTCGTCACTCTTAGGAGTGCTCTACGCGCTCACAGAGCATGATCTTAAGAGGCTTCTCGCTTATCATAGTGTGGAAAATATCGGAATCATCCTTTTAGGGCTCGGCTCGGCTATGATATTTCAATCACTGCACAGGCCCGAACTTGCGGCCATTGGAATTATTGCCGCGCTTTTTCATACATTCAATCATGCCATTTTTAAAGCGCTTCTTTTTCTGGGCGCGGGAGGAGTTGCCCTAAGCACGCATACGCGAAACATCGAAGAGTACGGCGGACTTATTAAGTACATGCCCTACACAGCAATTTTTTTCCTTATCGGCTCCGCTTCTATTTCAGGACTTCCGCCGTTTAATGGGTTTGCAAGCGAATATCTTGTGTTCCAGTCTCTTTTTATCGGGATACTTGCGCAAGGGAGCGTGGTGAAGATTGCAAGCATTGTTTCGGTAATTTTTTTGGCATTTACATCGGGACTTGCCGCCGCATGTTTTGTGAAAGCATTCGGAGTGAGCTTTTTAGCAAAGCCGCGATCACGGCAGGCCGAGTCAGCCAAAGAAGTTGAGCTTCCTATGCTTGTGTCTATGGGAATATTGTCCACGTTGTGCATAGTAGCCGGTATTTTTTCTCCTTGGATGGTACTTCTTATTTCACGTTCGCTTGCCGTACTTGGGGCGGATGGTTCGGCCTTGGATGTAAGCCCAATAGCGATTCATTTTTCAAAGATTTCGGCAAGCCTTTCTCTGCCAGTAGTGTTTATTTTTGGCGCCATTATTTTTATTGCAGTTTTTGCAATTATGAAATTTATTACAAGAAAACAAAAAGAAGCGGTTCGCATTCCATGGGACTGCGGCAATGCCTTGACGCCGCGGATGGAAATAACGGGGCAGGGCTTTGCGCATTCGCTCGTTGTAATATTTAAGGGCATTCTTCGCCCGACAAGGCAGACTGAAGTGGAATACCATGATGCACAGATGAGATATTTCGTTAAATCAAGCGCTGTGCATATTCATGTCATTGATTATTATCAAAAAATACTATATCAACCCCTGCATAATTTTGTTTTGTGGCTTTCCCATAAGTTTAAAATTATTCAAAGCGGTTATACGCAGCTCTATATTCTGTATATTTTTATAACGCTTATTTTTCTCTTATCATTTACGTACTGGACACGATTATGAAATTATTTATCATTATCGCACAAATTGTATTTGTATCCGCCTGCTCGCCATTATGTATTGGGATTATACGAAAGATAAAAGCGCGGTTGCAAAATCGTCAAGGCGCAGACATCCTCCAGCCATATCGCGACCTCGTGAAGCTTTTTTATAAAGATGAAGTTATATCCAATGACGCTTCTTGGATTTTTCGGTTTGCGCCGTTTTTGCTTTTTACGCTTACGCTTCTTCTGCCTATTGGCGTGCCGATCTTTGGAAGTTTTTCTGGAGCGGAGTCTTTGAGCGATTTTTTGGTTGTCGTCTATATTTTAGTTTTTATAGCATTTATTATTTCATTGGCCGCAATGGACGCGGGCGGTCCTTTCGGCGGATTTGGCGCAAGCAGGGAGATGACCCTTGCTTCTTTGGCAGAGGGCTCAATGATCATATCGCTTCTTGTTCCCACGCTTATGGCAGGCACAACAAACCTTGGCGGCATGATGGAGCACTTTGAAAAATTCAGCTACGAAGAATTTTTGCCGCTTACCGTTGCATTTGTTGGTTTTTTTATTGCATTCTTGTGCAAGACTGCGCGATATCCTTTTGACAATCCTGCAACGCATCTTGAGCTAACTATGGTTCACGAAGCGATGATCTTGGAATATTCCGGGAAAAGGCTTGCCCTTATTGAATGGTCTTCGGCAAATATGCTCTTGGGGCTTCTTGTTTTGGGGGTAAATATTTTTTTTCCGTGGGGAATGCCCCATGAAATAGCCTTTGCAAGCGTAGCATACGGATTTCTTTTAGTAATATTTAAAGTATTTTTTACTTTGTTGCTTATTGGAATCATTGAATCAACCATTCCAAAGCTTCGATATTTTCGGCTTCCAGATCTCCTTCTAACTTCGCTTGTTATCAGTCTTATTGCGTTAACCTTTGTCATTATATAGTATGGAAAATCAAATTATACAATATCTTCTCATGTTTGAGTTTATCCTGTTTCTTGTCACGGTTATTATGCATCTCACAAAAAGCAATTCAGCCTTGGTATTTTCATATATGTGCCAGTCTATCGCGGCATCTCTTATACTTTTTCTTACTTCCCTTTTTGAGAAAAATTCTGTGTTTATCGTGGGCGCCATGATTACATTCGCGCTCAAAGCGGTTGTTGCGCCACTCTTTTTTTATCGCTTGATTCGCACGCACGCATTGCGATTTTCCGGCACTACCCATCTCAATCTCTCCTTAAGCATGCTTGTGATTCTTATTCTCATAGGATTATCCGAAACTCCAATATTTGAACCATTAAAACTATTGCTTCCGCGCGCCGACAGATTTTTATTGATTTCGCTTTCAACCATTTTTATTTCAGCATTCCTTATCGTGAACCGGCGCGGAGCCTTCTCGCAGATCATCGGCATCCTGTCTCTTGAAAACGCTATTGTTACTTTTGGTTCGCTCATTGGAATGAACCATTCTTTTGGACTTGAGCTTGGTGTCGCGTTTGATCTTTTCGCGTGGATTGTCATAACCTTTATCATGATTACACTTACCTATAGAAATTTTGGAAATTTTGATGTAGGAGAATTTAAAAGTTTAAAAGAATAAGATATGGAGCTTTTTATTTTTATCATTTTTCCTGTTGTTGCCGCGTGCGTATCATATTTCTTTTTTAAAGAAAGAAAATATTTTGAATTTTTTCTAGTTTTGGTTGTTCTATCGCAGGCATTTTTCGCGCTCTACGCGGGGTATCGGGCGGTTTTGCATACGAGCGTCTCCCTTGGAAATAATTTTTCTTATGACGGCTTAAGCGCTCTTTTCCTTATCCTTATTTCAGCTATAGGAGTTTTTGCTTCGATATATTCCATAGGGTATATACGGCATGAAATGAAAGAAGAGCTTATTGGTCCGGGGCGCATGCGGCAGTATTATACGCTTCTTTATCTTTTTCTTTTTTCTATGTATCTCGCGGTATTGGCGAATCATCCACTGGTGACTTGGATTGCCATTGAAACAACCACTCTTTCAACAGCGCTTCTTATCAGCATGTATAATAAGCCGGCGGCAATGGAAGCGGCTTGGAAATACTTAATAATTAATTCAGTCGGCCTTCTCGTAGGATTATTTGGCACCGTGCTGTATCTCGCCCTTGGAGCGGAAAAGTTAGGGAATGACATGATTACGTGGCAGAATTTAACACAAGGAGCAAGCCTTTTTAATCCGGAAATTTTAAAAATCGCTTTTATTTTTGTTTTGGTGGGGTACGGCACAAAAATGGGCCTTGCCCCTATGCATACATGGCTTCCAGACGCGCATGGCCGCGCTCCTGTTCCGATTTCGAGCCTTCTTTCCGGAGTGCTTCTCAATGTTTCCTTGTATGCAATACTGCGATATAAGGTTATCGGCGATGCGTCGTTTGGAAGCGCTTTTTCGCAAAGCTTGTTTATTATTCTTGGAATAGTCTCGGTGGTTGTCGCGATGTTTATGATTATTATTCAGACAAATTATAAAAGACTTTTAGCCTATTCAAGCATTGAAAACATGGGTATTATCGCGCTCGGCATTGGTTTTGGCGGTGTTGGAGCGCTTGCGGCGCTTATGCACATGGTGTATCATGCGTTGGCAAAATCTTTCATATTTTTAGTTTCAGGAAACATTTTTATGAAATATAAAACAACAAAAATAAAAAATATCAAAGGAATGTTTAAGGCTTTGCCGTATACGACCATACTTTTTATCTCCGGAATATTCGCCTTGATCGGATTTCCGCCTTTTGGCAATTTTGTTTCAAAGATGTATATACTTTCAGCCGGGTTTAAAACCCATCCGTTTATTGCGGGTTTATTAGCGCTTTTTCTCGTTATTATATTTTTTGGATTTTTTCGCCATCTTCAGGAGATGATTTTTGGAGAGCCGCCAGAAAACATTGCTGTGGGCGAAAATGGGCTTATTACGTTTGTACCTCTTGTGGCAATGCTCGTCCTCATTCTTCTCTTAAGTGTTTTTATGCCAAGCATGCTTCGAGAGCTCATATTTCAATCATATAAAATAATCGGAGGATAATATGCTAGGAGATATATTGAAAAAAATACAACTTGATATACATCCGCAGAAGTTCGGAAATCTTACTCTTTTTGAAATTAAGCCACAAGATCTGAAGATGGTTTTACGTGTTTTTTCGCATGAAATGCATTTGCCGCTCAAAACAGTTTGCGCGAAAAATATGAAGACGTCTGTCGGAGAATACGGCATCTTTTATATTTTTGGCTCTCCAAAAGAAAATTATTTTTTTGCGCCATATATTCTTGTGGGATATGACCTCGCATTTCCTTCAGGGGTGGATATTATGCATGAGTTATCTCTTTATGAGCGAGAAATTCATACTTTTTTTGGTTTAAAGCCCGTGGGGCATCCAGATCTTCGTCCACTGCATCTTCATGAAAATTGGCCAGAAAATGTGCATCCGTTACGAAAGGAATATTCTTGGAATATGCGCCCGCCCAAAGCGCAGGGCAGCTATGAGTTTCATAAAATTTCCGGAGATGGAATATACGAAATACCTGTTGGGCCTGTGCACGCGGGTATCATTGAGCCGGGACATTTTCGTTTTAGTGTTGTAGGAGAAGAGATCGTCATGCTTGAACCAAGGCTTGGCTACGCGCACAAGGGATCGGAGAAACTTTTTGAAATAAAGACGACTTCGGAGGCAATAAAGCTTTCGGAGCGGATATCGGGTGACAACTCATATAATCACTCGCTTGCGTTTTGTCAGGCGCTTGAAGCAATATCTAAAACACAAGTTTCTTCGCGCGCTCGATACCTTCGAGTTTTTTTTGCCGAGCTTGAACGCATAGCAAACCATCTGAATGATATCGGTTTTATCATGCTTGATACCGGCTTTACGTTTGGCGGAAGCCAATGCGCGCGCCTTCGCGAAAAAATCTTGCAGATAAATGAGCGAATAGGGGGAAATCGTTTTTTGAGGGGTATAAATGTGTTGGGAGGGGTAACAAAAGATATCATTGAAGAAGATAAGCAAAAGATTGCGGCAGAATTGAAATTTTTTAAGGATGACTTTAGAGAAATTATGGAAATAGCGAGCCAGAGCGCTATACTTTTAAACCGCCTCAAAGAAACAGGAGTTTTGGAAAATTTAGTTGCGCAGGACCATGGCGTCGTAGGGGTTGCCGCGCGCGCATCCGGCATAGAATGTGATAGTCGCATTGATTTTTCCTATGCGGCATATTCCGAATTAGAGTGTATAAAAGCCATAGAAAAAGATGGAGATGTCTATGCTCGTTTTATGGTTCGCGAAAAAGAAATTAAAAATTCAATACATCTTATTGAACAAGTGCTTTTGAAAATTCCTTTTGGGGCTCTTGTGCTGGAAGCAAAACCCATGCCTAAAAGTTCTTATGCCATAGGCATAGCCGAAGGCTGGAGAGGCGATATCGTTTATTTTATTGCTACGGACGAAATCGGGAATCTTTCGCGAGTGAAAGTGCGCGATCCGTCGTTTCTTAATTGGCCCGCTGTGCCGTATGCAGTCAAGGGTAATGTCGTGCCTGATTTTCCTCTCATTAATAAAAGCTTTAATCTTTCGTACTCTGGAAACGATCTCTAAGTAGCAAGTATATTGAGCCAAAATATGGTACAATACGGGCATGGAATTCTCTCAATACACATACAAAAACACATCCGAAATACTCAAAAGCTTTAGAGTGTCCCTGCTTCACGGGTTAAGCGAGCAAGAAGTCCATTCGCGGATTAAAAAACACGGCTTGAATGAAATCCACGCGAAAGAAATTTTATGGTGGCATGTTTTGAGAAGGCAGTTCGCCTCTCCTTTTGTGTATTTGCTTATTCTTGCGGGAGCCATAGCTTTTATTTTAGGAGAGTATATTGATTCGCTGATGATAGCTTTATTTGTGGCAATCAACGCGATTTTAGGATTTTATCAGGAATTCAGGTCAGAGGAAACTCTCAAGCTCCTCAAAAAATATATTGTATCGCGCGCCCGAGTGTTGCGAGAGGGAAAAGAAAAAAATATTGAAAGCAAATTTGTCGTTCCCGGAGATATTATTATCTATGAAGAGGGCGATATCATATGCTCGGACTCCCGCCTTTTCGAGAGCTATAATTTTTTTGTTGATGAATCGGTTCTTACCGGCGAGTCCGTTTCAGTGCAAAAAGATCCAAAAGAGCTTGCGGTTGAAGCGAAAGAAATTTTTCAGGCAAAAAATATCGTATTCTCGGGAACAACGTGCGTATCGGGTAAAGCCACATGCGTGGTCTTGGCAACCGGATTAAACACCACTTTGGGCGACATAAGCCATCTTGCAGTGGATACAAAGAGAAAAAGCGGATTTGAAAAAGGCATAAAGCAATTCAGCTCATTTATTTTGCGAGTGATTCTCTTGACGCTTGTTTTGGTTTTTATCATCAACATATTTATAAAAGGAAAAGACGCAAATATATCACAGCTTATAGTTTTTTCCATCGCGCTTGCCGTGAGCGTAATTCCGGAGGCCTTGCCCGTGGTGACGACTTTTTCATTGTCTCGCGGGGCGAGAAATCTCGCAAAAAATAAAGTGATCGTAAAAAGGCTTTCGGCCATAGAAGACTTGGGCGGGATACAGGTTTTGTGCACCGACAAAACCGGAACACTCACGGAAAACAATCTTGCAGTTGAAGATATACACGGGAAAGATCGCGACGAGATACTTTTTTACGCGTATATCGGAGCGTCTTCGCTTGATACTACTCGCAAAGATTCCAATAACGCTTTTGATATTGCTATTTCAACGGCGTTGCATGAAAAGCAAAAGGAGCAGGCCAAGCGCTATTATCAAGTTCAGGAGCTCTCTTTTGATCCCATAAGGAGAAGAAACGGCGCGGTTGTTTTAAAAGATTCAAAGCACACGTTTATTGTTCGCGGAGCGGCAGAAGAAGTGATGAAGCTATGCTCGCTCTCGGAAAAAGAAATTTTCTCATTTAACAGGCGCGTGGTGGAAGAGGGCACGGAAGGAAAAAGAATTATTGCCGTCGCGAAAAAAGATATTGTGTATAGCGCTTCAACGGATTTGGTTCATGAAGAAAAAGGCATGGAATTTTTGGGATTGATATCGTTTTCGGACCCGTTGAAAAAGACGGCGAAAGAAGCGATTCAAAAAGCAGAAAGCCTCGGCCTGAAGATAAAAATCCTCACGGGCGACAGTCCCGAGGTCGCGGGAGCGGTAGCGAAGAAAATCGGCCTTATCTCGACATCGAGCAAAGTGTTGCTTGGGGAGGCATTTGAAAAAATGTCATTTCGAAAACAGCATGAGGCGGTGGAGAAGTATGTTGTTTTTTCCCGCGTATCTCCACAGCAAAAATATAAGATAATTCAGCTTTTGCAAGAAAAATACAGCGTTGGTTTTTTGGGCGAGGGCATCAACGACGCTCCGGCGCTCAAAATCGCTGACGTTGGCATGGCTGTGGACGGCGCCTCCGACATAGCGCGCGAAAGCGCGGACATCATTCTTATGAAAAAAAGCCTTAATGTTATTGTTGACGGAATACGAGAGGGCAGAGAGGTGTTCGCCAATACCTTAAAATATATAAAAGCGACCCTTGCTTCCAACTTCGGCAATTTTTACGCGGTTGCCATTGCTTCTTTGATGATTGATTTTTTGCCAATACTTCCTCTGCAGATTCTTTTGGTAAATTTGCTTTCGGATTTCCCCATGATAGCGGTTGCGACGGACTCAATTGACGAAAATGATATTAAAGAGCCGCAAAAATATAATTTGCGGGAAATTGCTTTTTTGGCAACCGTATTGGGGCTTGTAAGCACGACATTTGATTTTATTTTTTTTGCCATATTCGTTAGAATTTCGCCCCAAGCCCTGCAGACTAATTGGTTCATCGGAAGCATTCTCACCGAGCTCGTATTTTTGTTTTCCATACGAACGAAGAAGTTTTTTCTTTTTTCCAAGAAGCCATCATCTATTATGATCGCGCTTTCGGCAATTGCATTTGTATTAACGATTGTAATCCCATTTACTTATTTTGGCCAAGCAACATTCAAGTTCGCCCAGCCAAAAGCGGCATATATTATATGGACGCTCGGTATTGTCGGCGCGTATTTTTTCGTAACAGAGAGCGCGAAGCTACTGTATTATAAATTTAACAATATAACTAAAAATAATTAATACGAAAGAGGGGAGATGGCATAGCCTGTTGGGAATTTTTAAAAATCGGAGTGTTATGAATTAAAATTGGACTATCGGTAAATTCTCCAAAATTGCCATTTTCCTTTTGTCATTCCCGCGAAAGCGGGAATCCAGAAACAAACACACAGATTGCCTTATAAAAATAGAGTTTTTTAACAAACAGTGGTGTGAATTTATTCTGGATTCCGGCTCCGGGGCCGGAATGACAAATATCCTGATTTTATCAAAAACCCCGATTTCTATTTGTAAATAACAAATGAAGTAGATTCAAGGTTATACTGCACCACCTTGTAAATATTTGGCAGTCGCTTCATTCGGCGTTAAATAATTTAAAGA
>Ga0209541_10005013_pt1 | contig 23239 bp, 25 predicted proteins | sample RifCSPlowO2_01_FD_184027 | JGI IMG/M metagenome (GOLD analysis project Ga0209541, IMG submission 184027) | Groundwater microbial communities from Rifle, Colorado - Rifle CSP2_plank lowO2_0.1 (SPAdes) (version 2) | ecosystem: Environmental > Aquatic > Deep subsurface > Groundwater | place... | reverse complement strand
ATGGTTCGCAAACAACACAAGTAATGTTGTTACATCACGTGCGTAATTTCGTGCGCCATGTGAGGGGTGCACATGAACTTATTGTCTAGATAAGTTCTTCTTATTCTTTTGCCCGACAAATTTTTGCATTGTAAAAATTTAGTCGGGCTAATAACACATATGGAGTCTCTTGTCCGTACTGGGTTCGCCAGTACAAATAAAAAACGGCTTTCAAAGATCCGTACGTCCCTCCTCCAAATCCTCCCACCTCGTTGGGCGTTGCCGATGAAATGAACGTACTGGCCATTATACAGATGAGCGGAAGTAGGTCAACCCCGTAGTAGGCCCCACCCAATACTAGGCAAAAATAGCAAGAATTTCCATGTATAGGAACCTAAAACACCACCCTGTTCAGAGCTTTGCGGGTCAACGATTTTGCGAACCTCGTAGTAGCGTTTGGCCTCAACACAGACGGAAAGAGCGGATCTATGGCTTAACAACAAGACGCCCTGCATGCAGGGCGTCTTGTTTTCTTCACAAAAACATAGGGTCAATTAAATCCCCGCCGATGGGCTTCGGGGTCGTCGAAGTTGTAGGATTCTTTGGCCTTGGCAAGGGCCGCCGCAATGTCGTCTTTGTCTTTCTCGGCCTGTGCGGCTTCAGCTGGCGCAGCCGCGGCTTGAGCAGCTTCTCTTGCAGCCCTTGCCGTCTTCGCCATCTCCATAAGTGCTTCGTCAGAAAGCTTGCTCAAGTCCTCCGGGCCTCCTTCGTTTGTTGGTGCTTGGTTTGGATCAAACATATTATAGATATGTTGTTTCTAAAAAATTAAGCGGATCACCCACCCCGAGCCGCGATAAGACGTGCGAGCGTGGAACGAATTTGGGAGTTATCAAAACCGTCATTCTGGAGACTCTGGAGCGTCTTGACTGTTTCGTTTACCTCCTCTGTGTCCGCATGCCCCGCTTCAGCGCGTTCGAGCACTTCCGTTGCACGATCGATGTTCATGCCACTCTCCACCACTTCGTGGGGAACGGTAAAATCAAGATCTTGGTGTTGCCCTTCGACGTCTACGCCAACATGCATATTGGGAGTATCTTCATCCATAGTTTTTTGATTATTCACTAACGTCAATATTATACACTAAAAAAGCAAACGACGCAAGCTTCTCCACGTAATCATCTTGAAATTCGGAAAAGACGTGGCGGAGCTTACTTCTTCTTGTATGCGTGCGCCTGTTTTTCGGAACGTTTCCTCTGCCACTCTTCGATAGAGACGAGGAGCGGCGATGCAAAACAAATGGACGAATACGTTCCTGCGGTGATACCGATCGCGAGTGTGAGTGCAAAATTCTTTGTTGTCTCTCCGCCGACAAAATAGAGCGTGAGGCACATAAAGAGCACGGTGAGCGAAGTATTAATCGAGCGTGTGATCGTCTGCGCAACGGAATGACCGACGGTGACATCGAACTCCTTCCAAGTGCGAAGCTTCAAGTTCTCGCGCGTGCGGTCAAACACGACAATGGTATCGTGGACCGAGAAACCGAGGATGGTCAAGATGGCGGTGATGAATAGGGCGTCGATCTGCATGTCGATGTTGTAGTGCCCAAGCATGATGTAAATTCCCGTCGGGATCATGACATCGTGGATGAGTGAGAACACGGTGGCTATGCCGTATGCCCACGAAGAGATCGGCTGCGAAACATGACGGAACGCGAACGCAATGAACAACACGATCGCAATGATCACCCAGAAGATCGCCCAGAGCGCCTTACTGCGAAGTTCCGCGCCTATCGTGGGTCCGATCGAGTTGAATCGACGCTCCTCGATCTTGACCGTTCCGCCCGAGGATACTGCGTTGATCAAGTCCTGTCGCTCCGGCTCGGTGAGACTCTTGGTGCGGACAATGATACCGTCCTCCCCTGTCGGTTGCACCTGTGTCCCCGCCCAGTTCAACTTGTCCAAATTTGCCTTGATCTCATCTATATTTGGCCGCCCGTCTGGGAATCCCGTCTCGAGAAGAGAGCCCCCGGTGAATTCAATGCTAAAGTTCCACGGACGAAACACGACCATCGACACGACCGAAAGGAGCATAAGTAGTCCAGAGAGAAGGAAGAAGAATTTTCTGTTGTTGATGATAAACATGATCGTGGAGTTATTTAATGCCGCTACCGAAGAAGAACTTCACCGCCCTCGAATGGCCGCGGGTACCGAGCGCATAGAGGAACGTCCGGGTCACCGTAATGGCGGAAAACATCGACACCAAGACGCCGAGGCCGAGCGTGAGCGCAAATCCTTTGATGAGCGACGTGCCAAACCAAAAAAGAATGACTGTTGAGATCAAGGAGGAGATGTTCGAGTCGCGTATCGAAAGCCACGCGCGCGCGAAACCATCGTGCATGGCATCGGCAAGGTCTTTCTCTTTATGGATCTCTTCTTTCATGCGTTCAAAGATGAGGATGTTCGCGTCGACCGCCATGCCGATAGAGAGGATGAACCCGGCGATGCCCCCAGCGGTCAGTGTGACCGGAAGGAGCTTGAAGACGAGAAGCATGATCGCGATATAGACCGCAAGCGCCACCGTTGCCACCAAGCCGGGGACGCGATACCACAAAAGGAGAAAGAAGGCGACCAAAATGATTCCGACGATGCCCGCCTTTACGCCGGAGGTAAGGGCGCGCTCACCGAGCGAGGCACCGACCGTTTGTGTTGAGAGGAGGTTGATCGCCACAGGCAGTGCACCGGAGTTCAGACGCCCGACAAGCTCTTGCGCTTCTTTGACGTTGAAGTTGCCGGAAATTTCGGCGTTCCCGTCCAATATTTCCTCGCGAACTACGGGGGCCGAGATCGGCAGACCGTCGAGGTATATTGCGACCGTTTTGTCCACGTTCGCTTTCGTGATATCAGCGAACAGCTGGCGCCCTTCGTCGGTGAACGTGAGGAGCACGGTCGGCTCGTTGGTGCGCTGGTCAAAATTCAGAGATGCTTTTGCCAGCTTTGCGCCGTTCAGCTCCGTGTTGACGTAGTTCGGATCTTCGTTCAAGAGCGGGTCCGCAAGTACGATCGCCTGTTTCTCTGCATCGGTCAGCCCGGGTTTTTTCATCGCCTCTTGCGCCCTTGCAAATGCATCCTGGATGGCTTTCTTCTCGGGGCCGTCCGGTCGCTCGGTCTTGAACTCGAGGAGCGGAGTTTGTCCGATAAGCGCAACCGCCTGCTCGATGTCGGTCACCCCGGGAAGATCAACAATGAGTCTCTGCGAAGGCTGGCCCGAAAGCGAACTGCCGACTTCGGTCTGCACCACCGGCTCCGATACTCCAAAAAGATTCACACGACGTTCGATCACATCTCGGAGTGCCTCCATTGTTTGATCAACATCGCTTCCCGCAGTCGTTGACATATCCGCCTCATACACAAGCTCCGTCCCGCCTTGAATATCGAGCCCGTATTTAAAAGGCTTTCCTCCGAACGTAGAGGTCGGGTTTGCCTCCCCCTGGTAGACTGCGTAGCTGATGCCCGCTCCCGCCAAAAGGAGTACGAAGGCAATAAATCGTTTCCTCCACATGATAGGGGGATTATAGGGGCACTGGCGTTATCTGTAAAGGTGTTGCGGGGGCATTATGGACAAGGCATAAAAAAAGGCTTTCTCTTCCAAAGGGGGTTTTTGCCTCCATCTTTCAAAAAACATGGCCTCAATTTCATTTGCCTTCCAGGCGGGTTTTCCAACCAACCTTTTGTTTGCAACCTGCCCGCCTCCAGCGGCGCGGTCAGGCAGTCCCCGCTCTATCCGTCAAGCGAATGACTTGACGGAACCATGCTTGGAGCCTGTGGAGTCAAACAAAAGGTTGGTTGGGGTCGATTTAGAAATGAACAGTGCGCGACCCTGCTTGTTCTGCAATTAACGATGTAAAACACCGGTTGTCTTTCTGCTATTGTCTTCAATCGTTAAGGCCAGATAATCTGGATTGTCAGTCTTGTATCTCGAGTCATCTTTTTTGAATGTTTTGGAGACAAGATCATAGATTATAATCGAGGCAAAGAAAATATAGACCCCTTTGATTGTTGCCTCCGAAATTCCCAATATAGACTTAAAATCGGAGGTGAAAAAAATCGAGAGAATAAAAACCGTATTAGCAATACTAATAAGAACTCTCTCTTTCTTTCTGTTAAGAACAGAGCGTTTAAAATCAATTAAATAAAGAATGAGGTCAGATTTATTTATCTTTATATCAACACTTGTAGGGTGAACAAGTGGTAACTCTTTAGTTTTTGTTAGCTCTGGCGAGGTTTCTTTTTCCTGGTTTTTTTGATAGTCGCTCATATTATTAATCAGTTATCTGCGACACCCAGGTATGTCGTAAATGGTCTTATGTAAAATTCATTTGAACTTGTGCCATAAGCAGAACTATCTAAAGGCACGGAGTCGTCCCTCCCCAGTTGCCCATTGGAAGCATAATTGAGAAAAGTAAGGTATGCCCCCCTCTGTTTTATTCCATCTAAAAATAAGGAGGTGTCTTTTTGAGGGCTCTCTTCACGATACGCATATAAAGTTTGTTGAGTAAACAAATCACTAACTTTTCCAATCTCAACCGTCCGCCACGAGTCCCCGTCTTTCATCCTTTCTGTTCTTCGATACTCCCCAATGCAAGAGTCAAGCGCGGGGGGCTATATACGACAACCACATCTGTAGTGCTTAACCGATAGTCTTTTTCCCATCCATCAAGCGCAATCACTTCCTCCTCAAATTTAGGGAGCAGCTTGGAGCACTTTTCTTTTAACTCAAGCGGGATGGTTACAAAATTTGGCTTAAAATCTCCAAACTTAGTTTTTTCTGAAGAAAACGGCATTTCGACTGGCCCAGGAGTTTTATTCAATTTCAAATAACAGCCAAGACTGACTGTCAGAATTATGAGTATTCCCAACTTAAACCAATTTTCTTTGAGCCAGTGTTTCATACATTCAGCCTACTCCCCTCCCTCTCTTTTGCCAATGCAAGAATCACGGGGCTATTTCCTCCGAGCGAGGTATTGTTTTTTGAGAGGCTACGGAGCGCGACGGCGCGAGTCTGAGCAAAAAGTCAGCAGGCTTTTATGCGTGCTCTCAAAAAAATAATACCGAGCGTTTCTCTTTTGCCAACACAAGAATCGTGGTTATTTCCTCAGAGCGAGGTGTTGCTTTTTGAGCGGCCACCCCAGTAGTAAGCGAGGCGCAGCGGGGTAAGACAACGCATTTCCCTGCTCAGAGAGGCAATACTCACCTTTTGCCAATTGATCAAAACGCACCTAGGTTGCCAGCCCAATTGGCGTGGAGCAAGACGTAGGTGATGATGGATACAAAAACAAGCAGCAAAATTATACTTACCCCCAGAAAAGAGTCTCCCTTTTCAAAATAACCTTTTCGTTTTTTCATGGTTTCGATCTGCCTCCCTCTCTTTTGCCAATCTCATTTGAAAAAGCGGGGCTATTTGTTGAGGCCTTAATGGGTTTTCTTTCCCTTTTTGGAATATGGATATTTTCTCACCTGCCGTCGTATGCTCTGAACCACCTTTTTCCCAATGAACTTTTCGAGCCGTTCCTTCAATATAGAGCAGAGCGGGCATCTCCCTTCCTTTTTTGAAACGCAAAAATGCTCCAACGCCAGTTCATACAAATGGGTAGCGTCATACGCTGAAAAAGAGATGCGGTGCTTTGTCGTCATGCTATTTTTGACCCACCCACTCTGTCCTGGTAATACCGGCTTGGCGAAGCAAGCGTACTAGCAAATCTTGGCTTATTTCACCGTCATGTGGATTCGGCACCGCAAGAGTGAGCGAACCTTTAATCATATAAGGATGCTTGCCTTCCTGATACGGACCGGCGAAACCGAACTTCTTCATGCGAAAGATAAAAACCCGCAGAGAAACCGGCCCCAACTTAGGCATAGACCTTTTGCGGTTTTGCCTTGGCGGGTGCCTTAAAGTGCGGCACAGCGAGTCGATTGCGCAAGCGAAAAATGAGCCAACCCTCAAGCGCAGAAAGCAGATTTGTTCGGCATTCTTCGAGAGTTCGGCCGGTCGCCCATACTCCGCGAAGCGTCTTTATTTCGGCGTAAAAACGCTTCCCGTCGTCTATCATTTCGTACTGAGCTTGAGAGAGAAACGTATTTATAAAATCCTGAATCATGCTTTCAGCATACTATAACTCGCACAATAAATCAAGGCCACCTCTTCCCAAGAATATCACGGTGCGCTTCTTCGGACGTCGCATATCGTTTCCCGTGTTTGAGCGCATATTTTGCGTCGTGGACGATCTTCTTTTTTGTTGCTTCGGGCAAGTTGTCGAACGTAAAAATGCGAAAAGGTATTTCGCCGGTATTTCCCACCTGAGTCAGAAAAAGTTTCACGCCACTCGACAGGTCGATGCCCATTCCCTTAAAAGCTTTTTGTGCTTTTGTCTTTGTCTTTTGATCGATGCGAATCTGTACTGTTGTGGTCATGGGTAGAGTATACGCACCATGCATAGTTGTGTCAATACAATGTCATTACAACGGCTAGTGAGGAGCGGGCATGAAAGTGTCTTCATTTTCATGTATCGTCCGAGCGAAGACGTTAACAAGGATTCCTATCCTTACGTTAAAAAACCTCACTATTTTGAGTACTTCACCAGTATGTGGTGTGCAATAACCGCAACTGCATCGCCCAAGAGGAGGCCGGCTACAATGTCGCTTGGCCAGTGGATGCCAACCGCGATACGGGAGAGGCCGACCAAGAGTGCGCCGAGCAGAAACCATTTCCCTATTCGCTTATCACGCAAAAAGATCGTGACCCCAAGCGTCGCAAAGAATGTTGCATGCGTAGAGGGGAAGGACGCAAGCGGATTTTCTCCCCAGACAAGCGGGGTGAGATTGAGCGCAGCAAACGGACGCTCAAGGGGAAGGAAGAACTTTATCGTCTCGGCGGATAACCACGCAGCTATCGTTGGGGAAAAGACCAGTAAGAACGAGCGAACGATGCCTTGATCGGTGCGTCTTATGAATGTGTAGATTACAGCCGCAAGAAGGAGAAGATACGGGAACCACTTCGCAAAAAATATCGCAAGTGCGGAGAGCGCGGAATTGCCGCTTGTGAAACTGTAGAACGCAAGAAGAATGCTTTGGTCCATGACGTCGATTAAGTATAATGTAACCCCGAAAGACGGCCAACTTCTTCAAGGTCTCACCTTTCAAAGCCAAGGAGAGACCTTAGGCCATCTTATCGAGAAAGTTGTTTGGTGCGTACCGTGGCCAACACAAGAAGGTTCTTGAAGATGAGTGCGACGGCAATCGGGCCCACGCCTCCGGGAACGGGCGTAAATACACTCGCAACTTCAGCACATCTCGGGTCGGCATCGCCCACAATCTTCCCCCCTGCTTCGCTTGTTCCGGCGTCGATCACTGTTGCGCCCTGTTTCAACATCTCCGGCTTGAGGAGCCCCGGCTGTCCCGCTCCGCAAACGATGATATCCGCCTCGCGAGTGAGGTCGGAGAGTCGCTCCACCTCCCTCCCGACCACCGTGACATGTGCGTTATTGTGCCGCAGGAAAAGCTCGGCAGGCACTCCGACAAGACGCCCCCGCCCCAATACGAGACTTTCCTTGCCCTCCACGGGAACGCCAGAACGTTCAAGTATCTCTTGAATAGCGCCCGCAATCGGCGGAAGGATCGAGGCATCTCCGCGCCGAAACGCCGCGACCGACTCGGTGGAAAGCATGTCGACGTCTTTTTCGGATGGCACCGCATCAAGAATCACCTGTGTATTGAGCGCGGGGGGAAGCGGAAGCTGAACGATAACACCGTCAACTGACTTGTCTCCCGCGATCGTCTTCATCGCCGCCAGAAGGGTCGTCTCGGGAACTGACGCAACAAACCGATGTTCTCTCACTTGAACACCGAGCGTTTCTCCGATCTTTTTTTTGAGACGAACGAAACTTTCAATGACCGGGTCTTCACCGACAACAACGATTGCGAGTGTGGGGGGCAGAGAAAGCTCCTTCACCGCACGAGTGAGTTTTTCACGCAACTCCGCCGCAATTCTTTTGCCGTCGACGATCATGCAAGAATCTTAGCACAATAAATTACATAAGACTGTCTTATGGTAGCCCATAGGACAGTCTTATGTAATTTATGCTATTTACGGAGCACGCGATCGATCTTCCCGGCGAGTTTTTTCATATCCCCTTCTTTTGCGCCATGTGTTGTTTCTGCCGCAGTGCCAAGGCGGATGCCCGAAGGATCCATCGGCCTGCGCGTATCAAACGGAATCGTGTTCATGTTCACAATAATGCCCGCGCGTTCGAGCTTCTCGCTCGCCTCTTTGCCCGAAACACCATTCACCCATGTATCAACGAGGAGCAGGTGGTTGTCGGTGCCGCCGGAAACAATGCGCCAACCCAACTTCTGCAATTCATTGGCAAGTATTTTCGCATTTTTCACTATGTGTTTCGCGTACATCTTAAATGACGGTGCGAGCGCCTCTCCGAGTGCAACCGCGACACCCGCGATCGCGTTCTCATGCGGACCGCCCTGAAGACCGGGAAACACCGCCTTGTCTATTTTTGCGTCCATTCCCCGTGCGTCTTTTCTGACAAAGATCATCGCCCCGCGCGGGCCGCGTAGCGTCTTATGCGTCGTGGTGGTGACGATGTCCGCATACGGGAAAGGTGACGAGTGAGCACCGCCCGCCACAAGGCCGGCGATATGCGACATATCAACCATAAGATATGCGCCGACCGCATCCGCGATCTCGCGAAACTTTTTCCAGTCGATCGTCCTCGGGTAGGCCGTGAATCCGGCGACGATAATATGAGGCTTTTCGCGTTTTGCGATCGCCATAAGTTCGTTATAATCAAGCCGTTCGGTCTTTTGAGAAACGCCATAGGGAATTTGTTTCCAAAATTTCCCCGACACCGAAACACTATGCCCGTGAGTGAGGTGCCCGCCGTGGGCAAGCATCATGCCCATGATCCGCCCTGTGCCGTCATGGGGGAGGAGCGCAGTGTACACCGCAACATTCGCCGGCGAGCCGGAATGCGGCTGCACGTTCACGTGCCACGCATTGGGTGAGAGTTTGAAGGTTTTGAGCGCGCGCGCCTGACAGAGCCGCTCGACTTCGTCTACGACCTCATTGCCGCCATAATAGCGACGGCCGGGATACCCTTCCGCGTATTTATTGGTGAGGATCGAACCAAGTGCGCGGAGCACATCGTCGGAAACGTAATTCTCGGACGCGATCAGGTTCACCACTGACTTCTCACGCTTCTCTTCCTTCTTTATGAGCCGTTCGACTTGTTTATCTTTCATGTTCGCATTATTGTACCCCAACTGTCGTCGATGAAAAGACCTGTGGACGGTCAAACGCCTGTCCGAGAAAGAAGGGTTTTGATCGTTTTGAGAGCGATCTTGACATCGAGTGCAAGCGAACGATTCTTCAGATAATAGAGGTCATAGGCGAGCTTTTCTTTCGTCTCTTCAAGTGTGTGCGGCGGTCTGTCGTGGTGCACCTGCGCCCAACCGGAAAGCCCGGGTTTCACCAGATGACGCATGTTGTAATAAGGAATAACTTTGTGGTATTGCGCGACAAGTCCTGGAAACTCGGGGCGCGGGCCGATGAGCGAAAGGTCGCCGCGAAGGACATTCCAAAGCTGGGGCAATTCATCGACACGTGACTTCCGGAGGATGTTACCGACCCGAGTAATGCGATCTTTGTTCTCACCCAATTGTTTTCCCTCATCCATTGTTGACATTGTCCGGAATTTATAAATGCGGATCGGCCTACTTCCCTCCCCAACGCGTTCAGGGGCGTAGAAGACGGGACCGCCGTCATCGAGTTTGATGGCGAGGGCGACAAAAGGATAAAGCAGGAGCGAAAACACAAAAAGCGTGAACGAAAGGAGGATATCCATTGACCGCTTAAAGAGGTCGAAGCCGAAATGTGCCCGTGAAGAAACATTCTCGAGAAACCAACTGTAGCCGATGAGCGAGAGGGGTATTTTGTCGAAAATATCTTCATAAATGCGATACTGGTCGACAAATCGAATATGCGAGAAAATAAGATTATAGAGTCGCGGAAGGATCGGGGCGATATGCTCGTTGCGTGAGTCGACAACAATGACGGAGACCCTTTCGCTTAAGATCCGATCAAGTACTTCCCGTTCAAAATCGATCCCATCGAGTTTTTGCAGGTCAACCGCGGTCACAAATCGGAGCGGATAGAGCGGGTTTTCATTCACGACACGGTAGAGCGTGTGCATTTCTTCACCGTTTCCGAACAACGCGGCCTTTTCCTTGTACCGAGGACCGAGGAGATGTACGCCGAAGACCCTCCACGCCTCGATAAAAACGAGTGAAACGAGGAGGTCGAGAAAAAGTGTCGTTTTCGGAGTGATTCCAAACGCGGGGATGAAATAGAAAAAGAGCACCGCGATCAAACTATTGACCACTTGCGCATTCAAAATAAGTGCGGGGATCTTGCTCTTGAGCACCACGGTGTGCGGTTCATACAACGAGGCGATATAGAACACCAACACCCAAATGGCGAACAGCATCGCAAAGGGAACGATATGAACCAAAAAAAACTGCGGGCGGTCACCCACGAGGTTGCGGAGTGCGATGGTCACCCACAATGCGAGGGTAAAGAGGGCCACATCGCCCAAAAAGAGCAAGAGCATCTCCCGCTTGTTCGATAGCATAGTGTGTACGATAACAAAAAGCCTCCTCGAAAGGAAGCAGCGACACAAATCACATTTTTTCACCAAACACACGGAAAGGAAGAAAAACGCATAGAAAACCAATCATTCCGGGCACAACAATATCCCTTACGATATTTAAGCTGAAGCCACATGACGGCTCACAAAATGCTCCATTTATTGATATGGCCAAGAACACCATCAGTGCGCCAGAAAGAAAGGCGAGGGGAAGAAGGTAGCTCAGTTTCACTTTTTCACCGAACGAATATTCTTCTTTATCTTATATATCAGCTTACGCACCGAAAATCAAATGCAAAGAATTGCGTGAGGCCTTTTTACAAAAGAATGTGTTATAAATAGTACACAATGAAAATCCTCTATCTCATCACGAAGTCAAATTTCGGCGGGGCACAGCTGTATGTCTACGACCTTGCGACAGAGGCCAGAAAACGCGGCCATGATGTCGTGGTCGGTTTCGGCGGGCGGGGCACCCTTCAAACAAAGCTCACCGAAGCAGGCGTGCGTACCGTCTCTATTCTTGAACTTGAGCGTGATGTAAATCCTCTCGCCGACTTCAAAATTTTTTTGCGGCTTCTTGATCTTTTTTCGGCCGAGCGTCCTGACATCGTTCATCTGAATAGTTCAAAGATGGGGGGCTTGGGCGCACTCGCTGCAAGACTGTGGAATGCGTGGAGCTGGATATTCAAATTCTGGAATAAGGGCGGCCACCCCATGAGGATCATCTTCACCGGACACGGCTGGGCATTTAACGAAGATCGCACGGATCTTGAGCGACTTTTGATCGGCTGTGCACACTGGGTCACGATCCAGCTTGCACATCAAACGATCGCCGTTTCCAGAAAAACACGCGAGCAGGTCGGGATACTCCCCTTCTCCTGGCACAAGCTTGCGGTCATTCACAACGGTGTCGGACAGATCACGACACTTTCGCGCGATGAAGCACTCTCGGAAATCTTGGGTGACAAGAGAGAAACATTCCTTTCCGGAGCACCTCTTATCGTCGGCACGATCGCGGAACTGCATAAAAATAAAGGCCTCTCCTACGCCATCGAGGGTATCGCGCTACTGAAGAAACTCACCGACATCAAACTTGTCTTTCTGGTGCTGGGAGAAGGCGAGGAGCGAGCTCATCTTGAGCATCTCATCGCAAAAAACGATCTTGCCGAAAGTATTTTTCTTGCCGGACAAAAAGAGAACGCCGCGTCACTCCTTCTTGCGTTTGATGTTTTTCTCTTTCCTTCGACAACCGAAGCATTCCCCTACGCTATTCTTGAGGCAGGAAAAGTTGGCCTTCCCATCATTGCGACCTTCGTCGGTGGCATTCCGGAAGTCATTGACGATATGCAAAGTGGTATTCTTATCCAATCGAAGAATGCCGGCGAGGTCGCACGTGCCCTTCATCATCTCATCAAACACCCCGAGCGACGCAAGGAATTGGGCAATGCGATCGCACGTCGCATCGCCGATCGTTTCAACGTGGAGACGATGGTGAATGAGACGCTTGCGCTGTACGAGGAAGTAAGTGGTAGAGGAAGTAGGCAATAAAGGATCCCGGGCATTGCCGGAACTCGTTTCGCTCGTACCAAGGCTCGACAGAGTTGCGCGACACCAATCCTTTCTCTGTCGTCACGAAACAGAAGACTCCCTTGGTGTGTTTTCGTTCGCATTTCCTTCCCAGCGAGGCAACACTCACCTTTTGAAAACATTGCCTGCCTGCGGTAGGCAGGCGCAGGGCGGCGGCCCGAGCATAGCAAAAACCCAGCAGGGTTTTATGTGTGTTTTCAAAAGATGAGTGTTGCCGAGCGGCCTATATTCCCAGAAACTCGTTCTTCATGTTCTCGGAGTGCGATACGCGCGCGTATCGTCCCATGCCCATCAATATTCCTAGGCCAGCAAACTCCGTCACGAGATGTGACCCGCCATAGCTCATAAAAGGAAGCGTCTGCCCTGTTACCGGAAGAAGCCCAATATTCATTCCGATGTTGACGGTGAATTGGGTCATAAAAAATATCGCGAGTCCGAGCGCATAGAGCGTTTCAAAATTCGTCGCCCCAACCATCGCCGCGTGAAGGATGCGCCACACGACGATGCCGTAACAGAGAAGAAGAAGAAGGACACCAACAAACCCCCACTCCTCGGCGAATGAAGCGAAAATGAAGTCAGTTTGATATTCAGGGAGAAACTTGAGGCGCGACTGCGTGCCATAGCCGATCCCCTTCCCCAAGAGCGCTCCCGAGCCGACCGCGATCGTTGACTGATACGCATTGTAACCGGCCCCACGCACGTCAGTGAGTGGGTAAAGAAACGTTTTGATACGCTCCTTTTGATACGGCGCAAATACGAACGACCACAGGAACAAGGACGAAAAAAGGCCGACACTAAGGACGAAGAAGAGGTGCTTTTTCGAGATACCCGAGACTACCGTCATCCCAAACCAGATCGCAAAAAGTATGATCGCCGATCCAAAGTCAGGCTGGGAGAGCACGAGAAAAAATGGAATGAGTGCGTAACACCCGGAGATCACTATGTGTTTCCAGTGTGCAATCTCAACGTGCCGACGGGAAAAGTACTTTGCCAAAAGGAGAATGAGCACCAGCTTCATCGGATCCGCAGGCTGGAACGCCAGCGTGCCGAGATGGAACCATGACTGCGCCCCCTTCACAACACTGCCCAATAAAAAAAGTAGCGCCAAAAGACCGGTGGAGAAAAGAAAGAGTGCGAGGATCGCATAGGTCTTTCGCAGTATACGAAAGTCGAGAACAGAAAGCCCGAACATGGTGACGAGCCCAACGACGATCCAGATCAACTGACGCTCAAAAAAATTATTTATCCCGACGAACGTATACATCGAGATAAGGCCGGCGCCGAGGATCGGCAACGTGGTCAAAAGGAGGATCCAGTCAATGTGACGAAAATGTGCTTGGAGGGCAATCATAAGAGGTCACTCGGCAATACTCACCTTTTGAAAACACACATAAAACCCTGCTGGGTTTTTGCTATGCTCGGGCCGTCGCCCTGCGCAATGTTTTCAAAAGGTGAGTATTTGCCTCGCTTAAGAGGAAGATACACCCCACCGCTCTTCGGCGCAACGTTTTTCAAAGAGTGACACCTTGTTCACAGAAAAGAAAAAAAGGGGGTGTGTTTCTCACGGGGTTGGGAGTGTGAGGGTGTTCACGCGTGGGATGATCTCGATGACCGAAGGACCTTTTCTGCAAATCGCCGTTGCGATCTCCTGATAGATCGCTCCGAGCTCTGCTCCTGATGCCGCTTTGTAATAATATTCGGGATTTGTTGAAAGTTTCATCAAAAAGTCACTATTCACCTCATCTCCCAATCCGATCGTATAGATACCGATATTCTTCGATTTTGCCTCGGTGGCCGCTTCTCCTGCATACGTCGCCGGGTAGTCTTTATTGGAAAGATTATTCTGATCTTCCGGACGTGTGGGGATACCGTCAGTGAGAAGCACGATGATCGGGCGGGCATCTGCATGCCTGCGGAAGGTGCCCAATTCAGCAACCGCTCTCTTTAACGCATCGCCAATATTGGTGTACTGGAGACCGTCCGTCCCGATCTCTGTGCGACCGATCGCGGCCTTGAGACGGGATGCCTGATTTGTGAGCGGCTGGTCAACGGGGTTCGATGCCGTTGTCGCAAAGGATACGTACGCCGCCTGATCGTTCTCCGTCAGCCGATCAACAAACTGCTCTGCTGCCTCTTTGGCATCGGTGAGGGGCTGCGGTGGGTTTCTTCCGTCAGAGGACATTGAACCCGAACGGTCCAGCGCAAGTACGATATCAACGGGCGTTTCACACTTCTCGGTTTCTGCGACATAGGAAAGCGACTTTGGCCACGTAAAGAAAAGTTTTTCGCTTCCCTTCTGGCCGACCTTCTCTAGATTCGTTGCCGATACCGCGATGGGTTCGCCCTTGGCATCGTAAATGACCACCGTGACTCCGACACCGTGAAGCACCACCGATTCTCTATTCATGAGCAACGCACTTAATTTCGGGATACTATCTGTCCCGACAAGGAGTTTGTCGGAAACGGAAAATACTACCTTCGGTGCCGCGGTCTTGATCCAAGCGAATCCCGGCGCGATCTCGATACTTCCACCGGTGGCAACTTTTTCTCCCGTCAAAATGTTCCCCGCGAAGATCGCAAAACGTTCGTTCGGACTTGCAAACGTCTCCCCTTTCTTTTCGGCGATCACGCTCCCATCCGCGGCGAACAACCTTGCTGTATAGGGGATTCTTGGGGCTCCCATCGCGAAATTCGGATTCTCGACATATGCGACCACATCATACGCACCCTGCCGCACGGGAAAGACCTTCGCCCAGACGATCTTCAAGTCTTTCGCAACACCGCCGCACACGAGTGTACAAGGGCCACCACAATCAACCCCTTCTTCACTTTGATTCTTGTTTGTATCAAAACAACTCGGAGCGACTTGGTGGGTCAGCCAATACGGTAGCACCACCAAGAGGAGCACTGCCGCCAAACACACGAGGATGATGATCGTTTGCCGCCGTGTTCGCCACATAGATGACTATAATAATAGCAAAAAACACATACACAAGAAAGACTTATGTTGCAAGAAACATAAGGCTTTCTTTGTTTATGTAAAGCAAAAATCGACCTTGCTCGGAAATCCTAAGCTCTGTTTGTTTTACTGGTCCTTAATGATGAACGTTGTCGGCACTCCGGCACCGATAAGCTCGTAGGAGATCGAGGGGTGGTTCTCAAGCGTGGCCGTCGCCGGATAATTCTGAACGAGGAGCGGTGCAAAGCGGATGGGCACATCGTTCGGCACCCCAGGTGCCAAATTGATCACTGGACAGGCGCCAACACAAGAGTACACGGGGTTGGAGATCGACAGTGTGTCGAGACCGTAATCTACGGTGCCCTCATTTATGATTGTCAAAACAAGATCTTTCGTTTTTGTGACCCGCACATTCCCAAAATCAAGTCCCGGACCGGAAACAAGGTACGCACCATTACCAAGCACGGTTTTCACAACATCCGCAAGCGATGCGTCGGTGGAATCAAACGTGACCTGCGTCGTTTGTCCATCGAGAAGGACAGTGGGGTTGAATATGACGTTGAGCAACCCCTGACCCGAGTCCGGAATGAGGTCGTAGGTACAGCTCGTAGGTAATGTGCATGTGACAAAGGGGTTCCCCGAAGAGAGTGTGAAGGGCTCCCCTGGCGGGACAGTGATCGTCCCAGAGAGAAGCGTCCCGGTGTCGCCCGTATTCGTGATCGTGAATGTGAGTATTTTGCTCTTCGTAACCTCAACGTCCCCAAAATCAAGCTGGAGCGGTGTGACAGAAATGTCGGGATCACCTACCGGCGGCGGAGTGCCCACGATGACGCCCCCGGGCAAGGGTGGGTCAACGAGCGCAAAATCTATCCAGCCGAGAATAAGTCCGCCCCAGGCAAATCCTTTGAGTTTTGATGTGACCGGAGCGACCCCGGGCTCGAAGAAGATCCCATGGTGACCGTCGGCATCGTATACATCTATAGGAGTGCCGTCAATAACGCCGTCAATATAATCATACGTCGCAGGATTAGTCCACGAGGGGTCGGAGAGTTTAATCCATCCATCCCAGCCGCCAAGCACGCTCCCACCCACACTTCCTCCTTTTACTGCAACACCGGTACAATCAGCGGCCGAAAGAACACTGCACGCACGTGCCCATCCGGTGACATCATTCGTCACAAGGTCAAGGTGAGCACCACAAGGCGATGAGGTGCAGCCATTCCCAGTGGGATCCGGATCGGGATTGAAGTTGATATATCCGATAGAAGACGACCATGCAAAACCGGAGAAGTTGCCCGTCGCGAAATCGATGTTGACCCCGTAATCCGTGAGGAGGCTCGCCGGAGTGTCTGTGCCACCGCACGCACCCGTATCGACAAAACCGTTGGCGTTCGTATCACAGTCCGTTGAATTAAAGCTGATATAGCCGATATTTGACGACCAGGCAAAGCCGGAAACGTTTTGTGCGGCACCCGCTTGTGCGAAAGGAATTTGTTCTCCCGCACCACGAACAACGAACATAAGGAGGAGTGCTAACGCCACCAAGGCAAGAAGGTTGGTGCGACTGTTTATAAAACGTGTTTGCATGGAAGTCTGTAACAAAAGAAGAAAATTATGGTACCCGCTCTTTCATCGCATCAATCAGTTTCTGCCGTTCAGCGGAACTTACCGTCGGAGTGGGAGAAACTTCTGTGCCTGCTGGAGCAATGGCGCCTGTCGCAGGAACACGCTCGGACATCTCCTGGATCAGCTTCTCTCTTTCAGCAGGAGAAACTGTGGAGGTTTGAACTCTCTCCGACATCTGCTCGATTAGCTCTTCCCTTGTCGGTGGGGGTACCACGCCACCCTCCGGAGGAAGATTCTCTCCGGGCACACCATTGAAGTAGTACATGACAAGCCAAGCAACTACTACGGCGAGTACGAGCACGCCGAGCGCCTCCATGAGGTGGGCGGCCTTATGCGTTTCATTTTGTTGACTTAACTGGTCAGAAGGGTTCATCGGGTTTTATAGAGTAATTATACGGCGAATGCCACCCGAAAGGCAATCGAGTTATTCGCCTTTGCACAGTCAAACAAAGGCGGATTTGGGTGCGCGACCAGTTCCCCCGACACACAAGACCGTCTTATGCCGAGCCTGGGTAGCGTTTCAACTGAGAAAACGCGGTGCGATTTTGTGGAGTCGATAGGACAGTCTTGTGTGTTGGGGGGTCTTATGTATTTTAGGATATGCTTCTATTTCCTCGATCTTCCTGTGTATTCCCGTGATTCGAGCATGAGCACCCGTTTTTCCAAACGAGCAAATTCTCCGCGGTCAACTTTTTGCTTGAGGTCGGTTTTAATCTCCTGAATGTCTCCCTTCATCACGTTAACGTCAACCATGAGTTTCCCGATCATCTGCGTGTGGGTATTTAGGATCCGTCCGTGCTCATTCAAAATGCGACTATGTTCATTGAGTATGCGACCATGGTCATCAAGTTTTTTGTTGAGGCCGCCAAATTGTTCGCCAATCGCCGAGACTTTGTGCTGAAAATCTTCGGAGAGTGCGCCGAGGTAACGCTTGACATCGTTTCCAGAGTATTCTTTTTTGGACGCCTGATTTTTCGGTGCCTTCTTTTTCATAACCATATCCTACCACAAACACTGAAGTACGCAACCAATACTCCAAATATGGATTGGCTGCAACTTGAACTCTTGAGGCGTCGTCGGAGCAAGCGAAGGCTATCGAGCCGAAGATGCTCAAAACGCTGAAATGAGTTTTATGATATTCACCTTTGTCGCGACAAAACTCTTTTTCGTTTTTATGTTTTCTTCAGCATTTACACTGATTCTTTGCCCAACTGCGAGCGACGAAACGGTGCCAATCTTTACGTCGGTTATCGTTACCATGGGAGGTGGGATCAATGAACCCACCCCAGAGAGCGATGCCTCTTTGTATTTCTCCATCTCTACCGCATACTCGGCAATTTCCTTGTCGTAGATCGCTCGATCTTTCGATGACTCAATGGTAACGACAGTGCTATTGTTTACGGAGACGATTCTTTCGCCCAGCGATGGGTCATCGAGGGGATCTTTCGGGTACAGCACGGCAAGCGTGATCGTGTTTCCCTCGATCAGTTTAATTACCCCGGTCAGTTGATACACGATGGAACCTATCGCACCAGGCGCAACAACGGGAGGAGGGATACTATCAACTACCGTAGCCGGGAGTGACATCGCCCCCGTCGTGATGCTTGCGCTGTCGGGGGTACTCGTTGTCGCCATCGATGTGTTGTTTAATGCCCCAAAAAACGGCTGAACAATAACAAGCTGCGAGGGAACTTCTATGACCGGGACTGGTGGTGGCTGAGTCATGCTCGAACCCGCTTTCGTGTTTGATGTGACTTCCGTGGACAACAAACCACTGGGTCCACGCATTCCGCTCAACATGATCTCGTTTAGCTTCGAAAGCGTTAGCGGCCCAACCTGTCCGTACCCCGTTGTCTCCGGAGTGCCGGAACCCACGATTCCTTCGAGCTTCTGGAACTGCTTTACAGCGCGCTCGGTCAACGTACCATAATACCCGGTAATGAGTCCTTCTGGGTAAATATCGGGACGTACCGCCAACGCTTGCTGCAAGGCACGCACGTCGTCCCCGGACATACCCAGAGTGAGCACTCGTCCGAATAGTAAACGTTTCGTCGAAGAAGCCGGGTCGCCGTGTAACCCGCCACTGGCAGATTGAATCTCCTTCAATTGCGCCCGCAGACTCTCGATCTGTGCGAGCAGTTGGGTGATGAGCGCACTCTTCTCTTCAGCATTCGTGATTTCCGGAGAGGGTGCAGTCGGCATCTCTGCAAACAAAAGATTTGGTACGAGCAGAAAGGCAAGAACAAGTGCGTACCGATGCGGGCTTTTCATCATGAATCTTTAGTTTTTCGCTATGGCATACAGCGCGCTCCGTCCCATGTTGTGCCACCAATACACGTCGCGGTGATCACCTTTGTAGCCAAGACTGGCCCACTCGGCTCGGGTAAGGCGGGGCCATCATTAAATCTCAATTCGAATGTGGTGTTCGGATATGCAATCTCCACCGGATATCCAGACGGAAAAGAGCCACTAATTCCCCGCCACGTATAGTTGTAAGAAAGTATCTGTCCAGTATTTTTGTCAACAAGCGTCGGGGTATTGCTATTATCTCTTAGGCCCAGATGCTCGTAAGTGGCAAAGGCACCACCGCCTCCCGGCACTTGAGTTTCAGCAGGATATCTGGTGTCGTAGTAGTAGGCGGGGACTGGCGTGTAAAAACCATCGATGTTCACATACCCGTATGCGGGGGAATATATCTTGGTACTTATTTCGTACGAATAAAAATTAACCGTGCACGAACTCCCCCCTGAAGGAATGGTACAACCTGTTACCCCATTAAAAGTAATAATCCGACCGTACGCAGCAACAACATATGCATTACCGGGGTGATATGCTGATGGGCCAGCAAATAGCGGTATTACGTTCGTGATGTCATCGGCAATCTGATCGAGTCCCGGAAGATCGGGTATCGCATTCCAGAACGCCAGGAACTCGGTGAACGTACCAATCGGCACATAATACGTTGGACTACCAGGTGCAGCGGAGAAACAATACGCCCTCTCGAACTTCGTCACCGCATACGTATGTCCCGGAACAGTGCGCCGGTCTACCGGCTCCGCCGGTGGCGTATAGTTGAGATCGAGCGGGGGGATCATGTCGTCAATAACTCTCACTCCCGCCGTACGCAGGCATCCTCCTAAAAACCCTGGCCTGCACCCAGGTGAGGTGACATCGCCAGGCGGGCATTGCATGGGCACGGTATAGCTAATAATATTCGTTGTAATCGCGGGAATATTGACCTTTGGGTCAGCCGGGAGCGGAACCGGAGCACTCGGAGTCCATACCACCAAGGTGTTGTAAGCGGAAATACCGTTTCCACAAGGTGGCTGGGTCGTCTGGGTCGTGTAGACGTTGTAAACTTGCCCATTTTTGACGGCCATGCCGGTAATCATGGAACCGGCTGGAGGGGGAACTGCTCCATACGCGGGGTTGACAGGAAAAGCAGGATTATAATTAAAAGTATTATAATTGCCATAATAATTCTGACCGGGTGCCGGAGGAAGCTGGAACCCATTCACGACGCGCATCTCTAAAGCAAATGCGACAGGAATCATCACCATAACAATGACCGCCGCTCCTATGACCCCCACTCTCTTTCTCCTCTTTAGCAGATACGCAACAAGGCCAAGCGCAAGGAGGACGAGCACTGCGAGAAGGAGAGCTTGCGCAGTGTTCGTGTCAAGCCCCCATCCAGCTTGGTCAGGTGTTAGAACATACTCATTGTGCGCAAGAACATTGCCCTCATCGTCAACAATGGTCGCGATAACATTCGGGCGGACACAATCGCCGGTAATAAGCATCACGCTCGTCTTGGGGAAGATATTTCCGGTGCTTATCCTCTCTGTCGACGGAGCACTGCATAAGACACCATCCTTATCTGTAAGAGTGACCGAGAGCACCTGTTCGTCTGGCTGTGCTGTTACTGCACGTGCGCCCTCGAATGAGTCGGCCCAGCCTACAGCATAGAACGTTAGCTGGGCGGTATCCCCTTTTGTATATTGCGATTTATCGGCAGTGAGATTCAAAATGGTCGCGCTTGCACCACGAATTACGTAGTGAACATAGGAAAGTGAAGAAACGCGATCCCCACCTTCATCAAGAAACGACAGTGCCACTTCATACGCTTGTGGCGGAAGGGTTCCCTTCGGTATGCTCACGGTAAAGTCGCGAGTTTCTCCGGGGGTGAGAGTGATCACGCCTCCGTGTTCCTCTCCAACCGTTTTTCCGAATGGTGAACGATAACGCGTCTCAAGGAAGGGGGTCACACGTGCTTCTTTTTTAAGGTTATTGGTTACTCCACAATGCACGAGAAGATCTTCTTCGGGAGAGATGTCTACCCCTTGCCATGGAGTATATGTTTTGTCGCCCTTCTCTCCTGCGATTGTGAAAAAACATTTCCCGGAGTCGATAGCAATATATTCTCCGGAACCAATTAGTGTAATCGCCGGAAGGTTCCAAGAATCAAACGAGAGTCCATCGGGATTTCTCAATTCCAGCTGTATTCCGAATGTTCCGTCAAAAAATTCCGGAGCGTTGTACCCGATCACCTTGTGGACCGTTTGGCCGGCGCCAATGGTAAGCATGTCGTCATAAACCTGACTGTCGACCATGTTGTACGTCCCGTCGGATGCTTTTTGGAACAGGTTCACTGCGTAGACGACCTGTGGCTGAACCCCCATGCTGTTTAAGACATCAAAACTGATGGAGATCCGACCGTTGTCCTGACTTACCATCTCCGCATCTTTGAAGTTTGCCGTCGCGATGACTGCTACGGTCGTCGTCGCCCCACCATCAACTGAAGCAGAGACTATCGGGGTCAAATAGTTTCCCCCCGCTTGTTCTCTGGGCACAGTCACTCCAGTGAACGCCGATGCTGTTTGCGAGAAATATGCCACCACAATGACAAACCATAATCCCGCCAGCATGGTGTGGGAAACAGATCTTGCGAGTTTTTTCATGAATTTGGATGGTTTATAAGATCGGCTTAAAACGCCCTGATGAGCTTGATAATGTTCACCTTCGTCGCAACAAAATTCTTCTTTGTCTTTATGTTCTCTCCGGCATACACTCTTACGGTTTGTCCGATTTCAAACGAGGTAAACGTGCCATCTTTGAAGTCGGTGATGGTGACCATGGGAGGAGGAGATACTGTCTGGATGCCTCCTTTTAATGTCGCCGTCTTCGCCCATTCGGCCATTTTTTCTTGTTGAGCTGCCTGTTCTTTCTCGAGGGTCGTTTTGTCTTTCGATGATTCGATAGTAATCACCGTCTTGTCGTCAACGAGAACCTCCCTTTCATCGAGCGTAGGATTGAACGGGTCTTTTGGATAGCTTACAATGAGCGTAAGAGTGTTTCCTTTTATTGCCTTGAGCACGCCCGTCATCTGGTATACCGACCCCGTTGCCACCATACCGGGATTCATTGCCCGCTCTTTGATGTTCGCCAACTCCGTGCTCGCTTTATTTGCTTGCCACCCTCCGACACTGAAGCCGAGCAATAGTCCGACAACGAGGCATAAGATCGGGACATATTTGTCATTTATGGTCATGTGGAGTTTGATTATTTCGCTATATCCTTATTGCTTGCTTTTAGCGCCTCAAGTTCGCTCCGTAGTTCGTCGATTGCACGCTGCTGCGCATCGATCTTCGCCTCCTGCTCTTTCACCGCTTCGATCAGTGGGGCGACGAGGTTGCCATATTCGACACTCTTCATGTTAGTTATCGGGTCGACGCGCACTAGCTCCGGGTATACCTTTTCGACTTCCTGGGCGATAAGACCAACGCTGGGCGAGCCATTCTTGATCCAGTTGAACGAAACGCCACGGAGCTTGAGCACATTCTCGAGTGCGCCGGGAAGTGTCGCAACGTCCTTTTTAAGCGACGCATCAGAAGCGTAGTAAAACGCCTCCGCAGTAGCACCTCCCGGTTGGTTTGAATTTCCGACGTCATCTACCGTCCACCGCCAACCGCTATCCGCTACGTTATAAAACCCTGAGTAACTCGCATTCATCAACAACGTTCCCCAATTCGCACCCCCGGAGCTTCGGAAGTTAACACCGTTCCACCCGTTCGTTTCTCCTTGAACAGTTATCGCGCCGTATGTTGCCACCGAACCGTCCGCTATCGACGAGTCGCCGACATGGTCTCCGTCAGGGGTGAACTTCGCGACCCTGTTTAACGTGCCCGGGCCGACCGTTCCACCGCCAAAAGTGCTGTAACACGCTCCACCCTGGATACAGAACTGCGTTGCGGTCACATTACTATTCACGGCAGAAATATTGCCGCCCACCGTTAAGTTTCCTGCGGGGACAGTCACGTCACCGTTATCGTAAAGGATAAATCTTGACGTACACAGCAAGGAACCGGGGTTACAGCTTA
>Ga0209541_10005011_pt1 | contig 23241 bp, 28 predicted proteins | sample RifCSPlowO2_01_FD_184027 | JGI IMG/M metagenome (GOLD analysis project Ga0209541, IMG submission 184027) | Groundwater microbial communities from Rifle, Colorado - Rifle CSP2_plank lowO2_0.1 (SPAdes) (version 2) | ecosystem: Environmental > Aquatic > Deep subsurface > Groundwater | place... | reverse complement strand
TAATTATTGTATATTCCTTAATTTTTATTCTTGCTGTTAATCTGGCTTTGGCTTTCAGCTTTGCTGACATATCTGGATATTCTCTTTTTAAGTCGCCTAAAAACGAATGCTTTCGGGGATGCAAAGATGTTGTAAAGGCAGCTGAGGAGATATGCAGAGCCGATGAAAAAAACGGCTTAGCGAATTGCGGCAGTGACAAAGCCTGCAGAGAGGGCATAAGGCAGGCAGCAAAGTCATGCCATAAGGAGGCAAAATCCCAGTACAAGAGCTGCAAGTCCTGCTGCCAAAATACCTTCAAAGAGTGCAGTAAAAAGTCAAAAGAGGCTTTAAAAGGCTGCAAGGAAGATGATGCAGATGACGGCAATGAAAATGATAAGGATGACAATGACAAAAATGAAAAAGAATGCCATAAAGCAGCTAAAGATGTGCTGAAAAACTGCCAATTCAATTGCAATGTAGTTCCATCACAATGCCCACCACCCGGCATAATAGACGAGAATGGAAATTGTGTATGTCCACCAGATCTGCCTAGCGGTGTACCACCTAACTGTCAAGCATCTTAAAGTATCGGTTTGCGCATGATTATTCTTAATTTAGGCTTGTTTAGAAAAAGGAATTGACTAAAAATAAAAAAAGAAGAAAAAAGATTTTTGTAATTAAAAGGGTCCGCATGTTTCTGGATCTAATACCAATTCTCCATTTTGGCATATCTGGCTATCTGAATTACATTCGCCTTCTGGTGTTCCATCGTTGCATCCGCTTGGCGGCTGCACACAACTGCTCAACACAGAATTTTCATTCGCATTATCCTTTCCAGTTTGTGAAGCATGCTCGCATGCCTGCGAATTAGCAACTGCATTTGAATTTGCAGCAAATACAGCATAAGCCAAAATCACGAATGTAGCCAAAATTGCTGTTACCCCAACGATTTTGCTGTTCATTTTAACACCTCCATTATGTTTTTTATTAATATATCTGCATTTTTAAAGCTTTCGGTTTTGCGAAGCAAAAAGGAAAGCTGTGAACGTTAGTGAGTATGCTTTCGTTTATAAACATTATTTTCAATATTGAAAATAATATAAAATCCTAAATTATCCATATAGCTCTTTTGGAACCTTAAATTCTTTATCAGAGAACACTATTTCTTCACATTGAGAAATAGCCTTTTTGCATATATCTGTCATATAATCGTATTTGCTGGCAACTTCTTTGCTCTTGATAGAAGAGCCATATCTTGCAGTTTCTCTTTCATCTACATCTGATTTTTCTTCTTTGATTTCCAGATAAATATAAAAATAGGGTCATTATTGTTTATGCCTAAAATGATGAAAGTAATGCTGAATACTAACGTGTATTGCAGGCCTTTGGACGACTTGACTGACAAGGATGTGGAATTGGAAGCAAAGAGCGCCAAAGAGCTTTTTGATTTTGCCCACAGCGGGATGGTAGTAGTAATTACATCAGAAATTTTGTTTTACGAGATTAACTTTATTGAGGAAAAAAACAAGCGCGAGCTTGTATTTCATCTTGCAAAGAATGTGGAAAACCGCATGATTGATATCAATTCAGATGTTGAAAAGCTTGCAGACCAAACTAAGGCTTATATGAAAGACTATGCAGACTGCCTGCACATTGCATCAGCTGCTTTATCCAACTGCAGTTACTTGGTTACTTGCGACAGAGAATTGCTTAGAAAGGCCAAAACAATAGAAAGCTTTTTATTCAAGCACAACTTTAAGCTGCATATCATTAATCCAATTGAATTTATTCAAAAGGTGGCTGAATAACATGGAAAGTGAAATGCATCATCCGCTAGTTGAAAAGGGAATATCAACTCTGTTTAAGGAGTTGGGGCCAGTTAAAACTATAGAGTTTTTTCAGCGATTAGGCATCAACAAGGGAGATAGTGTAAAGGAGATTGAGTCTATTACTGAAAAGATGAGCAAAGAAGACATTATGAAAGGCATTAAGAAATCCAGAAGTGCATAGATTATACATCTCTTTTCAGGGCAGTATCTTTCTTTATAAACATTTCTTATGAGTATCATTTCAAAGTCTTTTGCACTTATTCTTTGCTCTCTTTTTCTAAAGGCTTGCCTCTATGCCACCCTGAGTAATACATGACTGATTTCTCTTTTCTTAATTTAAAGATTGGTTTCTTCTTTTTTGCAGCTTTTTCTTTAGCTGTTTCTTCTTCCATAATTTTTAATAGCCTTGTATCCATTTTGAACCTTGAGAAAAAGGGTGTCTTTCAGAATTCTATATTAGAGATTGCCTATTGCAGTAAGGAGCTTTCTATGACCCCGAATTAGCTTTTCAAAATGCTCCAATTCCTTAGAGACAATCTCATACCTTTCATTATCTTCTAACCTCTTTTGAGCCATTCCAAAATCCTATTTTCGACCTTATTATATCTTGCATTTTTACAGCTTCCTTAATACTGGACTCCTCTCTAAATCTAGCTCCAATCATAAGTTCCAATCTTTTCTGGAAAATATTCAACCCGTTCATATACTATACAACAGAAGTTATTGCTTAAATATTTATCTATTTTCAAATCGTTATATTCCTTACCTGATAAGCATCAAGATGCTCTCCTTTGGAAGGACCTGGGGCAGGCAGGCTCCCGTCAATCTTGAACCATTCGGGAGTGTTGTTGACCCTGAAATTAGTTGTTGTTTTTGTCCCGAAATAAATGTAATCAACTGCGCTTCTGTCCTTAATAGCCAGTCCCTGCTTCTGGAATTCCTCAAGATTAACCAGGCTTTCAATGCCAAAGCTTGAGTTGCCCAGATCTCCCTGAAGCCTCATCAAAAAGTTCGGAGCATCATCATGAGCCAAATAATAAGAATTATTCATGTGCTTTATCAAATTGTCAGCCTTGCCGTTAACCACAAATTGGGTAAAATTAGTCTGTGTTATAGTGCTGGTAACCCTTCCTTTGCTGTAGACAACATAAAAAGGATCTTCAAAGCCCATTATGCTTATTTTTTGCGTCAAGTGCCTTTCCCTTATCCAGTAGCTCGTATTCCTCTTGTCCCTGATATCAAGGCTTATATTCAAGCCTATGTCAACGTTCCAGGGGTCAGTCTGGTTTAATTTGACATCATTAATTATAAAATTAAACTTTATGTCAACCTTATTTGCTTCCACTGAAATCTTGTTGGCCCAGTCAGTAAAAGTTGAGTCCTTCATGAGGCTTAATGGCTGCTGCCTGATTGTTCCATTGAGAAAAGACTCCTTAAACCTGTCATTCACATTGTCAAGAAATGTGCCGTTGTTTGCTATGAACTGGTTGAGGCTGAGCAGGCTCCTGAACCCTGCGATATAAATTCCGTTATTCAGGTCCCTCTCAACATCCTTGATGAAAAAATTAACTGTTTCTATTCTTGTCGCTATAACCTCCATCTTGTCGCTCAGCCTGTAGCTGCTGTAGGCGCTGTAGGTTATGATTATGACTATTGTAAGCGCAATTGCAGCTGTCGTGTAAAATATGCCTCTTTTTTTAATCATTTAATTTATCTTCAATTCAGATAAAATTGTGTTTGCAGCGGACTCAACCAGGCTTAAATCTATATTTTTATAGCCTTTTGATATCCTTATTTTCAGCTCATTATTCACTCTTTTTATTATTATACCCTTTATTTCAGAAGAGTCTGGGAGTTTATCGTCTACAGGATTAATTTTTTCCCTGTACTTTTTTGCAATTTCAAATGAATTTAAAAATTCCTTGTCATAATATCTCCTTATCACATCATCTTCAACGGCTTTTTCCAGAATTCTATGAAGAATTGCATTTGATATATTTTCAATAAACAAATTGATTAGCTTTTTTCTATTCACTTCCATTTTTAACGCCGTCTAGTATTCTGCTGAATATTTTATTGTATAATCCTTTATACTCTTTCAAAAAAATAGCCTTATTGATTACATTCTGCTTGATATTTTCAGTTTCTTCCTTAAGTAATTTTTTAATCTCGTTATTGATTGCCTCGTTGCTTACCTTTCTGTTATTCAGAAAGAGAAATATAGCTATCAGATTTCTTGTCATGCCGTATTTTTGATTTCCTGTCAAATAATCAAAATTCTCCATAAGTGGCTTGCTCTTTAATAAATGCAAATCAAGAACCTTGTAATTGATTTCATTTTTATATTTCATTATAATCCTTTTTTTAGCAATATATCTGCTTAGCATAGCCTGGTACAGGGGATCTGTTTCTAATCCTTTTAATAAAGAAGGATAGTCTAAAACAGTGATATGGAATTCCAAGCCAAGCAACCTGCCAAGATTAAGTTCTATTTTATTCGAATCAATTTTCCTGCCGTCTATCAAAATCACATCAATATCGTTAAACTGAAACCCTTTTTCTAGAAAAGAGCCGGTTATTATTATATTGTCAGCAAAATCCAACTCACTGAAAATTTTCTGCATAACCATCACTTTTACAGATTCTAACTTATCTATGTTGCAGTATACTGGCTTTATTTCTTCTTCTTCAAAAGTCGGCTTAATTATTACATGCGTTCCTATTTCAAAACCCAAAGGCCTTTCTTTAGGGATGTATATCTGGTCCATGAGCGTCCCTTTGCTCACTTTTCCGACTAAAATTACCATATTACGTAATATTACGTATCAATATTTAAACCTTTCTATTCCCAAACCCTTATCTCAATAATAGCAGGCTTCCACAATGACGGGACATTCAAGATTGTTTTCGTTTATTACAGAGAATTTTGAATATACATAAAATTGTCAAAATTCTCTAAGAGAACTTTGAATGTCCTAAAAATTTGCAATGCAATTTTTTGGAACTTGAAAATCTTGGATTTTCAAGTAAAATGGTGAAAATAACGAATTTTTCAAAGTTCTCTATAAAGTTAAATTTCAGCAATGAATTTTCTGCTTTTTTCGTACTCTTTCTTGGTTATGCCAAGCTCTATTCCTTTTTGTTTTGCAGATTCCTGCAAGTCGTATATGCTTTTGTGAAGTAATTCCGCAGCCTTTCCAATTGATATCCTGCCTTGAGAGCACAGCCTTAGCAAATACTCCTCTACTCCAATATATAGAAACTGCTTAATTGCAGTGGTTTTGCTTGTATTCTCATCCTTGCTTTTTAATTCTACTATTTTAAGCAAGTTCTCGTCTATTCTTAATGGTTGCACTTGGCTCATTTTTATTCACCCTTTATACCTTTCTTCGCTAATTCGTAAATCTCTTTTCTGATGAAAAAGCTTAATTTTTCCAAATGGTAACAAGCCTTTTCTTTGCTTATCCTGCCTTTTTTTGCTAATGCAATTAGCACATGCGCACACGACATATTTTTTATTGACACATCGTTTAAATACGAGGCAAAACTTAAATCGTCAGTTACTATTAAATAACCTTTCTTATATGCCTGAAACACAGATGTTTCTCCTCTGCCAAAGCTCTGTTTCGGCTTTGGTTTTTTTGCGTATTTGGCGCTTTTTATTAAAAATATTTTTTTGTTCTGCACTAGGTTTTCTATTTTGTCTGCATCCTCATAAATCCTTTTTTTGCCTTGCTCTACGGTTTCGTTGTACACATCGTTGGTGATGTGTATTTTAAATGCGCTTGCTGCAGACTCCAAAAAGCCTGCTTTTGCAGCCTTAATCAATGCATCACTATCAAACAATAGTTTATACATTTTTATACTATTGTATAAGAACATATATATAAATCTTTTGATATTTTATGCCATATTGCGTATTTTCATTCCCACACCCTTACCTCTATTATTGCAGGCCCCCACAATGAAGGCACTTTTGATATTGTCAGCGTGCTTACATCTATGTTGTTTTCATTTATGTTGACGTCTAATTTTCTGTCTTTATCTATGTCAAGGTTGCTGAACAGCTGGAAAACAGAATTGTCCAGGGCGTCATTCGCATCATACGCTATGGATGAAGGCGTGAAACTGCACGGATCTGTTTCTGTGGATGCAGGAGGAATGCTGATAGTTAAGAAAGAGCCATCCTCAAATGCCACATTCCAAATGCATCCGTCTGCTGTGGCAACAACGCTGCTGTAGTCGGCAAATCCATTAAGCAGCAGGGTGTAGATAACCCTGCTGTCATTCGAGCCTCCTGTTGAATTTGTTATGTTTAATCCTGTGCTTATTGTAATGCTGTTGCTTCCCTCATTTATGTTGCTCACTGGAATATTCACAGCAAAAGGGTCGCCCAAGATTGTATAGTCATTTCCATAATCGCCTAAGCGATAGACTGTAGCGCCATTAACAACTAATTTGTCAGTCCATTTTGTGCCTGAATAAGAAGTCACTTTTGCATCAGAAACAGAAGTATTTGCATAAATTGTCAAAGTTCCTGTTGATATGCTGTTCCCAAACCTGTCAGTCTCAAATCCAATCGGAACTTTGTTGAATTGTTCTTCAGGCGCTGAATAATTGAACTCTATGTAAGAATCTGCATAAACAACAGACTTTGCCAGTCCTGTAACATTAAGTGTTTGCTCGACAAAGCTTAATTTGCCTATTTCACCTGCTATCTCCTTGTACACAACTTCTAGTTTTGATGCATTTGTTGCGTTAAAAGATCTGCCTCCGCTGCAGTTCATTCTTTGCATTGTTGTAATATTTGCATCTGCTCCAAAGGCAATTGTATAGACGCTTATTCCCTTATTGCAGGCATCCCATGCAGCCTGCACTCCGTCTGCTCTGGCAGTTAGATTAGGCTGCTGTGCGCATGTGGTAGTTGCCTCGCCATCGCTCATCAAAACTATAAACTTCTTTCTTAATGGGGTATTTTGTGACTCAATAATCTCAACTGCTTTATTTATGCCGCAGCATGTACATGTATTCCACCACGCTTCTGTTGTATCTATATTATCTATCAGTTGTTGCTTATTTGTTGTTAAATTGTTAAGCCTGACTATAGAGTTAGGAAAAGGAATTGTTTTTTCTGGGCTGCCCGAGCAACTGTCAACATAAACACTCCCATAATTGCTGCTGAATTCAACTAATCCCATTTTGTTGCCAGAAACACCAGACAATGTATCGACAAATTGCTTGCTTGAATTTATGTACAAGTCCAATTTTCTTGTGTCGTTTGCTATGCATGATGTATGGTATCTGCAGCCACAAACATTTCTATTGTCTTTTGTGCTATTTATCCATAATCGTCTGCTGAAATTTGAAATACCGACATAATAAGGTTCTTCTAGATTATAAAACCACCAATACCATGTACTGCCTGACAAGAAACATGTCTGTGGGCTTGGTAAAGTTTGCAATCCGCTATAAGTCTGGCTTTCTGCCCTCGAGCACCAGGCCATTGAGCCGCTCACATCGCTTACCAAAACAGCGTCTGCTGTTCCAAGCGTAGTTGCGTTTGTTATTCCCAGCCTTAACGGAACTGTTTTCTGGTTAAACAAGCTGTAATCAAGAAGCGCTGCCAACGTTGAATTGGTTATTGTGGCATTTTTTGTGCCGTTGTTTTCATAAACTGTTATATTGCCTAGGCGAAGGAACATATTGTACGGGCTGGAGTAATTCAGGAAAACAAGCATATTTGTCAATGTGCCGGGTACATAAACTGACGAATAAAGATTAACAGCTCCGTTAATTCCCGGAAACCTGTACTTTTCATAGCCAGGAACATCAGTGCCGTTATAAGAAGAAGTAATATAAGTCACTCTAAGAAAGCCACCTGCAATGTAAGCATTGCCGGATGTAAAGCTTATGTTGATTATGTTCTCTCCAACCTTGAAATTTGCAAGATAAGTGTTGCTTAAATTCCACTTGTCAGCAAGCATATTTCCCCCTCCAGAAGAGCCTTTTGCATAGCTTCCGGAATAAAAGCCGTTAATATACAGATCAAAATTTCCGCCTGCATCAACCTCAAGATAGGAGCCGTTAAACTTAACGACATCATTGGGCAAAATTAATTTCTTTGTCAAGTTGCCATCGCCTTCATAGCCTCCAAAATAAGCATAGGAATTTGTCCTTTTGCTTTTAATGCCGGAAAGCAAAACCCTTGCTGTAAACCCTTCTGTCGGCTTTGCCTTTGCTATGCCGCTTATTATCTTTCTGGACGATACAAGAGCCCTTTTCACAGGAACATTCCTTGAATAAATAACCTCGCCGTTAACCAGCACGCTGACACCATAAGCGCTTGGAATTATGTCTTCAGTAAGGTTTCTTGTGAAGTTAGAGGAAAGATTAAGCTTGTCTTCTGCCCAGAAGTCTCCAATCTGCTCGAGAATTGTATTGTTGGTGTTTTCAATGTCGCCTGAAATAATAAGGCTCTTCACATAATTATTGTTGACTTCCCCCACAGTCATTGTGGAGAAAATCCTCACTAAATCCTGCGAGGCATAATTCACATTAACAGTTTGCTGCTGAGTAGAATAAAAATTAGAAACGAGCAGTATGGCCACTATGACGATTCCCGAGGCAAGCAGGCTGTCCAAAGTGAAAAATACCGCTCTCTTTATTGCCACAAGTAAACCACCATCTTTACGGGCTTTGAATTATAGATTAAATAGCGCTCGGTCTTCACAAGTTTCTGCCTTGCTGCATTTGTGGCATTGATCGGCGTGCAGGTGCCTGAGATAAGCGATTTTGCAGCGTCCTCAACAATCTTGACAAAATCCCCGCTGAAAAATGTGACCTTAAAGTCGCTAAAAAAATAAACTGTGCCGTTGCCGTAGCCCCACCTAGCAATAGCCTTCTCGTCAGTTTTATTAAATGTAGATATTATTTTAAAATCAGTTGTTGGCGGTGTTGCGGATGTGGAATTTTCAACACGATAACACTGGTCAAAAACCAGGCTCTGCCCAACTGTTAATGACAAGTATTGGTCTGTGCTGTTTACAATCGCAGGGCATTCGCTTGGGGACTCTCCGGATTTTTTAATGAAGTCAACTCCAACTAGCTCCCTGTCCTGAGCATCAACTAGCTGGCCGCTTATCATAAAATAACTTAAGCTTCCATTTGAAGCATAACTTTCGATAGCGTCTTTGTAGTCATTATATACAGGTGGTGAAATCTTTGGATGCTCCATCACAAGCAGCCGGTATTTGCTGAGATTGCTCATCAAGTTATCCATATCATTTTTGTAGATGTCAGCTGCAAATGTTTCATTCATGAAATCCTTTAAAAATTTGTCATCTTCATCTTGATAATAATAAGCGCTTCTGACATTGTATTTTGTGCCAACTATTGGATTGCCTATGCCGCACACCCCATTAACATTAAGCACTTCGCCTTTGTCATTGGTGAAAAACACAAAATACTCGTAGATTGTCCCAAATATCCTTTTTGAGGCGTTATAATTCATCAGCTTGAAATTGCTGACTTTTGTTGAGTTAATCCTGTGCTCTTCCGCTATTCCCATCCTTATCACCGTTTCATTATTCCAGTTATTTGGGTAGCCAGGCAAAGCAAGCGATGAAGAAATTGACTTAGCATCTGTAATCAGCGCATCAAGCTCGCCCTTTTCCTGCTTCTGGAAATTGTTTGCGTAGCCGAAATAAACTGCCAAAGTGAACGTAAAAAGCAATAATGCTATTGCAAAGTCCATGTACCATGCCTGGGCCTTAGTTGATATAGATAACACCCCCTGTTTTGTTAATCACGTTAGCGCCTTTTGTCATATTGCCTATCGCCTTTGGTATCGGCATAATGGAGAACGCATTCTTTGACTTGACATTTACAGTATAATTCTGCACTGTCAAAAAATAATCAATGTTGTCAAGCTTGTCAGGAATTTGAAACACCCTCACATAGCCGTCTTCTACATTAGCAGCCACAAGCACTTCTTTTTGGAGCTTTAATGCAAGGTCCCTGACTGATTCCCCTTCCTTTTGCTTCCTGAAGTCATTCAGCTGGTCAAGGGAAGCGATTTCAAAGGCTATGGCTATCAGGAAAGCTATTCCTAAAAGTATGTAAAATTCAGCAGTTATTTGAGCCTTAGCCATAACACTCTCTTTTTTTAGTTTGAAGTTACTTTAACATAGCCCTCTTCCGCTTTTATTGTTATAATGTGAATGCCCTGCGATGTCGGCAAATTGCCGCTTATGTTGACAGCGGAAACCTGCACTATCTCGGCTATTCCATGTATTGTTGACAGGTTGAAGATAACCTCGTAGTTCTCCATCTTGGCAGCTTTTATCTTGTCAGGAAAATTAAGCTTTAGCGTTGTTTGCGACGGCTTGCCAAGGTAGTAAACAGACTCTGAAGCGTCAACTATTTTTCTTGCAATCTGCAGCGCCTGGCTTGTCGCAACTGTATCGCCTGACTCTGAAGAGTACGTGTAATAAATCAGCAGTAATGGCACTGTCATCAGGGCGGCAAAGCCCATTACAAACATGTACTCTACGCTGACCTGTGCCCTCATTTTTTTGCCTTTTTCGGAGCTTTGGCCCTTTGCTTCAGTATCCCTTTTATTTTTTTGCCGTCTTCCTTGAAGCCAAATTCCTCGCTTATCTTCAGCACCCTGAAAGAAGCGACAATGAACGCAACGTAGGCAAAAACTATGAAAATATACTCTGGATAGGTTCCGAGCCCCTCAATGCCTATGTCCACTCCAACAATGCTCCTTGCAGTCTGCCAAACAGAGAAAATAACAATAAAAGCCAGGCAAATTGCAAAATTGTCCATGTACTTCCTTATCGAGCCCTCGCTCAGCCTGTTTCTTGCCCTTGAAATAAGCATAAGCGAGGCAATGCCGAATATTACGGTTGTCACGCTGACAACGACTAAATGCACCATTCCTATTCACCTCCCAAGTCTATCCTGAAATCCGAAAACTGGGTCAGCTCGTCCATTAATGCCTGCTCAGTTTCCCTTCCAAGAGTTATAATAATCCCTTTTATCTTCCATTCTCTCATCTTTCCGGCTAAAAAATGAATAAATCTTGCCACAGTGGCAGGCTTGTTGAAAATGGACAATGTGTTCAATGAGTCCAGGATAAGAAATTTGTCGCCTTGCAAAGACTTGATTGCCTGGTCCATTGCCACGCTCATGTCGCTCAGCTTTTCAGGGCTTCCTATGTACAGGCAGTTCTCCACCTTTCCGACATCCGCCCTGGAAGTGGCATCAATGAAAATGATAAGCCTTGTGTCTATGCTGTTGCTTGCTAAAGTCCTTTGCATAATCTCATATGGCTTGTTTAATGTTACATAAACCCCTGGGGTGTTCTGCTCATTAACGAGAAACTTGACAATGTCAACTGCAGTCTTCTGGTAGTTTTTTGCGCCAACCGTCACGAGAATTATATAGTCCTTTAAGGTTTTAACCTCTTTTTTGAAGCTCTCCTTTAACTCAAGCATTTCCACCACTTTTTTACTTCAAAAGCTATTGCCATGAATATAAACTTTTCTAATTATTCGCAGCTTTAAAATTTATTGAAAATAAATAAAAAATAAACGATAAAATCAGCCAAAACATAAATCTTTTATATTAGTATTGATAAAAATAATAAAAAGGCAATAAAAAGAGGCATTATGGAAGTTGAGCGCATAAAGACAGGCATACAGGGCTTGGACCAGGTATTGAAAGGAGGCTTGCGCAGGAATTCTTCTATTTTGGTGACAGGCGCCCCTGGAACAGGCAAAACAATATTGGCTTTGCAGTTTATATACTACGGCGCAAAAGACCATAATGAAAACGGCATTTTCATATCAACAGAGGAAAGCCTTGATGTCCTGGACCAGAGCGCAAGAAATATGGGGATGGATCTGGCATCAATGGTAAAAAAAGGCAAAATCTTTTTTATTCAAAAGCCGATAGCGACATTGAAAGGCGGCATTTCCTCGATTAGGGGGCTTACTGACGCAATAAAAAAGAATAATGTGAAGAGGGTTGCGCTTGACTCGCTGATATTCTTTGAGTATCTTTATCCGAGGTTTGACGGCAATAAGATGGAGTTCAGGAGGCAGGTGCTTATATTCATTCAGGAGATGAAAAAGGCAGGGGTCACATTTCTGGTTGTTTCCGAAAGGTCAGTAACAGACTTTGACAGGCTTACATATGACATGATGGATTTTGTTTTCGAGGGAATAATCCTTCTGTCAAGGATAAGGAAGGGCTCTTATTTTGAGAGAGTGCTTACTGTAGCAAAGATAAGGGGGCAGGACCACAGCTTGGATGTTTATCCTGTCACTATAGGCACAGATGGATTGAAGGTTCTTGTTGACCAGACTCCATTCAGCCTTGTTGAGAAGGAAGAAAGCGGAACCAGATAGTAATTAGTAAAAATCAATAAAAATATCTTAAGTGCCCTCTTCCCATGAGTTGAGATACTTGATTTGTTCTTCGTCCAATTGGTCTATTTCAACACCGTAAGCTTCCAGCTTAAGCTTTGCAATAGTGTTGTCTATTTCCTCTGGCAGTTGAATCACTTCTGGCTTCATTTTTCCCCTATTATTTGTCGCATATTCGCAGGCCAAAGCTTGTCCGCAGAATGATGTATCCATTACTTCGCTAGGGTGTCCTTCAGCCAGAGACAAGTTAACCAAGCGCCCCTGGGCAAGACAAGTTATTTTATGCCCATTTTTTAATGTAAAATCTTCCACCAACGGCCTTACCTCTTTTACACTCTTAGCCATAGCCTTAAGCCCTTTATAATCAATTTCCACGTCAAAATGACCGGAATTGCATATAATTACACCATCTTTCATTTGTTCTATGTGCCTAGTTTTTATAACATTTATGTCCCCAGTTACTGTTATAAAAATATCACCGCATACTGCTGCGTCGTCCATTTTCATGACTTGGTAGCCATCGTATAATGCCTGTAAAGCTCTAAATGGATCAACTTCTGTAACAATTACATTTGCACCCATTCCTTTTGCTCTCAATGAAACCCCTTTGCCGCAAGAGCCATAGCCTGCCACAACAACATTTTTACCAGCTACCAAAACATTGGTGCCTCTTTTAATGCCATCCCAGGTCGATTCCCCAGTTCCCAAATAATTGTCCAATAAGTGCTTTGTCTTGTTGTCATTTACTGCAATCATAGGGTACTTGAGTGCATTGTCCCTTTCCATAGCTCTCAGCCTTATGATGCCTGTTGTTGTTTCCTCGCAGCCTGCAATTATGTCTTTTATCAGATGCACATGCTTCTTGTGGATTTCGCTCACTAAGTCGCAGCCGTCGTCTATTGTGATATTTGGCCTGAAGGCAATCACATAATCTAGGTACCTGTAGTAATCCTCTTTTGTTTCGCCTTTGTATGCCCACACCCTGACATTTTCCTTTGCAAGCGCTGCAGCAACATCATCCTGGGTGCTTAAGGGATTGCATCCAGTTATTGCAACATCAGCGCCGCCTGCTATCAGCGCCCTTACAAGAACTCCCGTTTCTTTTGTGACATGCAATGCCATTCCTATGCGTATTCCTTTGAGCGGCTTTTCCCTTGCAAAGCGCTGCTTTACCTTCATCAGCGCCTGCATTCTTGACTCTGCAATCTCAAGGTTTAGAAAACCCTGCTCTGCAAACTTAATGTCCTTAACCTCATAATCAGCGCCTTTGTCCATAAAACCACCAGTTGGAAGGTAATCTATGGATATTTATATACTTTTTTCAATAAAAATAGTAAAATATCTACTTTTAACTTTAAAAATTGGACAAAATTAGAAAAATTTAAATATAAGCTGGAAATTTATCATCAAGTTGAAGGCTCTCTGCTCTCTTGATAAAACCCCCTATCGTTTTCTTGCGGCAGAGAGCCTTTACAAGCCTTATGGACCTAGACAGCAAAGACCTGAAGATCATCGAAATCTTGAAGCATGACTCCAGATCTCCCATAAGGGAAATTGCCAGGCTTACCAGGATAAGGCCGAGCACAGTTCACCAAAGAATACAAAAGCTTATAGCCGGCAAGGCGATTGAAAAATTCACAATAAAGCTCAATAACAGGGCAGTCGGCGAAAACTTCATTATTTTTATGCTTGTCAAGGGCAGCACTACTGAGTACATTGACGGCAAATTTCTTAATAACAAGCATGTAAAGGAAGTTTTTGGAATCACCGGCGAATACGATTTATTGATTAAGCTGAAATTTGAAAATGTCGAGGAATTCCACAATTTTGTGCTCAACTTTAGAAAAGACAAAAAAGACATCCAGTCAACACTGACTATGGTTGCAACTGCAAATCTGAAAGAGGAAATCTAGAACTCCCTTATGTCCTGGAACTCCCTGTACCTCTTCTCGATGTCGCTCATTGCCAGATTCTTCAGCCTGTTCAGCCCGAAATCCTCTGCATTGTGGCTTGCGACCACGCTTCCGTAAACAATAGCCCTGCGGAAATTCTGCTCATTCAAGTCTTTTGTTTTTGCCAGATACCCGATGAAAGCCCCACCAAAGGAGTCGCCGCATCCAGTCGGGTCTTTAATATTCTCCAATGGATAGCCTGGAGCGCTAAAATGTTTGTTTTTTGTGAACAATAAAGCGCCATGCTCTCCTTTCTTGATTATGACAGCCTTCGGTCCAAGCCCCAAAGCCTCGTTAGAGGCTTTTACAAGGTTTGCCGTGCTGAAAAGCTGCCTGGCTTCGCCGTCATTAAGAAGAAGGACATCGGCATTTTTTATTGCTTCAATCAGCTCTTCTTTCTTATTGTCTATCCAAAAGTTCATAGTGTCCAAAACGACAAACTCCGGATTATTCATCTGCCTCAGCACAGAAAGCTGGTGCTCTGGGTCAATGTTCGCTAAAAAAACATACTTTATGCCTTTGTATTTTTCAGGAACCTCGGGCTTGAAATGCTCCAGCGCATTCAGCTCCGTCTTTCTTGTCTTCGCCTCGTTCATGTCGTACTCGTAAAAGCCCTCCCAATGAAATGTCTTGTCATCAATTTTTACCCCTTCGACATCTATGCCCCTGCTTTTCATCAACTCCATGCAGTCCTTTGGGAAATCCCTTCCGATCACAGAAACAAGCGCAGGCTTGGCAAAAAAGCTTGCGGCAAAAGAAGCGTATGTTGCGCTTCCCCCAAGGACCTTTTCAACCTTTCCGAAAGGGGTTTCTATTGTATCAAGGGCTACTGTGCCTATAATCAGAACATCATTCATAGAAAAAAGAAAACAGGATGGTTTTTATAAATGTTGCCATATCTTTATTTACTCCTCATCGCCTTCTTCGTCATCCTCGCTGCGGTCTTCCTCCTCATCCTCATCTTTCACATCGACATTGTCTTCGTCTTTCTCTTCCTTTTCCTCGTCATTGTAGGGATCTGATTTCTTATTTTCCTCTTCTTTGGGCATAAATCAAATCATTTAGAAGCTTATTTAAAAAATTTTCTGTTGGTACCCCATCTTCACCGCCACAGGCTGTCAAACTCTCTCAAAAAGTTATCGGCAATTTTTTTGTCATGCACAACCACAAGGTTTTCATCATTTCTTGTGTCTGCGCTTAATGATGGGTTAAAGCTTCCTGTTGCAACAGTCTCATTGTCTATGATGAAAACCTTGTGGTGCATCTTGTATTTGTTAGAGTCTTTTTTTGCATTGACTCCGAGTTCCTGCAGCCTTTTAAGCTGCGAGAATTTGCTTGACGACTGCTGGGCGTCAAAAATCCCCCTTACATCGGCATTTTTCTTGATTAGCGCATCAGCAATTTCCTCGTTTGTAAAGCTGAATGCCATGAAATAAACGCTGCTTTTGGCATTTTCAATCAGGTCGATAACACGGGAAGCGCAGTTGTCCTCAGGGCAGAAATAATTCTCTATTTCTATGTCATTGACGTATAATCTGGGGTTATCTGTATTTCCGCCTTTCCCAAAATTTCCGTTCCACAATTCCTCAAACTCGCCTTCATAATTTTTTGCCAGTATTCTTGAGTAAACAACAAGCATGTTATTGTTGTTGTTGTAATTATCGTTGCTGGTGGGGTTGAAAGAGCCGGTTATCACAACGCCATTGTCAATTACGCAGAACTTGTTGTGCATGAGCTGCCTGTCATCGTCGAGCTTTACATTGCCTTTTACCTGCCCTTCATAGTTCGAGCTGTCCATTACAAGCTTAACATCAGCAGTCCTGCTTTTTTTTGCAAGCGAGCCTATCACTCCTTTCAGGTCCAGGTCATACAGGGCGCAGTGAACAGAGAAATTAGCCGAGCTTATATGCCTTTCAAGAGCCTTGCCGCAATCGTCTCCCGGGCAAAAATAAACTTCAGGGCTTTTCGCAGTTTCATAAGCCACTGCAGCTTTGCCTGTGATATTCTGGCTGCATCCCGCCAATAAAACAGCCGCTGCCAGGAAAAAAATTCCCAAAGCCCTTTCCAAATAGAAAAGTTTATATATAAGTTTATTCATTTTAAAGTGATAATAAGAACAAACCATTTCATAGTGATGATATCACTTCTATAGTGGTAATCTATCACCTCTTTTTTCCCGGCAGAGCAAAGCAATTTGTTCTGTGCGGGTTTATGCTCATCATCTTTTTCTGCCTTTCCTTACTTTCCCAGTCTTTGTTTTGTTTATGGCAAGGGAAGCTGCAGCAAAGCCTATTAAAACCCCGATTAAAAGCGCTCCAAGCAGTTTACCGTCAATGTCTATGCTTTTCTTTTTGCCATTGCTTTCCCTGAAATAAATATCAAGGTTGCCGAGCTCCAATGCATATTCAGAATAAAGCAAAGCTGAAAACAAATCAGAGTCTTTCAATGAATTTGCGTATTCATAATAGCTGTAGCCCAAAATGGGAAAAATGCCTTTTGCAGACTCCCTTGCAATGTTGTTTTTTACTATCTCCAGCTTCCTTTCAACTATATTTTTGTATTGCGAATTGTCAACCCCGAATACGCTCAGTATGATGTCTACATCAGCCTTTGCCCTGCTTGCTGTTGAAAGGCAAAGCTCATAGTTGCCTTTTTCAAGCTCCTCATTTGCGTTGCCTATGCTTTTTTTTATGCTGTCAAGCGTCCCTGGGAAATATAATTCAACATACTGCTGCCTTTCATCAGCTTCGCTTATTTTATTCTGGCACGATTTTTTCAGGACATCCTTGTTTAAGTTGAACACCTTCCCATTTTTGCCCATGAAGGTTGCCCATGAATGCGCCGAGTTGATTCTTTCATCAGCATAAGCCAATGTCCTTGCAGCCCTCTCTGTCTTGTTTGTCCTGTTTAGTATTTCCAGCGCCTGCTCTGCTGAGTCATAGGCTTCCTCAAGCCTTTCCTTAATTACAATATATGCTTCCAAATCCGTGATTGTCTTTTTGCCAATGCCTTCCATTTTATTGTGGAAATCATTGATATCTTTCTTTAGCCTTTCAGCCTCTTTTACTGCATCATCCTTTGACAAATTTTTTGACAAAACCAGCAAAGTCGAGTATTCCACATTTGCCCCGAAGCAATAGCTTGCAGAGCTGTAGAATACGCTCTTTTCAAAAGCCTCTTTTCCCTTGCCTGTCAGATTCTGGGCATTCTCCCTTATTGAGGTTACGTTGAGTGAGAAATCCAGGCTTCTTGTTTCAGCCCTGAGCTTGTTGCTTCTGTCGCACAAGTTTTTTGCAAGCGACTTCATTGTGCTTTTGTATTCTTCACTTATTTCTATTGCTTTGAATTTCTGCTTAATCTCTTTTCCTGTGAATTCCTTTACAGCCTCGCTTAATGTTGATGCTTCAATAATTCCTATGCCGAGCTCTTTTGAAAGGTTTTCAAGGCTCACTGTAGAGTTGTCCACCCTTACAATCATCTCTCCGGCAGGTATGAATGCCTTCTTCAATCCTGCTTTTTTGGCTGCCTCAACCTTTGCCTTTAAGCCGCCTACAGGCCCGATTAAGCCGCCTGAATTTATTGTTCCGGTTATTGCATAATCTTCATTCAGCTTAAGGTCATCAAGCATCGCCACTGTAAGCACTGCGATTGATGCGCCTGCGCTTGGCCCTGCTATAATCGCAGAATCAGCTGTTATTGTGTAGAAAAAGTCAGTGTCATCGCAGTCTTTCTCAATAATATCGCATGCAATGGCTTTTGCAAACCTTGTGGACATCTGGGTGTCAGTCCTTGTCAATGGAAATGTCTCAAGAAAAACCCTGCCAGAGCCAGGCTTTATTTCCAGGTACAAGTCTGCAATTCCGCCTTCATAGCCGTTTTCTGTCTCCTTGACAGCCAATAGCTTCATGTGCCCCTGCTTTGCAAGAACATTTGGAATTAACAATAAGCCCAATATAACCAGCAAAATCAATGCCTTTTTCATGCCTGTGGAAATCTAAGCTAATTTAAGAATTTTTGGTTTAGCTAAGACTAGCTTTGTTTCTTATATAGTAAAGGCAACAAATAATTGAGCATAAATTATTGCCTTTACTTATTACGAACGGGCAACAATTGTTCAATTATTTTTGTCCGTGAGTATAAGCTTCTAATCTCGCTTTTGTATCCTTAACATAATGGTAGATTTGATTCACAATAGTTCCTATTGTTTCAGTAGCCTCTTCCACGCTTAAGTCTTTTGTCATAATGCAGTAGAGTATCCTTGACTCATCAATATATATTATTCCGCAGTCATGAAAAAACATGTTATTTCCATAATAATTTTCTCCGAACTTGTGCGCAACTTTAATATTTTCAGGAAGGTTTGCTATTCTATTAATGTCAACTTCGCTTTCGGCAAGCAGCGACAGCAGATACTCTGAATTTTTCGGCTCAAGCACCGTAGAGAAGTAAAGGCTCAAATAAAGGGTGGATATTGCCTTTGGAGTTATAAAATCCGGCTGCTTTAGCCTTTGCTTATTTTGGAGGTCAACACTTATGTCCAGCCCATAGTAATCCAGTAAAAGCTGCAAGTCTTCCAAGTCAACCTGCCTGAGCAAAATCCTCAAGGCAGTATTATCAGACTCTTTCAAAAGCTTTTCAAGCGCAGCCTCCACAGTTATTTCTTTTTCTTTCGTCTTGTAAAGCTCGCCTGAAGTATCAGTCCTGTCAAAGTCAGTGATTTCAATCCTTGTGTCCAAGCTCAGCTCGCCCATCTCTATTTTTTTCATTATAATTATTGCAACTGGCAGCTTGTTCAGGCTCGACGGGAAAAATCCTGTTTTTTCACCTATGCCCATAAAAGCGCCATTTCGCAGATTCTCAACATATACAGAAGCGTTAATGTTGTTTTTTGTGATGTAATTTTTGACATTCTCCTTTAATGGAGCAAAATTAATTAGCAGGAAGCTTTTGGGCTCAAGCAATCCTGAATAAACCCTTGACGACAAAAGCCCCTCTTTAGCTTTATTTTCTATTCTGGTTTTGCTCAAATAAGAATTTATAACAGCTGAAAGAAGCGCCGCTATGATTATAGCCTGAATTACAACCAACCACTTAAGCTTGATAATCATGAAAATAATCAACAATGCATTATTCTTTAATTTTTTATCTTACTAAATTAAATTTCTATTTCAGGATTTTTAACTTATCCTCAATCCTCTTTTTGTCCTTTTGGTAGCTTTCCCCGGAAATAAATCCTGATTTGTAAGCGCTTTCCACTGCTTCAAGCTCCTTTCTTAATTTTTGCGCCTTTTCCTCCCCCTTTAACTGCTTTACTTCCTCGACTTTTGTCTTTGGCGCCCTCTTCCTAAAGTATCCAAATCGGTAGGCTGAAAACAAAAGGAGTCCGACAACTAAAATTGCAGCTCCAAACAATAAAATTGATTTATAACCCTGGATTTGTATCGGAAGCAGCCTTATCGACTTTGCCGTAACCTCAAACAAGTCAGAGCTTGTTCCCACAGAGTCTGCATAATTAACCCTTGCGAATGCTACATAGGTTCCTGGCAGCAAGTCGCTTGGTATGGTTAACGCCCTTGTGAACTTTGACTGGGTTTCGACAGCCAAAGTCTCGTGCTCGCTCGCTATCAAGTTTCCCTTCAAGTCCTTTATCATGTATTCAACTGCAACATCAACCCTGCCGAAGCCCCTTACATTGAAAAGATTAACCTCCAGCAGTATCTCATCTCCTGGAAACACTTTTTTAGACTGTGATAAAACTTCGACATCAACATCGAACAGCGGCTCTGCCGAATCAACCTCCACTATAGTGGTAATTCTTTTTTCTACAGAAGGGCTGTTAAGCACGATTTCTGATGGGTAAATATCCGGCTTTTCGTTTTCAAGCGCTTTAAATGCAAGCTCGATGGTTTTCTCCTCATCAGGGTTCAATATATGCGCTACTTCATTTTCATACGGGGGAACCCTAAATTTCTCAATAGTGCTCAAGTCAGCCTTTACCTCAAATATGGAGGTTCCTATATTTTTAACGCTAATCCTTTCTGTTTTTGTCTGCCCTTGCTTAAGCACAATTTTAAGAGTAAGCTTATCTATCGTAAAATCTGTACTGATGGGATTAGCCGGCGCACCTCCGCCTCCGCCGCCTCCAGAAGAGCCGCCTCCACCGCCGTCAGAGGTGCCCCCTCCTGTATCCCCACCTCCCCCTCCTGGAGTTTCTTCTGCTTCGTAAGATGTCCAATGGCTTACATTAAATGTTAATACGCCATTAGAGGCATCATAAGAAATTTTCCTGCATATGCTTTCAGGGCAAACAACGCCGTTAAACAAAATTCTTGGATTAGAAAAGGCAAGCCCGACTAGCTGCAGAGTTGCAGACTTGTTTAAGGCAGAAAGTACGTTTGAATCAAGCTCGATTTTGTTGAAAGATATATTTACAAAGCTGTCCAAGTCCAAGCCCTGGCTTAAATCCGTATAGTCGCTGAAGTTAATCTTGCCGTAAGACGGCACCTCAGCAACAAAGTGGGTTATGTTTCTGGTGTCAACTGAAGAAAGATTTGTCGTAGTCCCGTTAAACTTTTTCATAGAATTGACTGTGATGGAAAAAGTTTGCGCGCTGCCGATAAAGCCAAAGCTGTCTGTGCAGTTAATGCTGAAATTATAGCGCCCTACTGGCAAGTTATTTAAATTAAAGCTTAATGTTGCATTTGTCGTGGCAGACTCATTGGTTATGTTGCTCCTATGGTCCATCACCAGAAAGCAGTGGCTTAAGCTGCTTTCATCGCTTACATTATAGAAAAATGAGAAATTTCCGAAATTAAAGCCGCTGTTGTTCATCAGCCCGAGAAAATTGATTGCAGGAGGGCTAAAGTCCCTTATTTGCAGCCCAACACCTACGCTGCTTTGGGCATAAGCGACAGTAGCGCAAACCGCTATTGCCAAGGCAAACGACAGCAATATCCTTATTTTTTTCATAAGAGCAGCTATCCAACTCCTTATTTAATTATTTTTCTATTTTTTATAACATCAAAATTCCACTTATGTTTCATAAGTGGTTTACTTATAGCTAAACATTGCATGGGATTTGGATGTCAGGAAAATGCTATGCATTTTCAGGATCCCGAAAATCTATGATTTTCGCGATGCTCAAAAATTACCCATCAGTAAGTGAAATTTTGTGGTGTCCAAAACCACGCTATGTTTATCCTAATGTAATCATGCCACTCATCTCTGATGGATGGTTTTTGACAAATCCTTTCTATGTTTTGTTTTTTTTAGCAAGCCTCTTCCTAAAATATACAGCAAAAATGCCAATATTGCTATTGCATAAACTGCATAATTATAATTGGCAAAAAATTTATAATCATGCTTAACCTCAAGTTTGCCTGGATTTTCATCAGGTTTTTTTTCCACTTTCAGCTTGAAGTTTTTGCTTATCTTTGTAAGGAAAAACGTGCCTCCGCTTCCGCCGCTTAGCTGGTGGACTGTGTAGCTTACAGCAAACAGGTTGTCTTTCTCATCATACTTTGGGGCTGTTACATTGAACTCTATTCTTGCGGTTGATTGGGGCGGCAGTACATACTCTTCCTCGAAGCCCATTGCCTTCATGAATTGCCTGTCATAGTCAACCTTGAACCTTGCTTCATAAGAGTCCGGGTTTTGCAGCCTTATGCTGTAAATCCTCGAACTGCCCTCCATTAACGCCAATATGTTGCCTTCCAAATAGTCCGATGCAACAGCCAAGGCTTTTGCATTTAAGCTTGACACTGCAATTAAAAAAATAAAAATTATAAGCTTCATTTTTAAGGGTAAAATATGCCTAAACATTTTTGAAATCTCCAATTTCGATACTTTTTTATGGATTATTCCTGGGGTCAATCCATCCCTTTTTAAATTCCGTATCGCCATTTGCCTTGATGTCTGATAAATTTATTTTGATGCCATTGCATTCAAGCATATCATTCAATGGCTCATTGCTTACAAGGTATTCTTTGCCATCGCATTTTACAAACAACTCGTCACGGCAAAACACATGATTGCTTTTTTCCTCGCAAACAGCCTTTGTCAATACCTTAAACTTAATCTCTCCTATATTTGGATTTTCTTTAACAGCATAAGCTGTAGTTGCAGGCTTGCCAATAAGGCTTAATGCGATAATCACCAATATCAAAATGAATTCTATTGCAAACAAAATTTTTAATAATTTTTTCATTTATAGCCAAACAACAAAGTAATTAAATATATAAATTGTTTGTTGTCGGCTGTCAAAAACCAACACAATTATAATTAACCTTGTTGGTTTTTGAGCATGCTCGGAAATTTTTGCAATTTTTGATGTATAATAAAAATTTCCGACATATCTTGCCAACCACAACAAGACCTAATTATTTTTGTGGTTGGCAATAACATTGATTCCTTTTTATCTGTTTATGACAAATCCACAAGAGTCAAATTCCAGGTGTTGTTGTAAGCCTGCGCGCTCAATCCGCTTGCAGGGATATCCACCCAGAAGTACAATGACAGGTTTCCTTTGGTTATTGTAATCCCGCTGTAAGGCACTGCATCCCCTGAAGCCCCTGGGCCGTGCAGGAAGATTTCATTGCCTATTGATTGTGCACGATTGCTCAATGGCATTCCGGCTCCTGCAGTAGCATTAGTTATATTAATGGTAAAGTTGCCTGCCCCAAGCATCTCGCTTGGAATCTGCACTCCAATGAGCGGAGCGCCTGTTATGTTGATTTGCTCAAAGTCTACGTTGCCTGTGTTATTTATTAATATTGGCGCCTTTGTCGGCTTGTTCTGTTCGTTAAGATTAAGGCTTGTGAAGTTCAGGTTAGCGCCTTCATTTACATCTTTGGCAACAATGGAGAAGGCTGCCGACGGATTGTAAGTAAATCTTATAGTGTCATTTCTTCCGATTGCTCCTGACAAGTCCTGTATCCTTACATTTATAACCCAGTTTGAGCTCGCATTATCGTAATACCTCATTACAACAGTGCAGTTGATTATGATCCTTGCAGGCTCTGCTCCAGGACCTGGCTCAGAGCCTGC
>Ga0209541_10005010_pt1 | contig 23243 bp, 25 predicted proteins | sample RifCSPlowO2_01_FD_184027 | JGI IMG/M metagenome (GOLD analysis project Ga0209541, IMG submission 184027) | Groundwater microbial communities from Rifle, Colorado - Rifle CSP2_plank lowO2_0.1 (SPAdes) (version 2) | ecosystem: Environmental > Aquatic > Deep subsurface > Groundwater | place... | reverse complement strand
TTATTTATCTTAATAAAACCTGCTTTAATGGGCTTTATAGGGTAAATTCAAAAGATGGGTTTAATGTACCTATGGGGTCTTACAAGAATCCAGATATTGTCCAAGAAGAAAAACTGAAAAGAATCTCTAATTTATTGAAGAATGTTACTTTAAAGGTAATGAGTTTTGAAAAAATAGTGGATATTGCAAAAGAGAGAGATTTTATTTATTTAGATCCACCATACTTTCCTTTAAAGAAAGGTAAAAATTTTACAACATACACTAAAGATAATTTCTTAGAAAAAGAGCAGAAACTATTGACAGATACTTTTAAGAAATTAGATAAAAAAGGATGTTTATGTATGGAAAGCAATAGCGACACTAAATTTATTAAGAATCTATATGCAAATTTTAATATTTCCTTTGTAAGGGCAAAGCGTTTGATTAACTCTGATGCTCAAGGTAGAGGAGAAATAAACGAGATAGTTATCACTAACTATTGAAATGAAACAAGAATTAATAAAAAATAGCGCAGTATCTGAATTTGAAGATATAGCAGGTCAGAAAATATCGGTAAATAAGGGGCAATTTTGGATTCAAACACAAAGACAAGGGCATAGCCTTCATTATATTGTTCCCTACCAAGCATGTTTTGCTCCACAAATACCAGAATTTTTTATTAAAAATTTTTCAAATGAAGGAGATATAGTTTTGGATCCTTTTTGTGGGAGAGGAACAACAATTTTTGAAGCTAATCAGCAAAATAGAATAGGAATAGGCGTTGATGTGTCCCCATTAGCATTAGAAATTGCTAAATCAAAACTAAAAAACGTAACTTACGAACAAGTTAAAGAAAGATTGAATCAGATAGATTTTTCAAAAGAAAATCTTGATGACTACGAAGAATTTAAAGACATCTACCATCCAAAGACTTACTCCCAAATTATGAATCTGAAAGAACAATTAACTGAAAGTTCAGTTGATACTTTAATAAGGTCTATTGTGTTTGGTCGTCTTCATGGTCATTCCAAAGGTTTTTTCTCAGTTTGGACGTTTAATGTTATTTCATTCTCCAAAGAAAGAATAAAAAGACAAAGCGAGAAAAGAGGCTTAAAACCCGAATTTAGAGAGATTGTACCCAGAATATTAAAAAAAGCTAAATCTGTCTTAGAAAATCTAGTTATAGAACAAACAAAATCAAAGCTGTTTAAATCAGATTCTCGAACCTTGCCTATTGAAAGTAATTCTGTCGATTTAATAGTTACATCCCCTCCTTTTTTAGACTTAATAAATTACATTGATGACAATTGGTTAAGGTTTTGGTTTTTGGGATTTAATAAGGAAGAGTTAAGAACTACTTTAATTCAAACTGGCGATATTAGAGAATATAAAAATTTCATTAAAGATTCATTAAAAGAAATGAACAGGGTATTGAAAAAAGACAAATACTGTATTGTTGAGGTAGGAGATGTTAGACATAAAAAAGAAAAAATATATTTAGACCACATTATTGTAGAGTTGGCTAAGGATATTGGATTCAAAATAGAAAAAATAATGATCAATTATATGGAATCTCCAAAAATACCTAAGGCATTTAGGAGAAAAGAGCCGGGACAAGGCACTAATACCAACCGTTGCGTTATTATGAAAAAGATTTAATTGTTGAAAATTCCCCACTGCTTGCAGTGAATGGGTTCATGAACCAATAAACTAAATATTTCGGGGAATTTACAACATTAAAAATACCCCGCCCCTTGGGGCGATTGGGATTTTTATTTCTTAAAATCAGTGAGCTTAATATCACTTACGGTGTTCTTCAATCTTTCCAGAATTACTTTGTAATAATCAGGAGATAGCTCAAAACCAAGATATTTTCTCCCATTTTTTTTAGCAGAAACAGCAACTGTTCCAGAACCCATAAAAGGATCAAATACAATTTCCCCTTTATGTGAGCTTGCTTTTACAAAAATATCTATTAACTTTACAGGCAATTGACAAACATGCTCTGTTTTATCCTTATTGACATTTTTTACTATATTCATCTCAATCATATCTTCCCCGTTATAATCAAATTTAAACACATCATAAGGGGTTTTACCTTTGCTCCCATTTTTTATCCTTTCTTGAATTCTTTTATCTGTCGGATTTCTATACGGTTCAGCAATGCAATCTTTATTAAAAGTACACTCGCTTTGCTTTTTTGATTTAGTATAGAATAATATACTATGTTGAGTCCTTGTAAAATTATACTTTGAATGCCCCGTATTTGTAGGATAATGCCAAGTCATCCAACGTTTGAATAATACTTTTTCATCTAAGAAGGGCATTAAATAAGCGTTATTCTCGGGATAATTAAAAAGATATAAACTTCCATTTTTCTTGAGAATCCTAATACATTCACCTAACCATTCTTTGCACCAGTTTAGGTATTCTTCTTTGGATATTTGGTCTTTGTAGGGGCTATTATATTCTTTTCCAATGTTAAAAGGAGGATCTGTTATAATAAGATGTACTGATTCATCAGGTAATTTTTTCATTCCTTCTATACAATATCCATTATATATTTTATTAACTTCCATTTTACATTAGCAACAAAACTTTTTTCCCAGATTTGGTTATTTGGTAAAGTCGTCCTCTTTTCTCATCTTCATTCAAACATACAATAATTTTATTATCTTTAAATTCTTTTAAAAAGGTTGAAACATGGTTTACTACTATGCCTGTTTCTTTAGCTATCTCGGTAGGAGTTAAAACTTTTTCATTATTTAAAATTTTTAGTATTTTAAACCTATTCTCGCTTGTTTTCAGAAGTTTTAATCCTTTAATCATTGTCTTTTCCATACAGTGTATTTAAACACTGCTTCCTTATATGGTTATTCACAAGATAAACACCACTTATTTATAAATATTTCTATAATAAACTGTGATTAAGGCATGAATAAAGCGTAAAAAAGAATATAATAACCTATGGTTAACTCTCTCACATGGCAGACGATACATCAAATAAGAGGATAGTCATTGCAAACATATTCAATAAACTCTTCTCAAAGAAACCAAACCAAAATTATTATACCTTTGATAATGACATGGTCAAGGAAGAATCTCTAAAGGTTAAATTTTCTAATCAATTTGATGCAACAAAATTTGATAGTATAAAATTACTCCCACCTGTTTTGAGGGAGAAAGGTTATTTTATAATTCATTTAGGAAAAGGGGAACATGCTTTTGTTAAAGGTATGGGATATCATGTCTTTGAGCCAATTCAGGAGACAGTTAAATGGTCGATTAAGAACAGCATTTTTAATAAAATTGGAAGAAGCGAAGCATCAACAGTTTCTGACGCATTCAATACAAAAATAATCCATGATTTTATTTTTGGAGATATAAAGAAAGAACTATTTGTTCATACTGCAAGGAGAAGCAAAACCTCTTTTGATTTAGGCTTTAATGGAGACACATTACACGCTGATAAGCTTCAGATAGAAATTGACGGTTTTTATGAGAGTGAAGATATAGTAATTTGTGTTGAGGCAAAAAATATAGATCATGATGATTTTGAGATAAGACAAGTGCATTCTACTATGATATACTTTTATAATTTCCAAAGAGAGGGAATAATCCCAAAAAATTACAAGATCAGATTTTTATTTATTGTAAGAGTTATTGGCAAGAATGAAGATTCATTCAGAATATATGAATATAAATTTGAAGATATAAAAAGATTAGAGTCTATTAAGCTAATAAAAAATAGACAATATAATGTAAGGTATGATTAATTATCATGTTTTAAAGAAAAAAGGGGATTTATCCTTCTCATACTTTCCTCTTCTTCTATTAATGGTTTAATCCATTTATGCATTTCTTCAATATTTTCAAATTTTGGAAATTTATTTTCTTCTAAGAATTTACACATTAAGCTTGATTCTGCAAAAGCATCACAAGACCTCCTGGGAAATCTAGCTAAATGACTATCAAAAAAACTTTTATGAATTTGATAATGATGGCTAAATGTAAAATCTTTCCATGTTTTTATAATCTCTTTTTCTGATTTTGTATCAATTATTTCAACTTCTGCTAACTCTAGAGTTTTATTATTTTTCCATACACTTAACATTAATTCTTTAGCATCAATATCTGTAGTAGGTGCACTATATCCAAAAATTGTGAACATATAAGCGTAGTTGAGATGACTTCTTAATGAATCCCACTGAGCTTTGATAACTGAATCAGAACTATAATCTTTCTTTTTGATAGGATAAAGTAGCTTAACTGGTTTTAAAAATTCTTTACATTTACTACACCTATTCCAAATATGACCCATAACTTTGTCTTTTACACACACGCCCATACCAACGTTACCATGAAGAAATTCAAGTCTCGGTAATCTCTTTACTCCGCTATTTCTAGCATAAGCCTGTAATAATAAAGGATCCCAATTGAAAGTAGCGATTATATCTTTTTCTCGTAACGACAACACTAAGTAATCATAAATTGTAGGGGTGCTTGGGATTTTTAACTGAGAAAAATATTCAAATGTTTTTTCTTCTATTGACCTAACAAGGGCATTATATTTTTCATTCTCTGATAAATCATTGTATATTTCTTCAAAATTTTGATTGTTATAATTAATCTCATTTTTTTCTAGCAATTTATTTAAGCCGACTACCTCAACAAAATTGTTCATCAAAGGTAGAATTCTTTTATATGCATCTCCTTCTTTAAATGAAGCCAAACTTGCACCTGCATCTAATAATACTACATGAGGAGAATGATTTTCGTCATACATCAGAGGGTGTAGGCGGTGCATATAATTATGCCTTAATAGTCTTATCAGAGTCTTTATATGACTGGTCTTTATCTGGAGGCACACCAAGATGGAGGCATCCAAATCCATTTGTACCATTTGGAATTTATCAGGAGATAGCTACTGCAAATCAAATTAATGAATGGCTAAGAAGTGATGATAAAAACAATAAAAGAACATATGGTATAGAACATTATGGAGAAATAACAAAAGAAGGAATTAATGTATTATATGAATTATTAAGAAGACATGGAATAAAAGTAAACAAAAAACTCTTTGATAATGCGAATTTTGCTATAGATGTTATTCCCCGATTAAATAAACCTAAACAAGTTTATTATGATATAAATTTAGTTGTAGAAAGAAGTTTGGTTGACATAGAAACAATATTTAATCAAAAAATAAACAATTTTCGCAACCTTTAAATAAACTTGTTCTATTTTTTAGTTTATGAAACCAGAATATGGTGATATTATAAAAATTCATACTGCTGACAACGCTTATGAAGGAACGCTTATGCCTAGGCCAGAGGTTTTTCAGAAGGATCATACAATTATAAAATTAAGCAATGGGTATAATATAGGAATTGCAAATAAAAAAATAAAAAAAATAGAAGTAATAAAAAAATATGAAAAGAAAAAAGAGGAAAAGCATAAGCTCAGCCGCAAGGATGGATTGCCAAATATATTCATCTTGCATACAGGAGGCACTATAGCTTCTAAAGTGGATTATAGGAGCGGTGGTGTGGTTGCAGCATTTTCTCCAGAAGATATTGTGGCCATGTTTCCAGAGCTTGCAGAGATAGCCAATATAGACTCCGAATTAATAGCAAATATGTGGAGTGATGATTTAAGATTTCTTCACTTTAAGCTGATTGCCAAAGCAATTGAAAAAAAGGTAAAAGAAGGGGCTGACGGCATTATTATAGGCATGGGAACTGATAATTTAGCAGTAGCTTCTGCAGCATTAGCTTTCATTGTAGAAGAAACGCCAATACCTGTAGTCTTAGTAGGCGCTCAGAGAAGCTCTGATAGGGGCAGCTCAGACGCCGCAATGAATTTAATCTGTGCTGCTGAATTTATAGCAAAAACAAATTTTGCTGGAGTTGCTATTTGCATGCACGAGAATAGTGATGACAAAACTTGCGCTATATTGCCGCCAACTAAAACAAGGAAATTGCACTCCTCTAGAAGAGACGCATTTAAGCCTGTAAATGATAGTATAATAGCGCGAGTAGATTACAATTCAAGAAAAATACAATTTATCAAAGAAGATTATACTAAAAAAGACAAAAACAGAAAGATTGTAATAAAGCCAAACATGGAAGAAAAAGTAGGATTATTAAAAATAACAATAAACATGCTTCCAAAACAATTTGAATTCTTCAAACATTATAAAGGGCTGATAATAGAAGGGACTGGATTAGGCCATACACCCGGGCATGCTCCAAATGAGCTGGCAAATGCACACAAAAAAATATTTCCTGCAATAAAAAAGATTGTTGATTCTGGCTGTGTTGTAGTAATGACAACAACCTGCTTGTTTGGCAAAGTTGAGATGCAGGTTTACAGCAAAGGAAGGGATTTATTGAATTTAGGGGTAATTTCAGGCGAGGATATGCTGCCTGAAACTGCTTTTGTAAAGCTGGCATGGCTATTAGGCAATTATAAGAAAGAAGAAGTAAAAAAGTTAATAAGTAAAAACCTGCGAGGGGAGATTAATGACAGGATAACACTAAAAGAGTTTACAAAACCGTTTTTTAACGAAAAAGTTTTTTAGATTAAGAGGTGAAAAAATTGGAAAAAAATACTTTAGGAATCTTAATGACGATAAGTCCATTAAGCGGTAAATAATGAAAAAATCACTTTTTCCAAAAAAAGTGATTTTTTCAAAGTTCTCTATAATAAAAAAACATCTAAAGGAGATATGTAATTATGGAAGTAGATTACGAGAAGTTAGGCTTTAAATGTGGACTCGAGTGCCACCAGCAACTTGAAGGTAGAAAACTATTCTGCAATTGCCTTACCTTGAATTCTGACAAAGAGCCGGATATAAGAATAAAAAGAAAATTAAGAGCAGTGGCAGGAGAGACAGGTGAAATTGACATAGCAGCAAAACAGGAGATGCTAAAAAATAAAAAATTTATTTATGAAAGCAATTCTGAAGACACCTGCCTTGTTGAGTATGATGAAGAGCCGCCGCATGAATTGAACAAAGAATCTCTGCAAACCACAATAAAAGTCGCTTTGCTATTGAATGCAAGAGTTGTGGATGAAATTCAAGTTATGCGAAAGACTGTTGTTGATGGCAGCAATGTCTCAGGCTTTCAGAGAACAGCGCTTGTTGCAATGGATGGCCATATAAACACTTTGCAAGGCATAGTTAAAATCCCGACAATATGCTTGGAAGAAGAGGCCGCACAAAAAATTGAGGAAAGCAATGAGTTTGTAAGGTACAGATTAGACAGGCTCGGAATACCGCTAATAGAAATAGCTACAAGCGCCGACATCAAAAGCCCTGAGCATGCTAAAGAAGTTGCAGGCCATATAGGGATGGTGTTAAGAAGCGTTGAGGGAGTTAAGAGAGGAATTGGCACTATAAGGCAAGATGTAAATATATCAATAAAAGACGGCGCAAGAACTGAAATAAAGGGCTTTCAGGACTTAAGGAGCATACCTAAAGTCATTGAATATGAAGTTGGAAGACAGCTAAATGCAATAAAAGAGGGAAAAACATTAAGCAAAGAGGTAAGAAAAGCAGAGCTTGACTTTACAACATCATTTTTGAGGCCATTGTCCGGTGCAGCGCGCCTTTATCCAGAAACAGACGTTCTGCTAGTTATAGCAGGCAAAGGTTATATTGAAAAACTAAAAAAAGAGCTGCCAAAATTATTAACTGGCAAGATTGAGGAATTTGAAAATAAGTATAATGTGCCTAAGGCATTGGCCCGAGAATTAATCGATAATGAGAATTTTGAACTGCTTGCCGAAAAATTCAATAAAATCGAGCCGCTAACAATTGCAAACACATTAATAAGCATTCCAAAAGAGATTAAAACGAGATTTGGGCTTGATTCTTTACAATTAAAAAATAGCGATTTTGAAGAAGTTTTAGGCTACCTGAATCAAGGTAAAATAACAAAAGAAGCAATTATTGGCTTATTGGCCAAAAAAATAAAAGGAGAAAGAATAGATTTAGGACATTTTGAAGCTGTTCCAGAAAAAGAATTAGTGGCGGAAATAAAAAAAATGATTGATGAAAAGCCTAGCTTAAGCATAAGCGCTTATATGGGATTAGTTATGTCTAAATACAGGGGCAAAGTTGACGGCAAGAAAGTGATGGAATTGCTAAAGAGTTTTGTGAAGTAACATTAATTAAAAACATTTAAAACCTAAGCCTAATTTCTTTTTAATGGTGAGAATATGGCATTTAGCAAATTTGACAAAAATTTGGACAAGGAGTTATTCTTAGAGACTATAAGCTTTGAGACAACAAGGATAACTGTTGGAGTTTTCTCTTACAACGATGGCGATAAAAAGCTCCAGATATCCAGAGAGAACATGAGCCAAAACGGCGAGTGGAGCTTTGCGAAGCTTGGAAGAATGTTTAAGGACGAGGTTGAGAAAGTAATTCCAGTCATGCAGAAAGCATTAGGGTATATGTAATTTTTATATTGTAAAAGGGTATCCTATTGGTACATTCATTTTCTGGAAAACAAAAGAAAGATTGCGTTCTGTAAAAAACATAGGGAATTTAGATCTCCCAGAACCTGCAAAAGGAGATTATGTAAATTTTGTACTAGATGGGCAACAGAGAATCACAAGTTTATTTGCCTCACTTAAAGGAGAAAAGATTAATCGAAATGACAAAGAAGAAGATTTTTCTGAGATTTATATTGATTTAGAAGCTAAGGAAGATGAAAAGATTGTAACAACCGAGATTGAGGGTAAAGACAAAAGTCAAATAATTAGACTGAGAGATTTATTGTATGGAGATTTAACTTCTTTAACAGAATATCCTAAAAAGTACCATCCAATATTAGCCGAGTACAAAAAAAGAATAGAATCATATAATTATTCTGTAATTCAAGTAAACGAAGTTACTATTGATGTCGCAACAGAGATATTTACGAGGATTAATGTAGGTGGAAAGCCACTTTCCCTATTTCAAATAATGGTTGCTAAAACCTATGATTATGATAAAAACTTTGAATTAGCAGAGAAATTTGATTTACTTATTGAGTCTCTTAAGGATGTAGATTATGAGACTTTATCGGATGCAACGGTTCTACAAATAATTTCGCTTATCCTCAAAAAAGAATGCAAAAGAAAAGTAATTCTTAAGCTTGATAAGGACGAGTTCATCAATATTTGGGAAGATGTTATTGATGCAATTGAGAGAGCAGTTGATTATTTTAGAGGATATTACAGAATCCCTGTTTCTCAGTTGTTACCCTATAATGCATTAATTGTGCCATTTGCTTACTTCTTTTATTATCACAAAGACAAGCCGACAGGAGATAAACAAAAATATCTTCAAGATTTTTTCTGGAGAGTTGCATTAGCAGGTAGATATTCTTTCTCTGTTGAAAGCAAACTTGCTCAAGATATAAAAAGAATAGATAAAATCTTAAAAGATGAATTGCCAAAGTATGATTGGCCAATTAGCACATCTTCCGATTTTATCAAAGATAATGGAGGGTTTAGTGCTGGCAGGAGTTATATCAAAGCAATTCTTTGCATATATTCCCATCATCAACCAAAATCGTTTATTGATGATTCAATTGTGAATATCGATAATTATTGGTTAAAACAAGCTAATAGTAAGAACTATCATCATTTTTTCCCAAGAGCATATCTCACTAAACTAAACATGGATGAGCAAAAAATTAACCATATTCTGAATATAACAATAGTTGATGATTTCTTGAATAAAAGAGAAATAAAAGATAAGCCACCTTCTAAATATATGGACAAATTTAAGAACGCAAACACTAATCTATCAGAAACTATGAAAACTCATCTCATAATGGATCTTGATGACTTTGGAGTATGGGCTGATAATTATGAACTATTTTTTGAAAAACGTGCAGAAGTAATTAGTAAAGAGATAGAAAAGAGGATAATTAAACAAGAAGTAGATGAGAAACCTCAGACAATAATCACAGATGATTTACCTGAAGAAGATTTTGAAACTGAATAACGCCTCACCCCAAACGAAACTAAAAATTGTCCCCTTGATACTTATTCTTTATTGTGCTTCGCACTCGATAGAAAGCCCCTGAAATTACTTTTCAGTCGAAATTTTGCCCAACTCCGTAGGGCAAAAGAGCATAACAAGAATTTCCTATAAGTTACTTTTGATTTTTAATGGATATATTGCGAGGCGAAATTTTAGTGGCAATCAAAATTTCGCCGAGTGTAGATATTGTGAGCAGTGAATTGGTGAGCGAGTTTCGACGAGCGAACCTCGCATCTCACTGCGAACGGATTGAAAAATACCTTCAGGATAGTAAATAATTACTATAATAAACGCGCCGGGGAGGACTTTCAATGCCAGTCTTGTGGGCTTTGCATTTTGAACCCCCGACCTTCTGCTCTCTCGCTTCGGATAACTCTTTCATACCGCGCTAGGCAGTACTACTCCATGGGTTCCTCATCAGTAGGAGGCAGACGCTCTTGTTGGTGCATTTATGTCTTGTATGAACAATTATGCAAATCCAAGCTGAGCTACCAGCGCATATAGAAACAGAAAGTACGCTATTTTAAAAATCTTATTACTAAATTTTATTTTATAGTAGTCGTTTCTTTCGTAATAGGTAAGGCTTTAATTATTAATGTTTTCTTTTGTTAGATCATACCTTTAATTCTCCAAAAAGCTTTATATATACTTACTAAATAGCAACTATTTATGGAAGTTAGGAACATACAAAAAACAGGAGATATGCACTATCTCTACTTGCCGACTTCTTGGTGCAGGGAGCATAAAATAGGCCATAAATCAAAGATTAGCATTGAGCAAAACAGTGACGGCTCTTTAATAATCTCTCCGCACATAGTAGAGAGAAGGCCAAAGCACCTTAAGCTAAGCATAGCTGAAGATGACCAAGATGTGATACACAAGCTAGTTGTTGCATGCTACATCAACCCAATAAGCTCTTTTGAGATAAATCTGGAGAAAGAGATGGATTTCACAAAATTGCTCAACCAAAAGAGGCTGATAAGCCTAGAATCCATAGAAATAGACAAAAAGCAGATAACCTGCAATGGCTCTATATCGACAAGCGATCCTGAGTCGCTGCTCAAGACAATGGCCAAAAAAATAAAGAATATGATAATAGTAATGCAAAACAGCTACAATAAGGAGCTTATAGGCAGATACGAAGATGAGATTGACAGAAGCAAGATGCTCATAGACAAATCTATAATAAGCTCATTCACTTTTGAAAGAACAACAAGGCTAAAGACAATTGATTTATATTATGTCTCATTAATATCCAAGGATCTTGAGAGAATGGTAGATCATCTAATATGCCTAAGCAGCACTGAAACAGAGTTCTTAAGGCTGATATATGGAGTCATAGAGCAGTTCCAGGACATAATAGGGAATACAGACAACTTAAACCATAAAACTGCATTGCAGTTCATAAAAAAAGTCAGCAGCATCAAAGGATTTGAAGTCAAGGCTGTAAAAAGCTATGATAAAGAAAGGATAAGGCTTTCATTAATAACTATAGCAGAAGTCATAACAGATTGGGCTATCACAAGAGACATAGAAAAGTAAGATATATAAGTGTTTTTCATATACTATTTAGGTGCAGGTTATTAATGTTAAGGCTTACTCCTCTATGTAATTGGGGGTTATATGAGCATTAGCGAAACAGACAATTCAAGAGAAATTGAAATTTTAAGCGAGATTAAAGAAGCTGAGAAAAAGGCAGAAGAGATTATAGAGAGCGCTAAATCAGAAAAAGAAAGGATAGTGCATGAAGCCATAGCTAATTCTTCAAAGCTGTTAGCCGCAAAAGAAGAGGAAATAAAAAAGCTGCATGAGAAAAAGCTCATGGATTTTGAGGAAAAATCAAAGCTGATAAGAGAAGAAAAACTAAGCGAAGGCAGAACAGCAGTAAGGCAGATAAAGGCAAAGGCCGAAAAGAATATTGAAAAGGCAGTTGAGCTTGTGATGAAAGAGATTGAAGAGAGGGTATGAAATGCTAAGGCCATATCAGATGAGCAGCGTAATAATAACGGGCCCAAAAAATCTGCAAGAGTTAGTAATAAAACAGCTTTACAGCCTTAAGGTGCTGCACATTGCTGAGCACGCAAAAAGCGAGTTGGCCGATATAGGTGCGCCGCTAGAAAGCGCAAACAAGCTCTCTGAAATTTTAGTCAAAGTAAGGGCATTAATTTTTGCATTGGGCATAAAAAAATATGAAACGTCATTTGAGATTAAAAAAGATTTGCTCAGCATTGAGTCCGCAACAGACAAGCTAAACGCAAGTTTAAACAAAAGTCTAGAGGAATTAAAGAATCTTGAAGCATCAATATCCAGAAATGAATCGCTGAAGCAGGAATTTGCAATTTTAAAAGATATAAAGATGCCAATAGAGTCATTGTTAGGTTATAAGTCAATAGCTAATTTCACTGGATATATAAAAGATGAAACTAGATTGGCAGAGCTGAAGGAAGAGCTGCTAAAAATAACAAGTAATTTTGCAATATTAAATGCAAGAGCCAAAAATAAAGTTTTTATTGTATTGTTTATTGACGCAAAAAGCAAAGAGATTGCATCCAGTTTATTGAATAAGTTAGGCTTTTTGCCAGTATCATTTCCAAATATTGCAGGATACAATGGACTTGCAGCAGACAACTTACAAAAAATAGATGAAGAGATTACAATACTTAATAAAAACAAGGAAGAAGCCAGAAAGGAGCTTAACAAGCTAAAAGAGGAGTATAAAGGCTTTTTGGTGGCTGCTGATGAATTTTTAAGCGAGCAGCTTGAAAAGGCAGAAGCTCCATTAAAGTTTGCAGCTACATCCTCAAGCTTTCTTATTAAGGGCTGGATACCAACAGAAGACTTAAGAAAATCAATAGATAGGCTGAACAAGGTTGCAAAACATAAGATATTTGTGTATTTTGAGCCCGCTATAAAGAATGGTAAAGTTCCAGTAAAACTGAAAAATCCAAAATATGCAAGGCCATTTGAATTTTTTATGGACATTTATACAATGCCTTCATATAAGGAGATAGACCCTACATTTTTTGTTGCTATTACTTTTCCATTGCTGTTTGGATTCATGCTTGGTGATTTTGGTTATGGCCTTACAAGCCTGATTATTTTCTGGGCATTGAAGAAAAAAATACCGAAAGCAAATGAATTCATGAACATACCGATTTTTGCATCTTTAGCGGCTATATTGTTTGGATTATTGTTTGGAGAGTTCTTTGGTTATGAAGAGGTGTTTGGCTCCCATTTGCCGCATGTCCTTTCAAGAGCAGAAGACATAAATGAGCTTATGTATTTGGCTGTTGCAGTAGGCATTGTGCATATAAATCTTGGATTTATAATAGGATTTTTTAATGAGTTCAATTCTCATGGGCTCAAAACAGCAGTATACGCAAAAGGAGGCTGGATCGTGCTTGAAGCAGGAGTTTTATTTATCGCACTATCCGCATTGAACATCATAAGTTTACCTGTTTATGCAGGAATTATTGTAGTATTATTCTCTCTTTTCATGCTGTATAAAGGAGAGGGGGTAAGAGGATTAGTAGAGTTTCCAAGCATCTTCAGCAACACACTCTCTTATGCAAGGCTCATGGCTATTGGATTGTCGTCAGTTGTATTGGCCGTTATAGTGAACGAGTCAGCAGCTGAATTTTTCCATCAAGGCAATTTCCTAATTTTAGTTGGAGTTTTGATTTTGATTGTAGGGCATGCGGTCAACCTTATGCTGGGCATATTAGGAGGCTCGCTCCATTCATTGAGATTGCATTATGTTGAGTTTTTCACAAAATTTTTCCATGGCGGCGCTAAAAAATACAGCCCGTTTGGAGTAAATTCAAGCTAAATATAGTAAGAAATATCGAAAAAAATTAAACTCCTTTGGAATTTAATTTTTTTCTAGAAATGGAGGTATAAAAAATGGCAATAGACATATCGACTGGATTGATTGCATTAGCGTCTGGATTGGCTATCAGCGCCAGCGCATTTGCAGCTGCATGGGCAGAAAAAGAGATAGGGGTAGCTGCTATAGGGGCAATGGCCGAAAAAGAGGAATTGTTCGGAAAGGGATTGATACTTACAGTCATCCCTGAAACAATAGTTATATTTGGCCTTGTCATAGCATATCTAATATTGCAGCTTGCAAAATAACTGCAGCATCTGTTTGGCAAACTTAACAAAATGGGGCTAGAATCAGTAAAGGAAGAGCTATTGAGCAATGCAAAAGAGCAGTCAGACTCTTTGATAGCAGAAGCTAGAAAAGAGGCTGGCAGGATAATGAAAGAAGCAGGAAAAAAAATAGAGGAAATGAAAGAAAAAAGCGATATAGCGGCCAAAAAAGCTATGGATGCTGTCAAAAGGCAGGAATTATCTTCTGCCGAATTGGAGTGCAAAAAGATGTCTCTTGAAGCAAAAAAACAGGCAATTCAAAATGCTTTCAATGAAGCAAAGAGCAGGCTTGAAAACTTAGACGACAAAAAGAGAGAAAAATACATAAAAAGCCTTTTAGAGAAAGTAAAAAAAGACATTGAAGTTTCATACATCTACTGCAGCAAAAAAGATGTAAAATTCCTAAAGGGCTCCAACTGCGAAACTGCAAGTATAATTGGGGGAATAATAGCAGAAAACAAGGATAAGACAATAAGAGTAGACTACAGCTTTGAAACAATGCTAGACACAATAAAAGAGGACAAGCTGCAGGAGATAAACAAGATGTTATTTGGCTAAGAGGATCATAAAATGCTAAAGCTAGAAAGTGAAGAAAAGCTAGAAAAAATAAAGCTCGGATTTTATCCCTACACTTATGTAAGGACTGTTGTGATGAGGGCTTTGCTTTTCAAGAAAGAGGACTACCACAAAATGCTGAAAATGAGCTTCAGCGAAATTGCAAAGTTCATGCAAGACTCCCATTATAAAAAAGAGATAAACGCTTTAGCAACAGAGCACTCTGGTGCGGACTTGCTGGAACTGGCATTGAACAAGAATCTTGCTGAGTCTTTCAAAAAATTGATAAGAATATCGTCTTACGAGATTGGGCTTTTGGTAAAAGAGTATGCAAAAAGAAAAGACATAGAAGACATTAAGCTGGTATTGAGGGGCAAATTCACAAGCGCTAATGAAAAAGATATACTAAAATCTATAACTGCAGCAGGGACGCTAAGCTATGATTTCTTGGCCTCGCTTCTAAAAAAGGAGAGCATAGAGGAGATTTTAAAGAGCAACAAAATTGTGAATTTCTCATTATTAAAAGATGGATTAAAAGAGTTTAATGAAAAAAAGAGCTTGGCAGGGATAGAGAACGCGCTTGATAAGTATTATTATAGTCATTTAATTGAATTTTCAAAAGTCTTGCCTAAAGAAGGTGATTTATTTAGAAGCTTTTTATTAAAAGAGGTGGATATATTAAACAACCTAACTCTATTAAGGCTAAAAAAAGCAAAATTTTCAAAAGAGGCCATTCAGCCTTTTATTATACCTTATGGAGATAAGGCAAAGGACTTAAAGATAATAAGGTTAGCGGGTATCAACAGTATTGACGAGCTTTTAGCAGCATTAGAAAAAACTGAGTATAAGGATGTTATTGCAAAAGGAATTGAAGAATTTAAAAAGAGCGGCTCATTAATTATGATTGAAACGGAGATTTACAAGCATTTGCTGAACCAGTCAATATTGCTGCTGCATCAGCATCCTTTATCTGTCGATGTTATACTCGGCTATATGTTCGCAAAGGACATTGAAGTCAGGAATTTAAGGATAATAATAAAAGGCAAGCAGCTTGGGCTAAATGAAGAATTTATAGAAAGCCAATTAGTATATTAAAAATGGTAGAAATTGCTGTAGCAGGCGGTAATGAGTTTATTGTTGGATTCCAATTAGCGGGCATTAGGGAGACTATAGAGCTAGGTGAAAAACCTTTTAATGAGCTTAAGGACTTAATGATGAAAAAAGAGTTTGGAATTATTGTGATTGATGAAAAAGCGGTTGAAAAGCTTGAGGCTCACCAAAGGCTAGATATCGAAGCGTCGGTCAATCCTGTTTTTATTACCTTGTCTACAAAAGTGGAGCAGGAAAGCCTGAAAAGGCTCATTAAAAAATCAATTGGAGTTGACTTATGGAAGTAAACATGAAAATTTTTAAGTTTTTCTTGAAAATTTTTCATAATAGGGTGAAGAGATATGAATGAGGATAAAGGTGTGTTATATAGGATAGCGGGGCCAGTTGTAGTTGCCAAAGGCATAAAGCCAAGGATGTATGATGTTTGCAGAGTTGGCAATGAAAATTTGATGGGAGAGGTAATTCAAATAGAAGGAGAAAAGACAATAATCCAGGTTTATGAAGATACGTCTGGAATAAAGCCTGGCGAGCCTGTTGTTAATACTGGCGAGCCGCTAAAAGTTGAGCTTGGCCCAGGAATACTTGGCAGCATTTATGACGGCATCCAAAGGCCACTGCCTGTTTTGATAAAGCAAATGGGCGATTTCATAAAAAGAGGCGTTGATGCTCCTGGACTTGATCAATCAAAAAAATGGGACTTCAAAGCTAATGTAAAGAATGGAGAAAACATTGCTGGCGGCCAAATTATAGGGGAAGTAGAGGAGAGCCCCGGCATTATGCACAAAATCTTAATGCCGCCAAATCAAAAAGGAAAGCTCGCTGAGATTAAGTCAGGAAAGTTTACTGTTAATGATGTAATAGGGAAGCTGGAAAATGGGTTTGAGATAAGGCTAAAGCACAATTGGCCAGTAAGAGTGCCAAGGCCAGTAAGCTCAAAGCTAAAGCCAGAATCGCCTTTGATAACTGGCCAAAGGGTTTTTGATGCTCTATTCCCATTAGCAAAAGGCGGTGTTGCTGCTATTCCTGGGCCATTTGGCGCCGGGAAAACTGTTTCCCAGCAGCAACTCGCAAAATGGTCCGATGCAGACATAATTGTCTATGTAGGGTGCGGCGAGCGAGGCAATGAAATAACAGAAGTGCTGACGGAATTTCCAGAGCTTACTGACCCGCGAAGCGGAAAGCCGTTAATGAACAGGACAGTTTTGATTGCAAACACATCTAACATGCCTGTTGCAGCAAGAGAGGCCAGCATTTACACTGGAGCGACAATTGCTGAATATTACAGGGACATGGGATATTCTGTTGCCTTAATGGCAGATTCGACATCAAGATGGGCAGAAGCAATGAGAGAAATATCTTCGAGGCTTGAAGAGATGCCAGGAGAAGAAGGCTATCCTGCTTATTTGTCTACGAGGCTGGCGCAGTTTTATGAAAGATCTGGCAGGGTCATACCGCTAGGGACAAAAAAAGAGGGAAGTATAAGCATCATAGGCGCGGTCTCGCCTCCTGGAGGGGACTTTTCAGAGCCAGTAACTCAGAGCACCTTAAGAGTTACAAAAGTATTCTGGGCGCTTGATGCAAAGCTTGCGCAAAGAAGGCACTTTCCCTCAATAAATTGGCTAACATCCTATTCCCTCTATCTAAATACATTAGAGCCATGGTATGCAAAGAATGTTGCATCAGATTGGCATAGTTTAGTTGGCGAGATGATGAGCATACTACAAGAAGAGGAAAAATTGCTGGAGATAGTGCAGCTTGTTGGCTCTGACGCGTTGCCAGACAGGCAGCAAATAACACTTCAGGTAGCAAGACTCATAAGGGAAGTCCTGCTGCAGCAAAATGCCTTCCATGATATAGACACTTATTGTGAATTGAAGAAAACCTACAGAATTATGAAAACTATAATCGGATTTTCAAAACTTGCGAATGCCGCATTAGACAGTGGGATGAGAACACAGCAGATATTAGCAACAAAATCAAAGGATAGGCTGAGCGAAGTAAAGTTCACAAAAGAATATGAAAAATTCCTTGAAGAGATAACAAAACAGATGGAGAAAGAGTTAAAAGGATAAAAATGAAGGAATATAAAACTATTAAAAGGATTGCAGGCCCATTAGTCTTTGTTGAAAAGACAGAGCCGATAGGGTATGCTGACATTGTAAAGATCGCTTTGTCAAATGGAGATATAAAGAATGGCCAAGTTCTTGACACAAGCGATGACATTGTTGTAGTGCAGATATTTGAAGGCACTGCCGGCATTGATGTTGACAGCCGAGTAAAATTCTTGGGAGATACTCTTAAGCTGAGCGTATCTAAGGACATGCTTGGCCGAGTGTTAAGCGGCAGCGGCAAGCCTATTGACAATGGACCCGATGTGCTGCCAGAAAAAAAAATGGACATTATTGGAGCAGCAATAAACCCTTACTCCAGAGCCTCTCCTCATGACTTCATACAAACAGGAGTTTCTACAATTGATGCCATGAACACGCTTGTCAGAGGCCAGAAGCTGCCTTTGTTTTCCGGAAGCGGACTGCCTCACAACGAGATTGCACTGCAAATTGCAAGACAAGCAAAAGTAATTGGAAAGCAGGAAAATTTTGTTGTCATATTCGCTGCAATGGGTATTACAAACGAGGAAGCACAGTATTTTATCCATGATTTTGAGCAGACAGGCGCATTAGAGAGAAGCGTTGTTTTTCTCAATCTGGCAAATGATCCCGCTGTTGAAAGGCTAGTTACGCCTAGAATGGCGCTGACTGCAGCAGAGTATTTTGCTTATGAGCATGATGCCCATGTTCTTGTCATATTGACTGATATGACTAATTACTGCGAATCACTGCGGGAGATAGGGGCAGCAAGAGAGGAAATCCCGGGAAGGCGAGGCTACCCAGGATATATGTACACAGATTTAGCAACAATATACGAGAGAGCAGGCGTGATTAAGGGGAAGAAAGGCAGCGTAACTCAAATCCCAATCTTAACAATGGTTGGAGACGATATAACCCACCCAATACCAGATTTAACAGGTTACATAACCGAAGGCCAGATAGTCCTGTCAAGAGAGCTGCACAGAAAGGGTATTTACCCTAGCATTGATGTCTTGCCTTCTCTCTCAAGACTGATGAATTTAGGGATAGGCCCAACGAGAACAAGAGAAGACCATAAGCAGCTTTCTGATCAAATGTATGCTGCATACGCTGAAGGCCGTGACTTAAGAGGGCTGGTTGCAATTGTAGGCGAGGAAGCTTTAAGCGAGCGAGATAAAAAACTGCTTAAGTTTGCCGCAGAGTTTGAGGACAAGTTTGTAAGGCAAAGAAGGGATGAAGAAAGAAGCATCTCAGAAACTCTTGACTTAGGCTGGAAGCTATTAAGCTTATTGCCATCGAATGAATTGACAAGGCTCAGTCCCGAGTTGAAAAAGAAATATTACAAAGGATAGCGAAAATGGTAATAAATGCGCACTTGGAAACAGTCTTAAAAGAATTTCCAAATGCTACCGAAGGCAACGGGCTTACAGAAGCGGCAGTAAATTATCTAAAAAAAACCTATGGATTTACACCGCAAAACACGTTATTTGGATTTTGCACATGCCCTGATGAAATAAACAGAACTGTAACGCGTTTTATGTCCTATTATGGAGACAAGCAATTTCCATTAGGAGGGTTAGCTGGTTACCCATTTACAGGCAAAACTGGATTTTCTGCATTTTCACATCATGCTCCAGACAACGGAAATCTTGTTATTCTGTATGGCCCCCACGTTGGAATTGCTCAAAATGGGGAGCTTGGAAAAGTGCTAAGGGAAAACCAATCGCATGAGTCATCTGCATGCGGGGCCGCAATAGCCTTCTTGAAGAAGTATAATCAATCCAAATCCAAAGGAGAGTTATGTAATCCACAAGATGACGCACTTGACATGCAGCAGTGCCACATTGAAAAGAAATTACTGCCGTTTGCAGAGCAAATATTGGGCGCAGAAAATCAGATTAAAAAGCTAGTTGAAGTCAATTACAGGCTAATTGAAAAAGAATTATTGGAGATTATTAAAGAACTTGCGCATCACTTCAAAGGCAAAATTGCATTAATGGGGGGCATAATGATAAATACCAAGCATTCTCAGCCTAGCTACTTTGACTTAAAAAGAGCGGAAATTTACATCAATGGCCAAGCAGAACGCTTAAAATTGTGATAATAAAATGGCGCAGGATATAAAACCAACCAGAAGCGAGCTGTTAAAGCTGAAAAAGCAGATAAAGCTGGCTAAGTCAGGCTATAACCTCCTTAAGAAGAAAAGAGATGGACTAATTCTTGAGTTTTTTGAAGTCTTGAAAAAGGCTAAGAATATAAGGTGGGAGCTTGTCAATGAGTACAAGATTGCATTAGAAAAGATGAATATTGCAAGAACTTTGGAAGGCGACTTGAAAGTTAAGTCAATAGCCATGGCAATAAAAGACATGCCTAGTGTCAGCATAACAACAAAAAATATTATGGGTGTCAGAGTTCCGAGAATAGAGGCCTCTGAAATAAAGAAAGCATTTATGGAAAGAGGGTATGGCATTTACAGCTCATCAGCAATTGACGAAGGCTCTGCTGCTTATGAAAGGGTTATTGAAAAAATAATTATAGCAGCAGAAATCGAGACATCAATGAGAAAATTGCTTAACGAGATTGAAAAAACAAAAAGAAGGGTTAATGCGCTTGAGTTTGTGGTTATGCCCAGCTTGGAGAAAGTAAAATCATTCATACAGCTAAGGCTTGAGGAGCTGGAGAGAGAGAATATTTTTAGGATGAAGAGGATAAAAGCCAAGTCGTAAGAAAATTTTTCAGAAGCAAAACATCTGCAAAAAATTTCAATTCTCAAAGAATTGAAATTATTTTGTTTATATGGATAAAAAAACAAAAGATAGCGTTGAAAAAATACCATGTCAAAATGGTATTTTTTCAAAAAAGAAAATATTGATGTGCTCTGTAGTTATTATCAATATTGTTAATTTCTTATTGGTTGCTGGATTTATTGTTTATTTATATTTTTGGGTTAAAGCGAGGAGTTAGATTATGCTCAAATTTCCTCTTTTAAATTTGCAGTAGCCACCATTGTCAAAGTCGATTGAACATCCTTCTTGTCTTTTCTGAAATTCAAAACGAATTCATGAAATTCCCCAACATTTGCGAATTTAAGCTTTATCAGCAAGTCGTACTCGCCGGTGACTCCGAAAACCTCTTTCACATGGCCATTATCCAGCGACCTTTTGTCCATATATTCTGTAGTGCTTCCTTTTACAAGCATAAACACAATAAAATCCTCTCCAATTGCCTTGTCATTCAGCTTAATTGTAAACCTCTCAATTACGCCGTTTTTAAGGAGCTTATGTATTCTTTGGTGGACAGTGCTTGGCCTTATATCTGTCTTTTTTGCTATATCCTTTATAGATTCTCTCGAATTCTGCTTTAGGATTCCTATAATTTTAATGTCCTTATTGTCAATTTTCATGTTTAGCCCCTATTAAAAATAGTAAATTTACATCTTATATATAAATTTTCCTAATTTTATCTAGTATTATACAAAAAAATTGGATAAAATACAATTTTTTTGAAATAAAATATATAAACATCCAAAAATTTTAATAGCAAAGCTATTAAAATTTTTCAATGTAAAAGGTGGTTTTTATGGACAAAGGCGCAAATTATGAAGTTAAGGATATGAAATTGGCAGAGCAAGGAAAATTAAATCTTGAGATTGCAGAGTCAAGAATGCAGGCCTTGATACAGGTCAAGCAAAGATTTGTAAAAGAAAAGCCCCTCAAAGGAACAAGAATTGGAATGGCGCTTCATGTAACAAAAGAAACTGGCGTGCTAGTAAGAGCATTGATTGCTGGCGGCGCTGAAGTTGCCATCACAGGATGCAACCCGTTGAGCACTCAAGATGATGTTGCTGCCGCGCTTGCGCAGGAAGGAATCAAAGTATGGGCATACAAGGGCGAAACAAAAGATGATTATTACAGGTATCTTAATTATGTAATCTCTTTCAAGCCAAACATTACAATAGATGACGGCTGTGATTTAGTGAGCGAAATCCACAAGAAGCATCAGCACCTGATTAAAGAGATAATTGCAGGCTGCGAGGAAACAACAACAGGCATTATAAGATTAAAGGCAATGGAGAGGGACAATGCGCTAAAGTATCCAATGATTGCTGTAAATGACAATAAGACAAAGCATTTACTGGATAATTATTATGGCACCGGACAAAGCACTATAGACGGCATCTTGCGGGCAACAAATGTCCTTTTTGCAGGAAAAAATGTCGTGGTATGTGGGTATGGAAGCTGCGGCAAAGGAGTTTCCTTAAGAGCAAAAGGAATGGGCTCAAATGTTATTGTCACAGAAATTGATCCTTTTAGGGCTTTACAAGCTGCGCTTGACGGTTATAGGGTAATGCCGATAAAGGAATCTGCAAAGATTGGAGATATTTTTATTACAGTTACAGGCAACAAGAATGTGATTAAGCTTGAGCATATAAACGAAATGAAGGATGGAACTATTTTAGCTAATTCTGGGCACTTTGATGTAGAAATAGATTACAATGGATTAAAAAAAGTAGCAACAAAAGTAAGAGAAATAAGACCTTTTGTCGAAGAATTTACTCTAAAAAATGGCAGAAGAATACTAACATTAGGTCAATGTCGGCTTGTGAACCTTTCTATGGCAGAGGGGCATCCTAGCGAGGTTATGGCTACAAGTTTCTGTGGTCAGGCATTAGCTTCTGAATACGCTGTTAAAAATAAAGGCAAAATGCCTAACAGTGTTATTCAACTCCCCGAAGAAATAGATAATGAAATAGCTAGCCTTCAGCTTCAAGCAATGGGTGTTTCAATAGACAAACTAGATAAAGAACAAATGGAATATTTAAGTTCATGGAGCGAGGGAACTTAAAACTTTTTATTATTTTTTAAACATATTATAATCTATCATCTTATAAAATCGTAGGGCGAATACCCACTGATTTATCTGTGGGATGAAGCCCGTCGCATCCTTCTAGTGTTTGTGCAAGAGGCGGAATCAATAAAAACATACTATACTTTCTTTCGTTAACGGTAGTTCCATTAATTACCCCTATCTTCTAGTTTTTTCTTCTTTTCTGGTTCAGAAAGATAGTTTTCTTTTGATGTAATTGGGCGCCCTAATTCTTGCTCCGTTTCCTTTCTTGCATTGCCCGCTACTCTCCCACCTCTTTTGGCAGCATCTTCAACTCCTATAAATCCTTGCTTATCTTCTTTTCTTGTAATTTCAGTAGATACTCTTTCTCCGAGCATATTACGAACTGACCTAATTTAATGTTGTTAATCTTTTATGCAAAAGATGATTCCAAGACCATATTTTAGATACAATTCCTTCTCTCATGC
>Ga0209541_10005008_pt1 | contig 23253 bp, 19 predicted proteins | sample RifCSPlowO2_01_FD_184027 | JGI IMG/M metagenome (GOLD analysis project Ga0209541, IMG submission 184027) | Groundwater microbial communities from Rifle, Colorado - Rifle CSP2_plank lowO2_0.1 (SPAdes) (version 2) | ecosystem: Environmental > Aquatic > Deep subsurface > Groundwater | place... | reverse complement strand
TGATGTCGGTGTTTTATTTGCGCGTGAACCACCTCTTCCCATTCCGAACAGAGAAGTGCAGCCGCGTAAACCTGATGATACTTGCGGCCTCGGCTGCTGGGAAAGTAGGGTATGCCGACATCAAAGTACCGTATATAATATATCCATGCGCCACGTGAAGCAGCTCATCTACGGCGTTTTCTATCTTATTCTGCTGACTGCTTTCGTTGGAGGCATTTACTCCTGGGCCAAGCCCGTGCCGACCTGTTTCGACGGTAGGCAGAATCGGGACGAGACCGGCGTGGATTGCGGCGGCAGGTGCGCCAAGGTCTGCGTGCCTGCGGCCATCGCGTCTCTGGTTCAGAACGGGGAACCGAAACTTGTCCTACTGGTGACTTCTGCCGATACCGGTCCGGCCGCGGTGCCGCGCGTGAGCGTCGTGTCGGAGATCCGGAACCCCAACCAGGATTTTGGCGCCAGCAAGTTCGATTACGTTTTTAAAATTTACGACCCGAGCGGCGCGGAAATCGCCTCATTCCCGGATAGTTCCTACATCTATCCCGGCGAGATCAAGCGTATAGTGCTGCTTAATAAGACCCTGCCGGCCGGTTCCAGTCCGGCAGCGGCCCGGCTTATCCTGCAGAGCCCGCTTTGGGTACCCTTGGAACGTTTCCCGCGGCCGAAATTGTCCATACAGACCGTGAATACCACCGAGGAAAGGGGCAACCTTGTGGTCAAAGGTACGCTGGTCAACCAGGACAGCGTCGATTTCCAGACAGTTGAGGTCACCGCCCTCTACTACGACCAAGGCGGTGCGGTAGTTGGGGTGTCCGGTACGGGGCTTGGCAACGTGTCGCCGGGAGAGAGCCGCGAGTTCAGTATTTTCCATCCGGTCATCCAGAATGCGGTATCTGAAAGGACGCAAGTTTTCGCGACCGCGCTGAATTTGAGATGATGCGACCATCAAGGATATTGAGACTCCTACTAGTCGCAGGATGCTCGGCTGTAATTGCCTACGTGGCGGTCTGGCTGTTGTTCTCCCTGCGCCCGGCGGCGGCAGGGGAACCACGAGATTTCAAAGTTGTCGCCGGCAGCGGCTTCCGGGGCATATCCCAGGCGCTGCGCGACGAGGGATTTATCCGTTCCAAGAAAGCCTTCGAAATCTATGCGTTCCTTTCCGGACAGGCGCGCAATCTGAAGCCCGGACATTACCAGATCAGCCCGGCTTACTCGGGAGCGAAAATAGCGGCGATATTGGAAGCCGGCCCCGAAAGTGAAACGCAAGTGACCATGCCCGAAGGAGTGACCGTCATAGACATCGACCGGATACTGAGCGAAGCCGGGGTGACCTCGCTGGGGGAGTTTTTGGATTACGTTAAGCTCCAAGACCGGCCCAGCGAGGGCTACCTCTTCCCGGAGACCTATCGCTTCTACTTTGACTCCGACCCGAAGCTGGTCCTCGAGAAGATGCTGGCGGAGTTCGCCCGGCGCGCCCAGCCGCTCCTAGACAGGGACCCGCAGAATTTCACTAGAAATCTGATTTTGGCCTCTATATTGGAGAGGGAGGTGCCGGACCAGGAAGAGAGGCAGATCGTGGCCGGAATATTGCTCAAGCGGGCCAAGGTAGGTATGCCGCTCCAGGTTGATGCCGGTCTGTGCTATGCCAAGCAACAAGCCGCCCCTGAGACACCCTGCCATCCCCTGACCAAGCTTGACAAGCAAATCGACTCCGCCTACAATACGTACTCAAATTCCGGCTGGCCTCCGGGGCCTATCTCCAACCCCGGCGTCCTGGCGATCGAGGCGGCGCTGCAACCGAAGGATTCGCCTTATTGGTACTACATAAGCGACCCGAAGAGCGGCAGAACCATTTTCGCCAAGACCATCGAGGAGCAGGTGATGAACCAGCTTAAATATCTAAACAACGACTAGGAGCACTGGTAAGGGCTTTGGCGTGCGCCTTTTCGTGTTGTATCGCGGGTTTTTCATGACAATTTAATTATTATAACCATTATTAACCTCACGCCCTATGTCGAACCTGCTGCCTAAGAAAGATTTTTCAAGATTCAAACCGCTTTACGGCATCTCCAACCTGAACGAGATGCAGCTCCGGAGCTACGCCTGGTTCCTGAAGGACGGCCTAAAGAATCTTTTGAAGGAGGTCTCACCAATCCACGATCACACCGGCAAGGAGCTGGAGCTCACTTTCGACAACTACACCTTCGGGGAACCGAAGTACGACGAGGTTATCTCGCGCTACAAGGACGCGAGTTACGAGGCACCGCTGCACATCACCGTCAGCTTGCACAACAAGAGCGCCAAGCGCAAAGAGACCCAAGATATATATTTCGGGGATTTCCCGATCATGACCACCCGCGGCACGTTCATAATCAACGGTGTCGAGCGCGTGGTCGTGTCCCAGCTGGTCCGTTCCGCCGGCGTCTATTTCACCGCCGCTAGCTACCATGGCACCAAACTTTTCGGCGCCAAGGTCATCCCCAACCGCGGCTCCTGGCTGGAGTTTGAGAGCGAGATCGACGGTTCCATCCACGTGAAGATTGACCGGCACCGCAAGACGGCGGTGACCGACCTTCTGCGCGTATTCGGCGTCAAGGACGAGGAGTTCAAGGTTCTTTTCCGTGACGTTGATACCGGCCCGACCAGTTTCATCGATGCGACCCTAAAGAAGGACAATGCCAAGGACGCCACCGAGTCCTACATGGAGATATATCGGCGCATGCGCCCGGGCGACCCGGCCACCGCGGAGACGGCAAAAAGTTTGATCGACGCCATGTTCCAGCGCGCCGACCGCTACGACCTGTCCTCGGTCGGCCGTTTCAAGGTCAACCAGCGCCTGGGCCTTGCCCCCAAGAAGGATGTTTTGCTTTTGGATAAAGAGGATATCATCGGGATGGTCAAAGAGATCATTCGCCTGAACCTGGACCCCCACGCCCAGCCGGATGACATCGACCATCTCGGCAACCGCCGCGTGAAGGCGGTCGGCGAGCTCCTGGAGGGCCGCTTGCGGGTCGGCATCGCGCGTTTGCGCCGCATCGTGCAGGACCGCATGTCCACCCTGGACCGTGACACCCTGGTCCCGGCCCAGCTTATAAACTTCCGTCCGATCACCGCAGTCATCAAGGAGTTCTTCGCCTCGTCCCAGCTGTCGCAGTTCATGGACCAGGTCAACCCACTCGCGGAGCTGGAGCACAAGCGCCGTCTGTCCGCGCTCGGCCCCGGCGGCCTGACGCGCGAGCGCGCCTCCTTTGAAGTACGCGACGTGCACCGCTCCCACTACGGCCGTATCTGCCCGATCGAAACGCCGGAAGGCGGCAACATCGGCCTCATCAGCTACCTGGCGAGCTTCGCGCGCGTGAACGAGTTCGGCTTCCTGGAGACCCCCTACGCCAAAGTCGAGAAGGGTAAGGTCACCAAGGACATCGTCTGGATGAACGCTCTGGAAGAGGAAAAGTACCGCATCGTACACGGTGCCACGCAGCGCAACGAAGACGGCCTTCTGCAGGGCGAACTCCTGGAAGCGCGCCTCTACGGCAATCCCGGCACTTGCAGCGTTGAAGAAGTGGATTATATAGAAGTGGCCCCGCACCAGTTCATTTCGGTGGCGACCTCGCTCATCCCGTTCCTGCAGCATGACGATGCCAACCGCGCCCTCATGGGCTCGAACATGCAGCGCCAGGCGGTGGCCTCCATCCGGCCCGCCGCGCCGTATGTCGGGACCGGCGAGGAAGAGAAGGTGGCGCGCGATTCCGGATATGTGATCCACGCCGAGGACAACGGCACGGTGCTGCACGCCGACGCCAATCACGTCGAGGTCAAATACGCCGACGGTAAGAGCAGGGATTATCCGCTGGTGAAGTTCAAGCGTTCCAACCAGTTCACTTCCATCTCGCAGGAGCCGCTGGTCGCGAAGGGCGACAAAGTCAAGAAAGGCCAGATGATCGTCTCCGGTTCGTCCATCGACCAGGGCGTCCTGGCGCTCGGCCAGAACCTGCTCGTGGCCTACATGTCCTGGGAAGGCGGCAACTTCGAGGACGCCATAATCCTGTCGGAGCGCGTGGCCCGCGAGGACCTATTCACCTCCATCCATCTGGAGGACTTCTATTGCGATGTGCGCGACACCAAGCTCGGGCCGGAGATCACCACCCCGGACATCCCGAACGTCTCCGAGGAGAAGCTGAAGAACCTGGACGAGGAAGGCATCGTGCGCATTGGCGCCGAGGTCCACGCCGGGGACATTTTGGTCGGCAAGATCTCGCCGCGCGGCGAGGCCGAGCTCACCGCGGAGGAGCGCCTCTTGCGCGCCATTTTCGGCGAGAAGGCCCGCGACGTGAAGGACACCTCCCTGACCTTGCCGCACGGTAAGCACGGCCGCGTGGTCGGCGTGAAGATCTTCTCGCGCGACCAGGGCGACAAGCTCGAGGCCGGCATCATCAAGCGCATCCAGATCGAGGTGGCCTCGCTCCGCAAGGTGCAGGCGGGCGACAAGCTCGCCGGACGCCACGGCAACAAGGGCGTCATCTCGCAGGTGCGCCCGGTGGAGGACATGCCTTATCTCGAGGACGGCACTCCGGTGGATATCGTGCTGAACGTGCTCGGTGTGCCTTCCCGCATGAACTTGGGCCAGATCCTGGAAACCCACCTGGGCTGGGCCGCATCCAAGCTCGGTTACCGCGCCGTGACGCCCTCCTTCGATTCCGTGTCCGAGACGCAGATCCGCGAGGAACTTAAGAAAGCCGGCTTGCCGGAGGACGGCAAGGCCGTCCTGCATGACGGCCGCACCGGCTTGCCGTTCGACAACAGGGTGACGGTCGGCCAGGCGTATATTTTAAAACTTAACCACCTGGTGGAGGACAAGGTCCACATGCGCTCCATCGGCCCGTACTCACTCATCACCCAGCAGCCCTTGGGCGGCAAGGCGCAGTTCGGCGGACAGCGCTTCGGCGAAATGGAGGTCTGGGCGCTGGAGGGCTACGGCGCGCGCCACGTCCTGCAGGAAATGCTCACCGTAAAATCAGATGATGTCATGGGCCGTTCCGCCGCGTACGAGTCGATCATCCGCGGCGAGGATATCCGCGAGCCGAACATCCCGGCCTCTTTCAACGTGCTTGTGGCCGAGTTGAAATCGCTGGGTCTGAACGTGGAAATGAAGCGCCCGGGCGGCGAAACGAGCGAGACCCCTTTCAGCGCCTTGGGTATCGGCGTGGCTTCGCCCGACGACATCTTGCAATGGTCCCATGGCGAGGTTCTGAAGCCGGAGACCATCAACTACCGCACCCAGCGCCCGGAGAAGGACGGCCTCTTCAGCGAGCGCATCTTCGGCCCGACCAAGGACTACGAATGTTACTGCGGCAAATACCGAAAAATTCGCTACAAGGGCGTGACCTGCGACAAGTGTGGCGTCGAGGTGACCCGTTCCGTCGTGCGCCGCGAGCGCCTGGGACACATCACCCTATCCGCGCCGACGGTCCACATCTGGTTCTTCAAGAGCGCGCCGTCGCCGCTGTCGCTCCTTTTGGACGTGCAGGCGGCCAAGCTGGAGCGTGTCATCTATTACGTGGACTATATCGTCACCGAGGTGAACGACGACAAACGCAAGGAGGTCCTGCAGGAGGTGGAGCGCGAGCTGAAAACTAAGCTCAAGGAGATGGGCGACGAGAACAAGGACGCCACCCAGAGCGTCCTGGCCGGCGCCACCGAATTGAAGGAGACGCTGAAGAACATGCGTCCGGGCACGATCCTCAAAGAGGACCAGTATTATTCCCTCTCGCGCCGGTTCGGCAGCGTCTTCCAGGCGGGCAGCGGCGCCGAGGCCATCCACAAGATCCTGAAGGCCATGAATCTGAAGAGGGAAATTACGGCCGTCGAGAAGGAGATCGAGGGCATGAAGAACCCGATGAACGAGATCAAGACCCTGCGCCGCCTGAAGATTCTGCGTTCCATGCTTAAGAACGGCTCCCGCCCGGAGTGGCTCATCCTGACCCAGCTGCCGGTCCTGCCGCCGGACCTGCGCCCGATGGTCGCCCTGGATGGCGGCCGCTACGCGACGTCCGACCTGAACGACTTGTATCGCCGCGTGCTGAACCGCAACAACCGCCTGAAGAAACTCCTGGAGATCAAGGCCCCGGAGATCATCGTGCGCAACGAGAAGCGCATGCTGCAGGAGGCCGTGGATGCCCTGATCGACAACACCGCCCGCTTCGGCACTCAACAGCTCTCGGCGCACCGCCGCCCGCTGCGCTCCCTGGCCGACATGTTGAAGGGCAAACAAGGCCGCTTCCGCCAGAACCTGCTCGGCAAGCGCGTGGACTACTCCGGCCGCTCTGTCATCGTGGTCGGTCCCAAGTTGAAGCTCGACGAGTGCGGCCTGCCGAAGAAAATGGCCCTGGAGCTTTTCCGTCCGTTCGTGATCGGCGAGATGATCTCGCGCGGCATTGTCCACAACATCAAAATGGCCAACCGCACCATCGAGCAGGGCACCGAGGAGGTCTGGGCGATCCTCGAGGAGGTCATCCGCGACAAGCACGTGCTTTTGAACCGCGCGCCTACTTTGCACCGCCTCTCGGTGCAGGCGTTCCGCCCATTCCTAATTGAAGGTCTAGCCATTCAGCTGCCGCCTTTGGTCTGCGCGGCGTTCAACGCGGACTTCGATGGCGACCAGATGGCCGTGCACGTGCCACTCTCGAAGATGGCGCAGTACGAGGCCCGCGAGATCATGTCCGCGCGCGGCAATCTCCTGAAGCCGGCGACCGGCGAGCTCATGACCGGCCTGACCCAGGACGCCGTCCTCGGCATCTACTATCTGACCCGTCCCGACACCCGCGAACCCCGCGCGGTCAAGAAGGCCTTCATGAACTATGAAGAGGCCCTCATGGCCTACGAGGCCAGCGTTATTACTTTGCATGAGGAGATCCGCGTGGACGACAGGGAATCCACCTTCGGTCGCGTGATCTTGAACCGTACCATCGAAGCCCTCCTGCCGTTCGTGAACGAGACCCTGAACAAAAAAAAGATATCCAAGATCGTGGAGGCCATCTTCGACAAGCATGGCGGCGATGCCGCACGCCGCATCCTGGACGGCCTGAAGTTGCTGGGTTTCGAGATGTCGACCAAATCCGGCATCACCTGGGCCATTGCCGACCTGGTGACTCCGCCCGAGAAGAAGGCCGTCATCGCGAGCTCCGAAAAGGAAGTGGAGACCATCCGTGAGCAGTTCAACGAGGGCTTGCTGACCGAGGCCGAGCGTCGCGCCCGCGTCATCGAGGTCTGGATGCGCGCCAAGTCCCAGATCGACAAAATGGTGCTGACCGCGCTCGCCAAGGACAACCCGGTGTACCAGATCGTGGACTCCAACGCCCGCGGTTCCTGGGCCCAGCCGTCCCAGATGATGGGCATGAAGGGCTTGGTATCGAACCCGAAAGGCGAGACCATGGAACTACCGGTCAAGGCCTCCTTCAAAGAAGGTCTGTCTGTCTTGGAGTACTTCATTTCGACGCACGGCGCCCGCAAAGGCACCACCGACACCGCGCTGAAAACCGCGCAGGCCGGCTACCTGACGCGCCGCTTAGTGGACGTGGCGCAGGACTTAGTGATCCGCGAGGAGGACTGCCGGACCAAGACCGGCCTGCCGGTGAACCGCGCCGAAGGCAAGGACTTTGGCCAGAGCTTCGCTTCCCGCCTTTTCTCCCGCGCGCCGCTCGAGGACGTCAAGATCGGCCGCAGGACGGTGGTCAAGGCCGGTGAGTTCATCGACAAAGAGATAGCCGAGGAGATCGAAAAGTCCGACATCGATGAGACCGTCGTCCGCTCACCCCTGACCTGCAAGACCCTATACGGCCTTTGCGCCACTTGTTATGGCTACGACCTGGCGGTGAACCGGCCGGTCAAGATCGGCGCCGCCACCGGCGTGGTGGCCGCGCAGTCCATCGGCGAACCAGGCACTCAGCTCACCATGAGGACCTTCCACGTCGGCGGTGTCGCTGGCCTGGATATCACGCACGGCTTGCCGCGTATCGAAGAGCTATTTGAAGCGCGCCCGCCCAAAGGCAAGGCCATCTTGGCCGAGGCCGATGGCGAGATTGTTAACATCGAGGACCGCGACGCGTTCCGGGTGATCTCGCTGAAAGTGGAAGGGGAAATGAAGACCAAGCGCAAAGCCAAGTCCGCCAAATCCAAAGCCGCGCCGAAGCACGTCGAGTACGAAGTACCGCGTTCCGCTCTGGTCCTGGTGAAGGTGGGCGACAAGGTCAAGGCCGGCGATCAGCTGTCCGAGGGCCATGCCGACATAAAAGAACTCGCGCAGTACAAGGGCAGCGAGGAGGTCATGCGTCACATCATCCGCGAGGTGCAGAAGATCTACATGGCGGAAGGCGCCGCGATCCACGACAAGCATGTTGAGGTCATCGTGCGCCAGATGTTCTCCCGCGTCCGCGTGACCGATGCCGGCGAAGCTGCGGACCTGGTGATGGGCGAGGTCCTCGAGAAGTCCCGCTTCCTGGAATTGAATCGCGCCCTGAAGAAGGCCGGCAAGACCCCGGCCAGGGCCAAGCAGCTCCTCCTTGGCATCACCCGCGTGGCCCTTTCCACCGAATCGTTCCTGTCCGCGGCGTCCTTCCAGGACACCTCTCGCGTGCTCGTGAACGCTGCCATCGAGGGCAAAGTGGATACCTTGCGGGGCCTGAAGGAGAATGTTATCATCGGACGACTAATTCCGGCCGGCGCCGGCCAGGAGGACAGGATCCAGCCGGAAGCTGACACCTCTAACGGCGACGAGACCGACGCATAAACCGCAAAATGGAAAACGAAGATAAGCTGAAAAAAGAATACGAATTGGCATTCCTGGTGAACGAGGAATCCGAAGCGCCTGGCGTGGTTGCCGCGCTGAAGGCCGCTGGCGCCGAAGTTCACCTGGAAGGGCCGGTCCGCAAGATCGCCCTGGCCTATGAGATAAAGAAGCAGTCCGCGGCCTGCTTCAGCTTCGTGCAGTTCGAGATGGAACCCGCCGCCGCCAAGGCCTTGGAGGGTCACCTGGCTCTGCGCCCGGAGATACTGCGCTTCATGCTCATCACCCCGCCGAGCGCCAAGGCCAGACCCTATCCGCAATCCGCGGTCCCGCAGCGGCCGTCGGCGAAGCCGTACGAGCCGAAAACCGCCCCAACGCTCAGCAACGAGGCGTTGGAGAAGAAGATAGAAGAAATTTTACAATAACGCGCGGCCAGGGCGTTTCCGAGGAGGTCTCGGAGCGTTTAGCGCGAGAGCTAGGCCCGCTGCTAGGGCAGCGAGGCCGCTCCTCGGAAACATTCTGGGCGCATGTTATTGTGATATTTTCTTTAACTTCCTATAACCCAGGCCTTGTATACTGACCAGGTCGCTAAATAAACCAAGTTCTATATAATTAACCCATGGACCTGAATAAGGTATTGATAGTTGGCCGGATGACCGGCGTCCCGGAGCTGCGCCGCACGCCTGGCGGTCTTTCGGTGACCAGCTTCGGCGTGGCCACCAATCGTGTTTCCAAAGACAAAGCCGGCAATCGTAAAGAAGAGACCGAGTTTCATAACATAGTGGCCTGGGGCCGGCAGGCAGAGGTGGCCAGTCAGTTCTTGACCAAGGGCGCCTTGGTGCTCATCGAGGGGCGCTTGCAGACCCGCGCCTGGCAGGACAAGCAGGGCGGTTCCAGGAAGACCACGGAAATAATCTGCGAACGCCTGCAGCTCGGACCGAAGGCTGGCGGGGGCGGTGCTCCGCGGGGAAATGCCCCGGTGGCTGCCAGTCCGGCCGCGGGCACGGACGCGCCGGTAGAGGAAGAAATCCCGGTGATTAATCTGGACGACGAGCCGGAACAGCCCGCAGAGGACATTCCGTTTTAGTTGACTTTATAGCCGATTTCGGCTATCCTCTGACCTACGCCAATGACCAAACAGTGCTTTTTCTGCTCCCAGAACATTCAGGATATCGACTATAAGGACGTCGACATGCTGAAGCGTTTCACTTCCGGGCAGGCCAAGATGATCAACCCGAAGCATACCGGTATCTGCGCCAAGCATGAGCGCCGCCTAGCGAACTCGATAAAGCGTTCGCGTTTCATGGGCCTCATGCCCTTCGTGCAGCGTTAAACCCCTTCGGGCGCCGATGATGCAGCTCGATCTCGCGCTTTTCAACGCCATCCACCGCTTTTGGGGCACCAGCCGCGCCTTGGACGCGGTTGGGACGTTTTTGGCCAACACCCTGACCTACCTGATGGTCATCGGGATGGTGGTCTTCATATTCTATGCCGCCCATTCCAACCGGGAACGGATATTCGTGCTCGCGGAAATGCTTTTAGTATTCATCTTGTCCCGTTTCCTTATAACCGGGACCATCGCGGTCCTGGTGGGCCGGCCGCGGCCCTTTGTGACACTAGGTTTCGAGCCGCCCTTTATGCCGCTCACGAGCGGCGCCTTTCCGTCCGGCCATGTGAGCGCGCTCTTTGCCATCTCTTTCATCATGTTTGGATACAGCACCCCTTGGGGGGTTGTCTATCTGGCTTTGTCGCTTCTGGTGGGCATCGGGCGCGTGTTCACCGGCCTACACTGGCCTTCGGACGTGCTGGCCGCAATATTGATCGGCCTAGGTTCCGGATTTTTGATATACAAAGTTATGGCGACCCCGCGCGCGGAGCTTTTTTCCGGACAAGACGCCGCCCTCACCAACTCTTCATCTGCGGATAAGGTACAATGACGACATGAAACACACCTTGCCGGAGTTGCCTTACGCCTACGATGCCTTGGAGCCCTTCATCGACACGGAGACGATGAAACTGCACCACGGCAAGCACCATCAGGCGTACGTGGACAAGCTGAACGAGGCGCTCGCGAAGCACGCGAACCTGGATAAGAAGCCGCTCGAGGAGATACTTGTCAACCTGGAGGCAGTGCCGGAGGACGTTCGTACCGCGGTTCGCAACCACGGCGGGGGACATCTGAACCACTCCATGTTCTGGAAGATGCTGGCGCCCCAGACCAGAGGCGGCGGCGCCGAACCGCAAGGAGACCTGGCGACGGCGATCGTGAAGAACTTTGGCGGTTTTGCGGACCTGAAAGCGAAAATGAAAGAAGCGGCGACCAAGGTCTTCGGCAGCGGCTGGACCTGGCTCGTACTGGACGATGGCAAGCTGGCCATCATTTCCACGCCACTCCAGGACAATCCCATCTCGCAAGGCAAGAAGGCGGTCCTGGGTATAGACGTATGGGAACACGCCTACTACCTGAAGTACCAGAATCGGCGGGCGGAATACATTGACGCCTGGTGGAACGTGGTCAACTGGGAAGAGGCGGGGCGGCTTTTCGAGGGGAAATAGGCATTTTCGGGGACCCCCCCTGCACTCCCAGGATTTTAACTTTTCTTGAACTCGGCGTGTTATGCTGTGTGAATAATTCACAGACCGCATGCGCGTACTTGTCGTGGAGGACGAAAAGAAAATCGGGGCTTTTCTGAAAGCCGGGCTAAGCGAAAAATGTTATAGCGTGGACCTGGCCGCGGACGGGGAACGCGGATCCTTCCTGGCGCGGACCACGGAATACGATTTGATAATTCTCGATAATATATTGCCCAAGAAGACAGGATTGGAAATATGCCGCGACCTTCGGGAGCGGGGCAAAGCGATGCCGATCCTGATGCTCTCGGTGAAATCCGACACGGCCACCAAAGTAGAGCTTCTTAACGCCGGCGCTGACGATTACCTATGCAAGCCATTTTCTTTGGACGAATTACTGGCCCGGATTAGCGCCCTCTTGCGTCGTCCTGCCGGCTGGGAGAGCGATGTCATGCAGCTCGGCGACCTGCGGCTGGATGCTTTGAACCACTCCGTGAAACGGGGCAAACAGCGCCTCTACCTAACCAGGAAAGAATTCATGCTTCTCGAATACCTTTTGCGTCATGCGGGCACGGTGCTGTCGCGCGCCATGATCCTGGAGCACGTTTGGGATATGGATGGCGATCCATTCTCGAATACCATCGAGTCCCATATATCGAGCCTTCGCAAGAAAGTCGACCCGCCAGGGCAGAAGAAACTGATCCATACCTTGCCGGGCCGCGGATACAAGATAGATCTTAGTAAAATCTAGTATCCAAGATTCTTCATCTTTTCTTTAAGTTTATTTAACATCTTTGGTCTATCGTATGTTTAGCTCCTTGGAACGGATCCAGGGAATATTCTAGAGCGAGGGATTCATGCGAGTGATCGAGTGCCAGAACCTGCCGCACCAGGCGGAACCGGGTGTCGCGTACCGCCTAAAGCCCATGCCGCGCGGACTGGCATTTTATGCCGAACGCGTTGATCGCAATGTCGGCTGGGTCACGGCTGCAGAACAAGAGATTCTGCGCTGTAGCACCGTTGCTGTGGCCGGCTGCGGGGGCATGGGTGGAGTCGCCGCCGAACTTTTGCTGCGCATGGGGATCGGAGAGATTCGGGTCGCTGATCCGGAGCTCTTCGATGTCTCCAATATCCATCGCCAGATAGCTTCTGGTCTAGACACCCTAGGGACATCGAAGGCCTTGGCTACGGCCAGGCGGCTGCGTGCCATCGCCGACGACACCACATTGGCTGTGTATCCGCAAGGCGTTACTCCGGAAACCGTTGAGAGTTTTGTGCGCGGCGCGGACCTTGTGTTGGACGAGGTTGAGGCCTGGGCGGTTTTCCCGCGAGTGGTACTGCATCGCGAATCCCGTGACCAAGGCGTGGACGTGATCAACTGTAATTCCATAGGCGCCGGCACGCGGCTTTTCCTGTTCACTCCGGACAGCGACACTATGGAACAATGCCTTAAGTTGAGCCATGAAAAAGCTTTGGCTTTCCACGAGAGCATGTTGACGGGCACGGCCACCTCCGATGCGAAGCGGCGGGTAGGCAAGACCGTAATCCGGGGGCTTTTGCCTGAGCTGCCGGAATACATGTGGCGCGATTCCGGAATGAGCACGGAACTTAACCTTAAGCGCCGCTTGTTGGATGAAGGTAAAGCCATGATTCTGGCGTCGAACCCCTACGGAGCCGCCAGCTTCATGGTCACACATGCCGTATTTCACCTCCTTAGGCATTCCGGAGTAGCGCGAGACATCGTGAGGCCCGTGCCGATGCCCGGCTATCTTTATCGCGACGACCTCCTTGGTTCTATGAAAGTGTGTCGTGCGAGATGGTACTGATGGAGGAGTTGCGCATAGTTCTTGCCTCCAGCGCTAGCGATCGACGCCGGTTCGCGGCCTTCGTTCGATACCATGTCCGTCGGCGCTACGGAGGAACGCCTCGGCCATCGCAAATACTGTTATTCGCCGAGCGCAAGGGCAGGATCTGCGGTACGATAGCCTTAGATTTCGCCGATGATCAAACAAGGTTTCCACTGGAAGCCATCTACCAGCTGGACAGCGATCCGCCGCCATTCTTTCGGGAAGAAACTGCCCAATTCGGCAAGTGGTGGGCGACGCGGCCCGGAGCGTCTATCCGGTTGATGCACACGGCCCATGTATTTGCCTTGTCGCACGGCAAGCGGTTCGGGATCGCCGAGGCCAAGCCCAAGATAGCTTCGTACGTCGCAAGGCTGGGAATGTCACTGCAGGAAGTTCCGGGCGCTATCTTGTTGGCTGAAGCCGGGTTGGCCCGGGGAGAGGGCTACTATCGGATGCCGCCCCCTCCGCGTCTCTATATGTTCAACCTTACGGAGAACTTAGCGGCACTGTCGAATTACATGGAGGATGCAAAGGGAAGCTGATGCCCGCCCGGCTCCAGCAGCCGGGCCTTTTTCAAACTGTTATTATTATTGAATTCATTTTATGAACTGGACATATCTGCTTATTGGGTTTCTGTCCGTAGCCGATGCGACCATTGGCGGCTACGTGCTCTTGAAAAACAGCTCTCGATCCTTGAACCGGTCATTTTTCGCATTCGCTTTCGGAATGGCCCTTATCGGCATCGGTATGACGCTACTCTTTATGACCCACAATATACTCTTTGACCGGGTCATATTCTTTGGCGGCTATTTGATGGTTCTTGGAATGGTGCTGCTCTCATTCAAATTTCCAGCCAACGAGCCGATGCGCCCAGTCGCGTGGCTTTTGTTCCTGCCGCTTGCGGCTTTGGCGGCCGCAACGCCGTTCGGTTTCTTGGTCAAGGAGGTTATTTTCAGAGCTGACGGCATATTGGAGCCAGTGAACGGTCCGGGCATGCCGGTTTTCGCGGCGGTCATCGTTGCGTACGCGATATTAAGCGGTTGGAATTTTTGGCATAGGTATAAGGGTGCCCTCGGTCCCAGCAGGCTGCAAATGCAATATCTTGGACTGGGCGCAGGAGTGTTCGCTGCCGCAATACTCGTTTTCAATGTGCTTTTGCCTTCATTCGGAGTTTTCGAATTCAACATCCTGGGCCCGCTGGCTTCCGTGGTTTTCGTCGGCCTGGTGGGTTATGCCATGATCCGGCATCGTCTGCTGGATATCCGCGTGGTCATTCAGCTCGGAGCAATATACCTGGCGCTTCTGACGGTCATCGCCTCCTTTTATATTGCAATCGTGTTCGCTGCGGGCACTTGGCTGCAGAGCCTATTCGATGGCCAAGGGTCAGCTTTCTTGATTGTAGGTATTGCGACGGTGTGTTTGGGGATTTTCACTGTTCCAGCCCTCGAAAGGTATTTGCGCCGGGCCACCGATATGATATTTTTCAAAGATCGCTACGACTATCCTCGGGCGCTGCATGATCTGAGCGAGATCCTGAATCAGAACATCGAAACATCGAGGATCATTAAGCGCACGTCTCAGGCCTTAAAAGATATTTTTAGGACAGGCGAAGCGCATATAATCCTCTTTCGGGACAGGTCCAGCATCGAGGTAGCTCTGCCATGGTACGGACAATTGCGGTCAATGGTTTTTGGAGGGAAAGAAGCCATCATATTGGCGCGGTGGGCGACAGAATCCCAGGGCGACCTGCGTGACCGCTTGAGAGGGGAACATGGCATTGAGCTGATCGCACCGATCTTTCTGAGTCAGAGACCTATCGGCGCGATAGTCCTGGGACCCAAATTGTCGGGGGATCCGTATCGGGATGAGGACGCGGCGCTGTTGAACACATTATCCAATCAGCTCGCGGTCGGCCTGGAGAAAGCTCGTCTTTTCGGTAAGTTGAAGAAATATTCCGGAACCCTCGAGGAGCGCGTCCATGAGCGGACCGTCGAACTAGAACGTTTACAAGAAGAGCAGCGCCAGATGATGGTGGACATATCGCACCGGCTGCAAACGCCATTGACCATCATGAAGTCGGAGGTCGGGCTCATGAAGAAACGCAAGCCATCGGAACAAATGGACGCATTTGAGAGATCTATCGATGGCATCTCTAAATTCATATATGATCTCTTGAACTTGGCCCGCCTCGGTGCCAAGAAACGCGATTTCCGGAACGAGAAACTTGACCTGAGCGGCTTGCTTGGCGATATGGTGGAATACTTCAGGGTAATGGCGACGAGTAAAAATATACAATTAAGCTCGCGCATAGATCCGGAAGTCGCAGTTTTCGGAAACAAGGACCAGCTTGAGGAGCTGATGACCAATCTGACTAGCAATGCTTTTAAGTATCTGGATGCCCGCCGAAACAAGGAGGTTCTCGTGACCTTGAGCAAATCCGGAGACCGCGTCGTGCTGGAGATCGCGGACAACGGGCGCGGCATAGCTCCTGAAGATTTGGATAAGATCTTCGAGAGATTTTACCGCGGCCGGGGAACTGACGAGAATATCGTGGACGGGACCGGTTTAGGCTTGGCGATCGCTAAACGCATAACCGAGAACCATAACGGCAAAATCAGCATACAGAGCAGTCCAGGCACTGGCACCAAGGTTGCGGTGGAATTGCCAAGTTTATAACTTTGCCGCCTTGGGCCGGATCGCCTTCTGGTTTTTCAACGGGTACATCTCACTATTCCCGGTTATTGCGCCCAAAATCTCATTGAATTGGTTCTGGGCTGCGCTAGATAATAATTCAATATCTTCCTTGATCTCACCCACTACTTTTTCCACTTTCTCCATTCTACCGTTTAGTCCACTGACATCATTCTTCAATTCGCCTACATCATTTCTCAGTTCTCTAACTTCGCCCCTCAAACCACCGACTTCGCTCCTCAACTCACCGACCTCCCCCTTCAACTCACCGACTTCGCCTTTCAACTCTACAAATCCGCCTTTCAAATTTACAAATCCGTCTTTCAATCCTGAAATCTCCTTGTTGACGCTGGCGAATCCCTTGACTATTAACTGCCTGTCGGTTTGTTTTGTTTTCATGGTCAAAGCATAACAATCCTACATTAAGGAAAGTTAAAATCCCACAAAAGTGTGCCGAGGAGAGGATTTGAACCTCCATGCCCTTGCGGGCGCTGGCACCTGAAGCCAGTGCGTCTGCCAGTTTCGCCACCTCGGCAGGTGGAAGGACAGGGAAATTATATGGAAATAGAGGATAAAAGCAAGAAAGGGGACTTGACTTACTTTGGGATAATGTTTAATATCTCAGCCATGATCAATGGACCCATAATCGCCCCTCACGCCTATCACTGGTTTTCCAACTTGGAGCCGGTTACTTTTGCGTGATATTGATCTGATCGATCGCGCCAGCGAAGTACCGGGCTCCACGATGAAGGAGCTTTTTTTGTTCCTATGAAGATAATTCTTGATTACAACCGCACTATATTCGACCCGGAATCCGAGAAGTTCTACCCCGGCGTGTCCGACATGCTGCAAAGGATCGCTGCGAGCCATGAACTTTTCCTGATAAGCACCAACAAACCGGGCCGAGAAAGAACGCTTGTGGATGCGGGGATACGGGATTTTTTCAAGAAGACCGTGTTTACCGGCAGCAAAACGCCGGAACTTTTCTTGGAGCTGGCAGGCGAGGACAAGGATGTACTGGTGGTCGGGGACCGCATCCGTAAAGAGCTCCGTATCGGCAATATGCTAGGCCTAGTGACGGTCTGGGTGCGGCAGGGCAAGTTCGCAGCGGAAACGCCGGCGTCCCAGGAGGAGATCCCGACACACTCAATACAGAGCATCGACGAATTAGAGGACATAATCTCTGCGTATGAAAAATAACAGGCAAAATCAGATCTTTTGGCACGCGTATTACCTCCAATATCATTGGGGTTGTTGAATGCGCTTCTCGAGTATGCTCAAGGAACTCATCCATTAGCCCCGAATGACTCGGGGCTATTTCGTACCTTCAAAATAGAATAGGAGACGCACATGCACTACGAAGCGTTAGACACGGTCATCGCCGAATCGGGCATCTGGGAGGGTTCGCGGCGGCAGTCGCATGCTTTCTTGCTCTCACCGAGCGTTTACTCCATCACCGAGATGCAGCGCCGGGAGCTCGTCGACCTCGGCCACGCCCTGTACGACTGCCTGCTTGGGCTGTCGCACATCGCTGTCATTGCCTATGACGGCGACCTGAACTACGGCGGGTCGTGGCTCTTCGCGCGGCGCGTCTTTTCGACCGGCGTGCCGAAGATATATCAGGAATTGCAGGGCATGAATGTACGCCAGGTCCCAAATCTCCTGAAGATCGATCTGATGGTCGACGTGGACGGCAACTTCCGCATCGCGGAGATCGACGGACACAACAAGCACGGGGTTGGCTATTCCACTCTCGCCAAAAGGTTTCGCGAAGCGATCCGACCTGGGGCGAACGCCTTGCCCGGAGTGGTCGCTGCTCTCGCCACGGAGGTCTGGCGCGGCGGCTCTCCGGATCTGAAGCTCTTGTACGCTGACCAAGAGCGCTTCTATCTGCCAGAGTTCGAGATCGCCCGGCAGGAATTCCTGAAGCACGGTGTGAAGTGCAGCGTGGTTTCGGAGATGGATGTCGAGGAAAAGTTCCTCGGCCAGGGACTTTTCCTGGATCTGCCGTTCTTGTATCGCCGCAAGGATCTCTACTCGGAGATCATTGCGGCGTACAACGCCGGACAGGTGCGCTTCATCATCCCACCCAAGCCGTTCCTCGGAGCCAAAGGCGTACTGGCCTTTCTGCGCAATGACGTTGGCCACGAACAGGTTGAGGCCATCCTGCGAGCTTTCATCAAAGGGCGCTCGCTGGACCTGGTGCGGCGATACATTCCCGAGACCATGCTCGTAGGCAAACAAGCGGCGAATATGGACACGGTCAAGGCGCGCGCGGCTGGGAAGCGTTACGTCCTCAAGGAATCCATCTCGAGTGGCATGAAGGGCACTGTCTTCTCGGACAGCGAGGATTTCGAGGCCGTTCTCAAAGTGGCCTGCGCTTCCAGCATGAACTGGATCTTGCAGGAGGAGGTGGCCAACCAGCCACAGGCCTTTTCTTGGTTCGAGCATTGCAATGGCGACGGCCCCGTACTTCGGACAGGGGAGGATTGGTTCATGCGCGTGACCGTGCAATACGTAGGCCGTCAGCCAGCGGACGTAATCGTGACCGCCTGTCGCGACAAAGCGGTGCACGGCGGTAAAGAGTGTCTCCAAATCGGAACCATCATCGTACCCTAGGTTCGCCCCAGGGCGATGATAGTCGCAATTTCCCGCCCAGTGGCTTCGCTGGGCGGTTTTTATTGTGTAAAGGCAGGATTTTCAATATAATTATGGCTATATGGCCCGTGTCATAGCCATCTGCAACGCCAAAGGCGGCGTAGGCAAGACCACCACTGCGGTGAACCTCGGCGCGTCCCTGGCTGCCAAGGGCCGCCGCGTGCTCCTGGTGGATTTCGACCCGCAGGGCAACGCCAGTTCAGCTTTGGGTACTAGTCCGCTGAACCTGGAAAGAAGCGTGTATCACGGCATCTTGGAAGCGGCCTCCGCCCGCGATCTGATACACTCCTCGCTCTTGTACAATTTCCATTTAATACCCGCGGCGCCGCATCTGGCCGGCGCGCTGGTGGAACTCGTGAATATGGAAAACAGAGAATACCTTTTGCGGAAGTTCCTGCATCAGATCAGGCACGAATACGATTACGTCATCATCGACCTGTCGCCGTCGCTCACTTTGCTCACCGTGAACGCGCTCATGGCCGCGGACGAGGTCCTCATCCCGGTCCAGGCCGAGTACTATAGCTTAGAAGGTCTGGGCCAGCTCTTGCAGACCATCGAGCTTCTTAGGCAGAACCTCCAGCATCCAATCCGCGTGACCGGCGCCCTGCTCACTATGGTTGAGAATCGCGGGCGCCTCAGTCGTGATGTTGCCAGGAATCTGCGCGAGCATTTCCCGCATCACGTGTTCGCTACGGAGATACCTCGCAGCGTCGCCCTGGCGGAGGCGCCAAGCTTTTCAAAGCCAGCCATGCTTCACCGCCCGGATTCCTCAGGGGCTAAGGCATATGACCTGCTGGCGGCGGAGGTGATCCTACAAGAGACCCCGGCGGTCGCGGGGGTTACGGCCGGCGGTGAATTCGGCGATTTCAACATCTAACATGCTTGGCAAAGGACTTGAATCATTGATCCCGCCCGGCAAGGGCGGCTCCCAGGACGGGGGCGGGGCGCCGCAGGACCCGGCGGCCGGCCAAACCCCGCCAATGGCCCAAAACGAGCCCTTGCTGCCGGCCGCCGAGGAACTGCCTTCCATCGAGCCCGCTCCGGAAGAGCCCCTCCTGCCGCAAGGCGAACCGGAGGAGGTGTCGCCGGCAGTCCAGTTGCCGGCTATAGAGCCACAACCCCCAGCCGCCTTGGATGTGTCCGCGCCGAACGTGGAAGCCGTGGCTGCGAGGTTTGCGGCGAAACCCATTTCCAAGCACCGCTCCAGCGAGGCCGTCTTCTATCTGGAGGCCGACAAGATAAAACCGAACCCGCAGCAGCCCCGGCGGCATTTCGATGACGAAGCGCTGACGGAGCTAGCCGCTTCCATCCGCGAGTTCGGCATCATCCAGCCGCTCGTGGTCACTAAGATCGAAACGGAGGTGCCCACGGGCACGGCAGTGGAATATGAACTGATCGCTGGTGAGCGCCGCCTCATGGCCGCGAAGCTGGCCGGCCTGGAACGCGTACCGGCTATCGTCCGCACGGTGAACGTGGCCCGCGAGCGCCTGGAGCTCGCGGTCATCGAGAACCTGCAGCGCGAAAATCTGAACCCGATCGAAATGGCCCGCGCCTTCGTCCGGCTGCAGGAGGAGTTCCGCATGACCCAGCGCGAGATCGCCACCCGCCTGGGTAAGAGCCGCGAGGTCGTGGCGAATACCATGCGGCTTTTGGACCTGCCGGGATATATCCAGGAGGCCGTGGCCAAGGGTCAGGTCGGCGAGAGTCATGCGCGCCTGCTTCTGGCCATCGAGGACGCGCCTGCGCAACAAGCGCTTTTCCATGACCTCTTGAATCAGCATCTCACCACCCGGGAACTGCGCCGCCGTACGGCGTTCGTGGGCCGGAAAGAGCCCATCCCACCGGCCGGGGAGGCCTCGCCGGAGCTCAAGCAATACGAAGAGAAGCTGAAGAGCGAGCTCGGTGCGCCGGTCTCCATTCGCCAGAGCGGCGCCGGCGGCAAGATTACCATCGATTTCTACTCTCCCGAGGAATTGGCGCAGATCGTGGAGCGCTTCCGCGGCGACGGCATGTAGCCGGTGGAATCAGGAGTTGGGGAACTCCAGCTTGTATAGCATATTATCCTTAAGGAAATATAAGATATTGCCGTTCGGCTCGTACTCCGCCACCGCGGAGGGCGCCGCAGTTGAGAAGTTGCGCAAAGCCGTATCTCTCAGGTCCAGGAAAGCGACCTTGTCCGGATAGTGCACAAAAAGATGGTCGCCGTCGCGGTGCCAGACAAGTTTCTGAACGCGCGCGATATCCGGTAGCGCCAACCACAGGTCCGGTTCGTCGCCGCGCAGGCGGACGATCTCCACTCCGCGGCCGTCGAGTATGGCCAATTTGCTGTCATCGCGCGACGGCGCGATACTGCGCACGTTCTGGGCCAAGCGCACGCGGCTGGATTGACCAAGGTTCATAGAATACAGCGAGCCGTCCTGGGTGTGGGCGAAGATCTCTCCAGAGCCCAGGAAGAGCAGAGACGTTACCCGACCCGGCACCAGCTCGAAGTCCGCGTTGCGGTTGCGGGAGGGGATGTCGTATGAGGAAAGAAGCGATATTTGTGCCTTGGCGTCAAAGGTGGCCCAAACTATCCTGCCGGGAGCTGCAGCCGCGGCGATGACGCTCGTCGTGGTGAGGCGCAGGGTCTCGCCGCTCGGCATACGGATGAGGTGCAGGCCAACCGAGCTTTTGGCCAGGAAAAGCGTGTCGTCCCTCGGCACCGGCTGAAAAGAAAGAACATCTCTGCCGCTAGCTTGGTTCGGCAGCCGGCCCAAGTTGGTAGATGTCGCCCGTGCCGTCTCGGCGGCATAATAATTGCGGGAACTGGTGGCGTAACTCAATATCACTGCTCCGTCCTCTGACGCAGCCAGGACGGTGCCGCCCCGGATCGGCATGCCGGCCAGCGTGTGTGTGCCGCTCGCGGTTTGCAGAAGCAAGGTTGTACCGGCAAGCGTGATGTCCCGGACCGTGGTCGAGGTGACGAGAGTGGGGGTATCCGGCACCAACACCAGGTTCTGCATATTGGTGACAATGGTCGAACTGACCACCACAGAGAATGCCAAGGGCTGAAAGCCCGGAGCACTGACGCCCAGTTCATATTCTCCCGGCAGAAGGTCACCCAAGAGGGTGCCCTTGCCGATCCAACCGATCCGCCGCTCCTTCAATTTACCGTCCAGGGTGACCTTGGCATCCGCCGGGAAGGTGCGCACGTACATGGCGCCGACTTTGGCGAACCCCAGGGGCTGAAAACCCAGGCGCCAGCCCTGAGCATACAAAACGATGCCGGTGCCGAGTACCAGGAAAGCCGCTATAAGGCAATAAAATATACGCCGCCGCACCTCTTTGGGCATTTGCACCATTATACCCCCAAATCGTCAAAAACTTAATCTTTGGTTCATATTCTTTTCATTTAGCCTATGCTATGCTCTCAGTAGCCCGCTCTGAGATTTCGGATCAAAATAACTTTTTAAGGGAGGACAATAATTGTTCGGACCCTTGGGTTCGCACTGAGTCCACCCACCTGGCGTTATGCCCGGGAATCTCGAGCGGAGCTGCAAAGAAACTGTCGTTTACGACGGTTTTTTTGTTGCTTCGGTTTGGCAAACGCGAACATAGCGCCAGCGACCGTACTGGTCCCGGGAAAATTCCGCCCGCCAGCCATGCTCTTTGGCGTATGCGGCGATAGCGCGCTTTTGGGGCGGGTCGAACTCTATTACGATCTCGCCGCCTGGATTCAGATGTCCTTTTGCATTTTTAAGTAAGCGGCGTATATAAGATAGTCCGTCCTTGCCCGCGAATAGGGCGCGATGCGGCTCTCGTGCAAGCACGGACTTTGCGATCCGACGGCCGACCGTAGGCACGTAAGGAGGGTTGGCCAGGATAAAATCATATTTTTTCTTACCGATATTTCCAAAGACATCAGATCGTATGATGCGGCCACGGCGCGCGGCAATGCGGTTCAGGCGCAAGCTTTTTCTTATGCCAGGAAAATAGTTCTTTTCGATATCCGCGAAATCGACACACGCTTTGGGAAGATGTTTCAGCGCAGCGATGCCGATACAGCCGGAACCGCAGAACAAGTCTAAAATCTTTGGCGTCGCGACCTCGGATTTTCCTATTGCTTCGATCGCGGCTTCCGTCCAGTGTTCCGTTTCCGGGCGGGGGATGAGCGGCCGCGCCGAGAGGTCTATGCGGCAGCCGAGGAACGGCGCCCAGCCGATCAAGTAACTGACGTGCTCACCGGCCGCTAGGCGTTCCAGATCGCGCCGCGCGGCGGCGGTCAGGCGGCCACCGTATCTCTCGCGCAAAAGCCAATCTTTCTCCATGGTCGGGCTGCAGGGAATCGAACCCTGTCTACACGCACCCCATGCGTGCGTACTACCGGTATACTACAGCCCGCGAACTGGGAGGGAATTAAGGCGCGAAGCGCAGTAATTACCGACCAGGAGCGGGATGGCTCCCAAAGGGAGTCAGCCCGCGAACGAGGTCAGCCCGCGAATGCCGGAATACTATATCAATTCTTCGCTGACCGCGCTAGTTCACGGGTGTATTGGAGCAGGAGGCCGTAAACTTCGTCTTCATATTCAAAATCATCTTTGCTTTCAGGTGCTTCCTTCAGTCGGAGGATCTCGGAAATTATAGTTCTGGCGTTGTCGTAAATGGAAGCAGCCTCCTGATTGCCCATCTTGCGTGCGTAACTAGAAAAGGCCACCAACTGTTCCCTTA
>Ga0209541_10005007_pt1 | contig 23262 bp, 27 predicted proteins | sample RifCSPlowO2_01_FD_184027 | JGI IMG/M metagenome (GOLD analysis project Ga0209541, IMG submission 184027) | Groundwater microbial communities from Rifle, Colorado - Rifle CSP2_plank lowO2_0.1 (SPAdes) (version 2) | ecosystem: Environmental > Aquatic > Deep subsurface > Groundwater | place... | reverse complement strand
ACATGCGATAAGAATACTGCATTTGGAGATTTACCGCATCGGTAAGAAACTGCCGAAGGGCGATAAGCTAGGCATTCACGCGGAAGTTGAAAGGAAATGTTTCAAACTTCTCTCATGTTCCATAGAAGCCGCATATAGACCAAGAAAGGAAAAAACGGAAACGCTCGTGGAACTTCGCTTAACAACAGAAGTACTGAAGAATATCTGGCGCACAGAATGCGAACTTGGGATTGTGGATGAAAAGACCTATCTGCGCATCGCAGAGAAAATGGTAGAGATATCAAAGATGACAAATGGTTGGATAACCTACACGCAAAAAGGAGCGTGAAAGCTCCTTTGATGCGAGAAACTTCGGGACGAAACCGCACGTTATCATTGGCATTGTCCAGATTCCAGTCGTTGACCTTCACCTTGCTATCGTTGAAGTTCACGTTCGGCACGTTACCGTCTGCGATTCGTTTTACCTCATTCCGTCCGTATCTCCGAGAATATTTCACAAAATTCTCTGTGTCCCACTCGGGGTACTCCGATCATGGTATGGAACAAGGCAAGCAGTTTCTTTGTGTGTGACCAATCGCCATCCGCTTTAGCGGACCGACTGCACAGTCAACGTTAGTATAGAAAATGCACCCTGATTGCTCAAGGTGCACGTGTGAAGAGTACAAGGGTTAAGAAGGAAGGTAAACTGTGGGACGAAACCGCACGAAATCACAGGCATGGCCCAGAGACCAGCCGCAGACCCGCACCTAGCTATCGTAGAAGTTCAGGAGCGGCACGCAACCGTCTGCGGTTTCCGATTCGGCGCACATTGTCACCACCGCTCGATCCAGGAGCTTCTTGGAAGCGTTCTCCAAAAACACATCGGCGCCGAGCACCAGGCGAACCGGCAAGGTAGTCGTCCGGAGCCCAAACGGGGCAAGGGAGCGCACCGTGCGAGTGTTTACGTTGACGCCACCAAGTTTGCCGAACGGCGCTTCGTCATCATCCGCAACCCAGCAGCCGAAAGTACCGGTGACGTTGTGCTTTGGCACCGCTTCGTCCAAACTGGTGCTTCCGGAAAATTTCCAATGGTTGCAAGTGCCAGCCATCAGTTTTTCGTTGGCGCGGTAGAGAAGCTCCGAAGAGTTTCCTTTTTCGTGCATAACAATCAGGCGGGCTTTGAAGTGAGTTGGTGGCTTCGGAATCGGCAGTGCGGCAAAATCGGTATTGGTGCCATAGACCGTCTTCCACCGTCCTTCCCAGTGCTTCGCCAGCTCTGATGGGATTGTCATTGATATGCCACCAGTTTCCGATGAAGCGGTGAGAGCGTGGCATTGCTGGCGGCCGAGGCGAGTCACAAGCGTCAACAGCTCGGGAATCTGGTCTTGGTTCTGGTTTTGCAGCAGGTTGGCGATTAGCTCGTCGGAGAGATACCGTGCTTCGGTAACAAACCTTCCGGCAAGCGTCAAACGCTTCTGCTCAAGGTCACTGGCGTAACTGACTAGGGGCGCCCCATTTTTCATAAGGATACCTTTCTTTTTTTTGCCCGTCCGCTTATGGCGGATGAGGGTTGTTTGTTTTTGTTGAGGAACAGTCCGGAAAAACCCTGTTTTTAGCTTCTGGCTATTCCGCTATTCCGTCGAATAGTGTACCACGTCTCACAGTGTATCGTCAATATATGCTAACTTCACGCTATAGCGTAAAGTTAGCATATATGGGGAATCTCGAAAAGGCGTCGCGTAAAAGACAACGGAGGAAAAACTTGCAAAAGATAATTCTCGGAGTCGTCGGAACTGCGGGACTCCTTGCGTTTGCCGCTATTGCACCAAATGCCGTACAAATGCTTTCCAAACTTGGTATCATCAATCCTAAACAAGGTTACCGGGAAACTGGTAATATCAACCGCGCACGAAAACGCCTCATTGAAGTCGGATTGCTCTCACACGACGAGAAAGGATTTCTCCGTCTCACTGCAAAAGGAGAAGCAAAATTGCGCCACCTTGAACTTACCGAATATAAAACCAAAAAGCCAAGACGATGGGACCACAAGTGGCGCATGCTTGTCTTTGATATTCCCGAGTATAGAAAGAATTTGCGCGACAAGATCCGAACCACATTGCTCTCAATAGGATTTATTCGTCTGCAGGACAGCGTTTGGGTATACCCCTACGATTGCGAAGACCTCGTAGCGCTACTCAAAGCTGACTTCAGGGTTGGAAAAGATCTCCTCTACCTTATTGTCGATTCCATAGAAAATGACGTTGCTATCAAAAAACGTTTCGGCATAGCATAATTGTTTCTTTCCTCGTCCCACGTGTAAACCACCCTGCGCACAAGCGCAGGGTGTTCTGGTGTTGGATCATAAACACAACGGGGGTATATGCTAACTTCACGCTATAGCGTGAAGTTAGCATATATACCTTATATACATAGAGCCCACATTCAAACGCAACCAAGTCAAATAGTCCTCGCCTGCAATGCAACTTTCTAGAGCAAAATGAGAGAGGAGATGGCTATCGCGGCAGTCTCGCTGCGAAGCACAAGTGAACTGAATGAATAGATCGAGACACTTTTCTCTTTAAAAAGGGAGAGCTCGCGGTCACTCCATCCCCCTTCAGGCCCGATGAATACCGCAAGACGCTTATCGTTGAGAAAATCTCGCTTGTCAAAGCGTGGCGCGTCAGGATGGAATACGACTGCCTTGGCATCATACTGGTCGAATGACTCTTCAAGCTTCATCACCTCATAGAACTTAGGCAAACGTCCCCTGCCGCACTGCTCGGCAGCTTCTGTCACGATCTTCTTGCACCGCGCGAGATTGAGATTTTTCTTCTCGCTCCGGTCGGCAAGGATAGGCATAACCCGAGATACTCCAAGTTCGGTCGCTTTCTGCAGTATCCACTCGAACTTGTCGTTCTTGATGAGCGATTGAAAGAGAAATACTTCCTGTAGCGGCATTTTCATGTTCTCCCGCGCCTCAAGTATGCGCAGTGTCGCACCGCCGGGGCTTATCGCAACAAACTCCGACTCGAACTCGAATCCGGAGTCATCGAGAAGGACGATGCGATCGCCCGGACCGAAACGAAACACGCGTAACCATTGATGAATCTTCTCGGGATCGGCGACGAGTATCTCGCCGCTCGCGACATTCTTAAGCTTCTGCTCTAGAAAAAAATTGTGGAGTCTCATGGAGATGAAAGTTAAAATTAAAAAATCAAAATGGAAAATGGCAACGCAAAATTGATACTGTACTACATCTAGTGTACCTTTTTGTGTTAAAAAAAGAAAAGCGAACCTTCAATCGGCCCGCTTGGTAAATGTTGTTATTTAACGCCTTGTTCTATGTGAAATGCTTCTGAGATTGAATAAAACAATGATTCTTTCTTTGTGCAGTAGAAGACCTTCCCGTCCGGATGCAATCCCATCTCACCAACTATTCGATCCACGCTCACGCTGCGAATATCCACATGCCATGTAACCCCTGGGGCACCTCTGCGAAATTTCCCAACGGCATTTTCGGCGAACAGATTTCCCTTCCACGCTGGAAACTTCCTGTCCAAAAACGCTTGCGCCTTCCGCTCTACAAATTCGGGTCGGAGGTTTTTCCTGGTTTTCTTTCTCATAACGATAAGCGATTGATGATAAAGTACATTTGTAGACAACAATTATCAGAGAAATGATTATTTGTCAAACGAAAAAATCTCTGCTATACTTTCCCCACTATTCTTTTAACCTATCTACATATATGAAAAACCAAATCCTCATCCCCACCGTTATCGAAAAGTCTCAATATGGCGAACGTGCCTACGATATCTACTCGCGCCTCCTCAAGGAGCGCATCATATTCCTCGGCGGACCTATTGATGACCATGTGGCGAATATAACCATCGCACAGCTCCTTTTCCTTGCCTCCGAAGATTCGAAAAAGGATATTTTCCTCTATGTTAACTCTCCTGGAGGACAGGTCACCTCAGGGCTTGCGATCATCGATACCATGAGCTACATCAAGCCCGACGTCGCGACGGTCTGCGTCGGCATGGCAGCCTCGATGGGGGCGGTCATCCTCTCTTCAGGAAAAAAGGGGAAACGTTTCGCGCTTCCCAATGCCGAGATCATGATCCATCAGCCTCATGGCGGCGCCGAAGGCCAGGCGAGCGATATCGAGATCAGCGCACGGCGCATACTCAAAAATCGCGAAGTTCTCAATAAAATACTCGCAAAAACGAGCGGGCAACCACTCTCGAGAATAGAGAAAGATGTCGATAGAGATTTCTTCCTAGATGCCGAGGCAGCCAAAAAATACGGGATTATCGACGAAATACACAAAACGAAATTAGACCTAACGTAAAGCAAAAAACCCCTCTGCCAATGCAGAGGGGTTTTACATTCTCCGAGAATCAAAAGGGCAAGTAGACAAGCACAGAAAGACAAGGTAGTATGGAGAAGTTACTGGAATTAATTTGAAGATTTCGTTTTAAAGGCAAACCGGTTCCGAGGATGAGAAAAACGACTGCAACCATCAAACGTAAGGTAATTCATACTCTCTCAACACACGTAGCGGGAATCGCAATCTAACAAAGCGAAATCTCTTTCGCATTATGTCACTTAAAATAGTACTGCTCCTCGCGGGGCTTGGCACGCTCGCGGGAGTTGCGCTCGGTTATTATCTGAGACTGATTATTTCCTTGGGCAAAAAAGGGTCCATGGAACTTGAGATCAAGCAGATGATGCTTGAAGCCAAGGAGGATGCCAAGCGTATCGTCGCGGAATCAGAAAAACGCGCGGACGAGACGTTGAAGGAAACGCGCGCGGAGATGAAGGAAAAGGAGGAGAAGCTCAAAAAAACGGAAGATAGATTGATAAAAAAGGAAGAGCTGTTGGACAAGCGGCAGACTGACATAGACAAAGAAGTTGAGGAAATAAAAACAAAAGTCGTTGAAGTGAAGAAGGTCAAAGAGCGAGTAGACCAGATGGAAACCCAGAAACTCTCCGAGATGGAAAAGATCGCGAGCCTCAGCCGAGAAGAAGCAAAAGGCGAGCTCATTAAGATCATCGAGAAGCAGAGCGAGGACGATCTCGTCCAAAAAATGCAGAAGCTCGAGCAGTACGGGGAAGAAAAACTGGAATCGCGCGCCCGTGAGATTCTGACCGCCTCGATACAACGCCTTGGCAACTCAATGGCGGCGGACATCCTCACGACAACGGTAACTATCCCCTCTGACGAATTAAAGGGGAAAATAATCGGCAAGGAGGGCCGTAACATCAAAGCGTTCGAGCGCATCACCGGCGTCGAGCTCATCGTCGATGATACCCCGGGCGCCATTACCATTTCTTCATTTAACCCGATCCGAAGGCAAATAGCTCGCGTTGCGCTTGAAGAGCTCATCATTGATGGCCGCATTCAGCCCGCAAAGATCGAGAAAGCCGTCGAAAAAGCGGAAACGGAGATCAATAAGATAATAAAAGAAAAGGGTCAGCAGGCAACGTACGAGGTAGGAGTCATAAATCTGGACCCGCGCCTCATCTCTATCCTTGGACGCCTGCACTTCCGTACGAGCTATGGCCAAAACGTCCTACAGCATTCAGTAGAAATGGCGCACGTCGCAGGCATGATAGCCCAAGAGCTAGGCGCAAATGTCTCCGTGACGAAAGCCGGAGCCCTTTTGCACGACATTGGCAAAGCCGTTGACCACGAGGTACAAGGCACCCACGTTGAAATAGGCCGGCGGATCCTCCAGAAGTTCGGCGTATCCGAAGATATCATCAAGGCGATGCAGGCACATCATGAAGAATATCCTTACGAAACGCTAGAATCCATGATCGTGCAGACCGCCGATGCCATCTCTGGTTCTCGTCCGGGAGCACGTCGGGATAGCGTAGAAAACTATCTTAAGCGCCTTGAGGAGCTCGAGGCCATCGCCAAATCATTCAAGGGCGTCGAGAAGGCCTACGCCCTCCAGGCAGGACGAGAGATAAGGATTTTCGTCACTCCTACGGAAGTAAACGACCTGGAAGCTACAAAAATGGCGCGCGATATCGCGGTACGAGTGGAAGGCGAGCTTCATTACCCTGGTGAGATAAAAGTAACGGTTATCCGAGAGACTAGAGTTGTTGAATTCGCGCGGTAATACCAAACAAAACCTAAAATAAAGGGGCTTCTGCACACAAAAGGTCGTGTGCAGAAGCCTTGCTTCAAACAACAAACCTAGCCTCATCTACTATCATAGGCGTGGAATCTAGGATTTTCAACTCATTTTTCACAAAAAAGTAAGGTCTTTTGACAAAAATATGGCTCCGTTACAGAGTTTTTTTCATATCTTGGCCTTATTGCCTTATAAATGCTGGGGTATATAATATTTCCGAACATGGCTCGTGCTTAAAAATAGGCCGAAGCGTTCCGAGGGTCGAAAATTATTCGCTAGTGAGTGAGCGGAAAGGAGAAGCAAACTTTTTCTTTCCCGAGCGAACGACGCGAACAAAGGGTTTACTACCCCGCCGGCCAGGCCAGCGGGTGAGGATACGTCAAGCGCGTTCCTCATGCTGGGCTTATCCTGCGGTGAATACCCTTTATTTAGTAATCAACAAAAAATCATGAATAAGCAAGGAATCGCAGAAGCAGTCCATGCAAAAATCGGCGGCACGAAGGTGCAAGCTGAGCAAGCTGTTGATGCTGTGATTGACTCGATCGTCGGTACGCTTAAGAAAGGCGATGAGGTCTCAGTCGCAGGACTTGGCATTTTTTCAGTAAAAGCAAGAGCTGCTCGACAGGCACGCAACCCCCGCACTGGCGAGACGATCCAAGTCCCCGCCATGAAAGTACCGAAGTTCCGAGCCGCAAAAGCCCTCAAAGATGCTGTGAAATAAACTTTCTCGAGTTTCCACTTACACAAAACCCCGCCGAAGCGGGGTTTTGTGTTTCCCTACCGGAGACTTGTTATACCCCATGAGATAAGTCGTAAGTCACAAATAAAACTATCCATGTTTTTTATCTCACGGGGTATACTTATCTACCATGTGGGAATCGCTCATACTCGAAAGGATGCAGGATTGGCAGTACTTAGGGTACGTAGTGCTCTTTATCGGCATGGTGGTAGAAGGAGAGATTGTCCTCCTTGCGGCAATATTCCTGACACAGACGGGACACATGCAGCTCTCCTCAGTCCTCCTCGTGGCTTTTGTAGGCATGCTCATTGGGGACATACTCTGGTACTGGTTCGGGCACTTTCTTGACAGGTTCCTGCTCACCAGACGTATCGCTCGAGGCCTCATGCCGGCAATTGACCGCCAACTGCGCGAGAGGCCTACCCTTTCCATATTCATCGCTAAATTCGTCTATCTCCTCCACCGCATCGTACTCATCAGAGTTCGTCCCGCTGGCGTAACATTCGACCGATTCATCAAGGCGGACCTCGTGGCGATCAGTGCGTGGGTCGCGGTCAGTACTGTGCTAGGCGTACTATTCGCTGCCTCGTTCTCACTTCTCAAAAGCTATGTACGGTACGCGGAAGTGGCTCTCTTACTCGCAGTTCTTATCCTCATTACCGTTGAGCACTTCTTCAGTGCCTTCTATAAGAAACGGTTAGCACAAAAAGATCTCCGGCCATTACCGCATGAGAACTCCTGATCGCTGATCGGTCACGGTGTAATTTCCTGCGTACGAATGCGGGTAGCGGAAATAGGGAGAATCGCTCCTTACAGGAGCAGTACCCCGATTGGATACGCCTACGGCGTAGGACTCAATCGGGCTTCGATCCTCGCACGGAGCCGTAACACGACTCCTCACCCCACAAAATATATGCGCTTCGCGCTTTATTTTGCGGGTGGCGAGAATCGAACTCGCGCCTACACATTGGAAGTGTGTCATTCTACCACTAAACTACACCCGCGATGTCAGAAACTATACACGAAGAACTATATCCGTCCAAGCTTGAATCCTTCGCGCAAGGAAAACTCCGAATTTCTCCACCCCATTGCTTTTGATGTGCAGGTGGGCGGTTCCGTAAGGTAGCTTGCCTCTCTTCGCCATTTTCTTGTCTTTCCGCAAGTCAATCTGTGTCTTCTGAAAATTCCGCGTTGGCAGTCCGGTGATCTTTGACCAGTATTTGATACAGTCCTTCTCATTGTTATCGGGATAAATATGTAACCTGAGCCTGAAATTACTGTTAGTCAGATTGCATATCTTTTTGAACCAGACCATGGCAAGCCTGATTACGTGTGGGTTAGCATTGATCACCCTGATGATATTCCCAGACTTTGTTCCCTCTCCAATGTAGAGACCGAGACCGAGCATAAACAAGTCGCGCCTACTTATGGTCCCTATATCGTCCTTCGCTAGCAATGCGGCCCTTGTTAAGGATTCTACTTTTATTTTGTGTTTCGCGGCCCCAGATGCTGCTCTAGCTTTTCCTATCCGGGCTATTGTTTCTTGATTGGGAATATAAGGAATACGCGTTAGCCAATCACTTAGAGTGCTTTTTGAGATTCCTGTTTTATCTGAAATATAACTGTAAGAATGCCCCGAGGCTCTCAAGTGTAAGGCCTGGCTTTTAACAGTTTCTGATTTCATATGTATAATTCTAGCTTACTATAGTCGGGTATTCAATATTGTTACGCATAATTGCTTGCTATAATTGTTTTATGTTTGATTTCTTTCATGCGCTTAAATGGAGTCTAACTACCCTTGTTGTGGTAGTACTTTCATTGTTCTCGTCTCCCCCAACCTTTATCGCAACCTCAACGCCGATCGCTGGTGTTAGTACCTCAACACTCGTTGCGGAAACCCCGAAGACTCCACTGGTGCAAACACCCGCAACCTCGACAAAACCCGAAGAAAAGCCGAAGGAGAAAACGCCAGCCCCTCAAAAGAAAGAAGTCCTTGTACCTATTGAGGCAAAGCCAGCAGGGCCTGTTGAGACCCCCACGCCGCTACCAGATACACCTGCTCCCCTTTCGTGGGACGCGATCAACGAACAAACGCGCGCGGCTACAGTCAACATTCTCTGCACCAGCGCATCGGGAGGGCTCCTCAACCCCGTCTCGGGAAGCGGGGTGCTCATAGACCCGCGTGGAGTCATTCTGGTCAATGCACACCTCGCACAATACCTTCTGGTAAAAGACTCCCCCGTCAAAGACTTCTTGGACTGCGTGGTGAGGTTGGGAAGTCCAGCTAGCCCACGCTACCACGCGAAACTCGTATATATCTCCCCCGCGTGGGCCCGAACCCATTACGAAGAGGTCCTTGTGCAAAGCCCAACTGGCACAGGCGAGAACGATTTTGGTCTGCTTCTCGTCGGTGAACCCACAGGACCCTCTATACAGAAACCCGAGAAGTTCCCTTACCTTGACATAGGGCTAGTAGAAACAAGCGACCTTATCGGACATCCAGTCATCATTACCGCCTACCCTGCCGGTTTTCTTGGGGGTATCAACATCCAGATGAATCTATTCCTGTCATCGGCAACCGCAACGATACAGGACGTCTACACATTCATCGAAGACACCGTAGATCTGCTATCGCTCGGAGGAAGCGTAGTCTCACAACGAGGCTCCTCTGGAGGTGCGGTGGTAAACGCCTCCGGAGAACTCATCGGCATCGTCGTTACAAGTTCAGAAGCGCCCACCACAGGAGAGCGCGATCTTCGGGCAATAACGATCTCCCACATCAACCGCGTTCTGCAAAAAGAAACAGGTGTCTCACTTAGAGAATTCCTCGCGCAAGACATCCAAGCCGTCGGGGAACAATTCAGGAACGAAATCGCTCCTGAGCTTGCAAAGCCGTTCATACAAAAGCTCAACGATGCCACTCCGCGCTAAGACAGCGTAGCGCTATGAGTCTAGCAAGGTCTGTAAAGCATCCCCAGGGGCTGCTCTGTTCTTCTTTTCAGCGCCACAGCGGATACAGCGGTGGAGTATCTGGTACTCGCCTCTCTCCAGCAAAAGCGCCTTTGGCTCCATGAGCCCGAGGCATTCTCCCCCACGATCGCCGGGATAGACATCCACATGTTTGCTAAACAAGCACGCCGGGCAATGATTCGTAAAACCGCTCCCCTCCACAGCAATACCGCAATGCTCGCACACGAAATTCTCTTTTTTTCTTTGAAACTTGAGTGACATCAACGCAAAAGATACGTTCTACCCTGTTTCTTAAGAAAGCCTTCGGTGATTAACGCTCCCAACACCCGTTCCACTGGTAACCCCCGATCTTCCTTTCCCAAAAATTTTTTTAGGTTTTGACGGGTGATAGGTTTTTCAAGAGCAAGCGCAATAAGTTTTCCTCGTAGTTCTCTCGTAGAGCCTAAAAACGGCTCCTGTTTAACATATTGCGGGCTCTTGCTGTTTAAACGAACCGATGAGCGCTTAAGCATCGCACCGTAATCCATAAGCGCCTGATACCAAAGACGTGGATTCTCCTGGTCCAGCGTTTCCTGTACAAGAGGCAAGAGTTCGTTGTCCGAGACGCGCCTGCGTTTCTTAAAAAAGAAGTGCAGATAGACAGTACGTATGTTGGTTTCTATAAACGCAGAGGGTGCGTTAAACGCAAACGCTAGTATGGCACGAGCCGTATAAGGCCCAACCCCAGGGAGGGCTTCTAGATCAGAGAGTGCGTTCGGTATGGGTCCCTCAAACTTTGAGACGATGTCGTGCGCGGCACGTCTGAGGTTAAGAGCGCGCCGATTATACCCGAGGCCCTTCCAGATACGAACCACGTCACCAACCCTTGATTTGGCAAGAGAGTCGACATCGGGAAAACGTTGGATAAAACGTGTGTAAAAATCCTGCACGCGCTCGGCTTGAGTCTGTTGGAGCATAATCTCAGAAACCAAGATATGGTATGGGTCTGTCGTTTCTCTCCATGGGAATCTCCGCCCATAGATACGGTAGTGTTTATAGATTAGCTCCTGAAACGATTTTTTGTCGTGTAGAGAGGTGTGCATACGGTCAAAGCTCTCTGAGTAAAGAAAGGATGCGATCTTTTTCTCGCCTCTTGGTATACGTCTTCCCAAAATGCACGCACGTGGCATTGATGCTCCTCCATAAACGGCGCGGGAAAAGCCTCTCGAGATCTTTCTCTATCTTAAGAGGATTACGGTGCAGAGACCAGAGGAGAGATTGTGCGATGTACGCGACGTGCGTGTCTACCCCGATAGTTTGCTCGCCTCTCTCTGACAAAAACACATTCGCTGTCTTACGACCAACTCCAGGAAGAGAGATGAGATCTGTGAGAGTGTGCGGCAGTCTTCCGCCAAAGCGATTCTGAAGTGCGTTCGCGCACCCTTGTACGAATCTTGCTTTATTCCTAAAGAAATTTACCGGCCGTAGTATAGTAGCGATTTGAGACGGTGTCGCCTTTGCAAGCTCCCCGAGAGTGGAATAGCGAGAGAAAAGTTTCTCTCCAACAGTGATGGTAACCTCATCCCGCGTGCGTGCTGACAGCAAGACTGCGATGAGCGTCTGCCAGGGATACCGCCACCCGTCAGCAGCCAAACGCATCGGGCGAGCCCTGCGTCTTAATTCACGAAGCTGCTTGATGGCCCTTGCCGTATCCATGAGAGAATCTATCGCTGATTGCCAAACCACTCCACCATTTCTTTGAGTCCTTCATCAAAATCTTTCTCTGCTCTGAAACCAAACTCCTGATAAGCTCGCGAAACATCAAGCCTACGTCTCGGCTGACCGTCAGGTTTTGAAGGGTCCCACGCAATGGTACCTGTAAAACCCGTGTGCTGGGCTATTTTTCCTGCCAACTCTTTGATCGAAATCTCCATACCAGAACCAACGTTGACCGGCTCGGCTTTGTCATACCCAAACGTCGCATCCACGATGGCTTGCGCGGCATCACTGACGTGAATAAATTCGCGCGTGGCTTTTCCAGTGCCCCAGAGGGTCACGGTGGGGCTTTTTGTCTTTGCCGCTTCAGTGAATTTCTTTATAAGAGCGGGTATGACATGAGATCTTCCCTCTTCAAACGCATCCCCTACGCCATAGAGGTTAACGGGTAAAAGAAAAATAGCATTAAATCCATACTGCGTTCGATAACTCTGCGCCTGCACCAAGAGCATTTTCTTCGCAAGCCCGTAAGGAGCGTTCGTCTCTTCCGGATACCCGCTCCAAAGATCTTCTTCCTTAAAAGGTACAGGCGTAAGTTTAGGGTACGCGCAAATCGTCCCGATGGCTACGAACTTCTCGACCCCCTCTTGCCGCGATGCCTCCATAAGAAGCGCGCCCATAATGAGATTGTCGTAAAATAATTCACCTGGTTTCTCCAAATTAAAGCCAATGCCTCCCACTTTCGCAGCAAGATGTATCACCACATCTGCACCAACAACAGCTTTCCTACAATTCTCCCAGACACGGAGGTCTAGCTCTGACACCCGCGGAATCGTTATATTCCCTTTAGGTACACCTCTCTTCATAAGCTCAGCGACCACGTAAGAACCTAAAAACCCTGCTCCGCCAGTGACTAAGAACTTTTTCCCTATTAGGTTGTTTTTGTTTATTTTCATGCCCTCCATGTTGGTACTGAAGATCAAACTCGGGTCTTTCCCCCTTGAGGCTACAGGCACCCTACCGCCACGCAGATTCTCGGTATGTCTGGTCTGCTCTTTGTTCGGGCCGCCGAGAATCGGACTCGGACCTCATGCTCCCAAAGCACGTGTACTACCACTATACTACGGCCCGAACAAAGAGCAGACCCTAAAACAAGCACCCTCCTGCCACTGTAACACTGACCATCACCATAGTAGCAACAGTATACTCTAACAGAGCAAAATCCTCATACAAAACGGGAAGTTGCGCGAATTCCCTATCCCACTAACACTTCCGGTATAACATTAACAAACGCTTTCCTTGTATCTAAATCAAGAGTAATGGCAACGACCCAGAATTCCCAAGAAACGTCACGATTTTTGTACTTCTTCTCTAGATAAATCCGAATGGCTCGTGACAACTTGCTCATTTTCGAAGAAGTGACATTCTCTTCGGGACGCTGACGAAATTCATCTGGCCGAGCAACGTTTTGAACCGTGGTCTTTACTTCTATGAAAAAAAGTGTCCCGTTTTTCTCGCTTACCACATCGATCTCACCGGATTTAACTTTAAAATTACGATCTGCTATCGTGTGACCTTTACCAACAAGGTACTGACAGGCGACATCTTCTCCCTTTTTTCCTATTTCCTCACTTTTCATTGAAATATGGCCATATTTCACAAATAACTATGTTTCTAAAAAACATAAAAAATGAGGTTATTATAGGACATATTTTAATAAACCCTTATTTATAGCCATTCTTATAGGACTCTCCGGTATTATCTGCTCAGATACAGGTTGTCCTTTATACACATATCCCCTTAGTTATCCCCAGTTATTCATTAAACACCTAAAAATAAGGCTATTTCACTAATATAAGAATTATAGGACTTATAAAAGACATCTCAGTGCGGGTAGCGAGAATCGAACTCGCGCATTTTCGTTGGCAACGAAATATCCTACCACTAAATGATACCCGCATACTTTCCCATACTCAATTTCATTTCATGCTCTCTCTTAGATATATCGGGAATGAATTGATCCAAATCATCATCTTCTTCTTAAGGTATGTGCTTCCAATGCCTACTTTGATGATCCCGTGCATCAATTTCTTTGTTTTATGCCTGCTTGGTAATACAGTCGTCTTGATAAAATGCACGTTCTCCAACCTGGCATTCTTTACCCAATATTCTTTGCAGATTTTCTCATCAAGGTCAGGGTAAATGAATAAATTCGCGTAAATCCTTCCCCGTTCACTAACCCCGCACAAGAGTCTAAGAAAATCTAAAAACAATCCTATCATGCGAGGGTCTGTATTGGAAATATTGAAACCGTGAGAAGACGCTTTGTCCCCTTCGCCCCAATAGAGCATAACGCCTGCTATAAAGAGAGGGTGATTCTTTAGCATTTGAAACTCTTCAACTGCCTCTTTCTCTGCCTGCTCATACAGTGATTTTAAGTTCAGACCTCTTATATTGTTCAACTCTCTTAATCTGATCGTATTACTTTCAATATGTTTGGCGTTGAGCTCTCGAGCTAACTCAATTGACCATTTATCGTTTTTAAACCAATCAGAAAGGGTAGACTTTGGAACACCGAGCTCTAAAACTATGGCTGAGTAGCTCTTTCCCAAATTCCTAAGAGAAAATGCCTGTTTCTTATCCCCTCTCATATACTATATAGCATAACACGCGCATCCGGTATATTTCATCTTATTTTTGCTTTATTTTGTGGATAACATTACTATTGTGTTGTGCGCCCGTAGCTCAAAGGATAGAGCGCTTGGCTTCGGACCAAGAGGTTGCGGGTTCGAGTCCTGCCGGGCGCGAAAATATGACTGAGAAAACCTTCAAAATACCTCCCCAAGTCGCTGAAACCGAAAAAACCCTCGAAAATAAGGGCTTTGAAGCCTATTTAGTCGGTGGATGCGTAAGGGATCTTCTCATCGGCAAAAAGCCAAAAGATTGGGACATAACCACTAGTGCGACCCCCGAAGAGATAATCGCCTCATTCCCAAAGACATTCTACGAGAACGACTACGGCACCGTAGGAGTCGTCAACGAAAATATCGAAGACGATACTTTAAAAGTCATAGAGGTAACACCGTTCCGATTGGAATCAACCTATTCGAACCGACGTCATCCAGACAGTGTCAAGTTTAGTAAAAATCTTGAAGACGATCTGAAGCGAAGAGATTTTACTGTTAACGCCATCGCACTCAAAATTGATGAATCTAAAGGACATTCTTATAAAGGACATCTCTTAGATTTCTATAAAGGACAAAAGGACATTGAGTCTAAAATCGTGCGGACAGTCGGTGAACCAGACGAAAAATTCTCTGAGGACGCTCTTAGGATGTTGCGAGGAATCAGAATATCTTGTGACTTAGGTTTCACGATTAACATCGAAACTTCAGATTCTATAAAACGTTGCGCAAAATACTTGAAAGAGATTTCACGTGAAAGGATAAGAGATGAATTTTCTAAGATACTCATGACGGAACGACCTAAGGAGGGCATGCAAAAGCTACACGAGTATGGACTTCTTAGCTATTTTCTACCTGAACTTGAAGAAGGGATAGGTATCAAACAAAATAAAGCTCACGCGTATGACGTTTGGGAACATTCTCTTAGGACCCTGCAACATAGCGCTAAAAATGGATGGTTACTCGAAGTTAGATTGGCATCTCTTTTCCATGACATAGGAAAGATACAGGCGAGAAGGTGGTCTGAAGAAAAAAAGGATTGGACATTTCATGGACACGATGTAATGGGATCGAGAACAACGGCAAAAATATTATCAAGACTCATGTTTCCCGTGAAAACCATCGAGAAGGTGACTAAGCTTGTCCGATGGCATATGTTTTTCTCGGACACTGAACAGATAACCCTCTCATCCGTGAGACGTCTAGTGAGAAACGTGGGAAAGGAAGATATCTGGGATCTTATGAACGTCCGAGTCTGTGACCGGATAGGAACGGGAAGACCTAAAGAGCATCCCTATAGGCTCCGAAAATATAAATCCATGGTAGAGGAGGTCATGCATGACCCGCTTACGGTTGGTATGTTGAAGATAAATGGAAATAGAATTATGGAAATAAGCGAGATAGAGCCTGGACCCAAAATAGGTTCCATCTTGCATATTTTACTTGAAGAAATTGTCGAAAATCCTAAATTAAATACGGTTGAATACCTCGAGAATAGGGCTAAAATACTAGCTAAAATGACTGACTCCGATCTTGAGAAAAAGGGAAGCTTGGCAAAAGCTAGAAAAAATTCTGAAGAAGAGAAAACGATAAGAAAGATACGCGAGAAGTATTGGGTTGAGTAATCTTTATAAAAATCTTTTAAATAACCTCCTTGCGAGAGTTATTTTTTGTATGAGAAAACCGCCTAGAAGAAAGGAGAAAGTGGGAAGCTGGTTTCATGTTCTAGGCGGTTGAGAAAGATATCACCTAGATGACGTGTTAAACGTGAAACTTGGGTACATACCCATTGAATAAATCTTCGTAACATGGGCGTGATATGTACACCCTCGTTCACGATACTGCTGGTTTCCTTTTCACGTGTAACCATCCTAGCGATACTTTCAAAAGAGAAAGTGACTTCTCTATTTGAAGAACTTTTTTGTGTTAGCGAGATCCGAGAGCGAATCACATTCACACCTGCTCTGTCCTTTATGATAGTAGAGCATAAAGGACATGTAAAGGACATCTGTGGATAAAATGTCCTTTACGGTCACCCTAACTCTATCTCTATTGGGCAATGATCTGACCCAAACACGTTTTCGAATATATGTGCGCCTTTGAGACGATGTATCAAATTTGGACTTACGAAGAAGTAATCGATTCGCCATCCTACATTTCTCTCACGTGCGAATGTTTTTTGATCCCAATACGTGTACAAATTTTTCTTATCCGGAAAAAAATATCGGAATGTATCTATGTAGCCAAGACTTATGATTTTGTCGATCCACGCGCGCTCGATTGGAAGGAAGCCTGTCTTTTTTTCATTTTCTTTTGGACGAGCTAAATCTATCTCTCGGTGGGCGGTGTTGATATCACCGCAAAAAATTACCGCTTCGCCTTTCTTGCGCAACTTCTCGATGTGCTTCAAAAAAATGTCGTAAAAGGCAAGTTTGAATTTGAGACGTTCCGGTCCTTGCCCTCCATTTGGAAAATAGACATTAAAGAGCCAGAAATCTTTGAACTTGAGGGCTAGGCAACGACCCTCTTGGTCAAATTCCTCGACGCCGATACCATACTGCACTTCCTCGGGCTCTTGCTTGGCGTACACAGCCACACCACTATATCCTTTTTTTATCTTGGGTACGTCAAAATATGAGTGGTAGGAAAGGGGAGCTTTCAAAGCTTCGGGAATCTGCTCAACTCCGGCTTTTATCTCCTGCAGACAAAAGATGTCCGGTAAATACTCGAAAAACCAATAAAAACAGCCCTTTTTGTGGCAGGCCCTGATGCCGTTGACGTTCCAAGATACGAGTTTCATACCTAGGTATAGTACAATTTAGAATGGTCATTGCCGTTGATAATATCTCGCATAGTGAATCCGTATGCAGTACGCATAGTTTATAGCTTTTATCTTATATGGCCACGATGTAGGCGATTCTAAATTGTCCTACCGGTCATACAGGAATCATAGCAGGTGAATAGGTTTACAAAAAGGGTCCAAGCGATTGACTCTCTAAAATATGCTTGCAATATGTGGCATACTTATGAAAACAGCTACGTTGTCAACGACTACTGGTGTTTTTTGTTGTGAAATGCTTTATGGACGTCTCGGAGGTGTTTGTCCGTGACATGGGTATAAATCTGGGTCGTTCCTATGTGGGCATGGCCTAAAAGTGCCTGAACGCTGCGCAAATCCGCCCCATTTGAGAGGAGATCAGTCGCGAAAGAGTGCCGAATAACATGGGGGGTGACCTTCTTCGAAATCCCGGCTTTTATCGCGTAGTGCTTGATAAGCCGCTCGACACTTCGAGGCGTCAGTTGCAACGACTCGCCCTTACCTTCAGCAAGCTTTTGGGGAACTCGTCCTATGTTGATAAATAGGGCCTCGTCCATATCCGCCCGCTTACCGAGGTATTTTTTGACTGCCTCCCGAGCTTCTTTGGAAACGAACACTACCCTGACCTTCTCTCCTTTGCCCCGTACCGAAAATTCATCGCGTTCAAAATCAACATCCCGAGAGAGGGAGCAGAGCTCCGAGACACGAAGACCTGTCGAAAAGAGGAGCTCAAGCATGGCTTTGTCACGTAACGAACGTAGGTCGTCTCCTGAAGGCGAATCGAGTAAACGCTTCAGTTCTTCGCTGGATATAAGGTCAAGCGAGCGTTCAGGCACCTTGGCAAGTTCAATACGATCAGGCGGAAGGGAAGTGATGCCTCGCTTCATGAGAAATTTTAAGAATGAACGGAGGGCAATAAGGTAGTAATTCTGTGTTTTTTTCTTTAATGTACCGGTTGGAGCAGCTTGGCGATTGAGCCAGAGTCTGAACTCTCGAACCTCCTCTTCGCTGATAGATTTTGGGGTTTTAATGCCGGTATGCGCGAAAAACCTAGACAGATAGCGGTCATAGTTCTCAACAGTTTTTAGGCTTCGTCCTTTCTCGATCTCTACATATTCAAGAAACTGCCGCTTAAGATCTCTTATATCCGACATAACTACAGTATACCATCACGTCGCACAATATAAGCCTGTGTTGTGCGACGTAAAGCACAACTTAGCCCTAATGCGTCCTAGAACTTGCACAAATTTCTCTTTCGTGCTATTCTTTTTACGTCATGTTAACGAAAACAAAGAAACAGCGCGTTATCAAAGAAGCCGCTATTCACGAAAAAGACACCGGTTCTCCCGAGGTTCAGGTCTCTTTACTGACACGACGCATCGAGGAACTGGCATCACACCTCAAGAAACACCAAAAAGACAAGCACTCGCGAAGGGGACTCTTGGCGATGGTGGCAAACCGACAAAAGCACCTGAAATATCTGCAGAAAAAGAATCCTCGGCGCTACAGCGCCATCGTGAAAAAGCTGGAACTCAAGAAAAAGTAACCGACGTTCATGTATCATATAACCTGTAGCACAGAAAGGGTGCTATGCGTGGTATGATTTGATACATGATTCGTGTTACATGCTACATAAAAAAATATGGCCATTGTTAAACATAAAGAACAGCGCGTAGGCGTATTCATCGATACGCAAAACCTCTACCACTGCGCAAAGAACCTCTACCACGCCCGAGTCAACTTCGGACAGGTGGTAAAAGATGCTCTTGACGGACGTAGCGTCATACGCGCCATCGCGTACGTCATTTCGACAGAATCGGGCGAAGAAAAAGGATTTTTTGAAGCTCTCGGAAAAGTCGGCATTGAGACAAAGACCAAAAATCTGCAGGTTTTCGCTGGTGGTGCCAAAAAGGCCGACTGGGATGTCGGCCTTGCTGTGGATGCTATAAAAATGGCGCCGAAGCTCGATGCCATCATCATCGTCTCCGGTGACGGAGATTTCGTGCCGCTCGTGGAATACCTCCAAGAAAATCAGGGGTGTCAGGTAGAAGTCGTCTCATTCGGCAAATCGACCTCGGCAAAGCTCATCGAAGCGGCGGACCACTTTACCGACCTCGACGAAAGCCCAAGAAAATATCTTTTGGGTACAGGGAGACGTTAAAAAACTAAAGGCGCGATGGTATTCGCCACCGCGCCGTGAAAACCAAACGTCAAGCTTGTTGAAAGGCAAGAACGGCTCGTTCTCTTCCGACATGAACTGCATGTTGCCATACCTGCACTGCTACCGGTTCAGGTTCCTCTCCTCGGACATTGTCCGAATCGAACTCTTGCTGGTCCCTGAAGGAACCCGACGGGCGCCTCAGTAAACCAATGTGTCTTTTTCCACGCTTGCTCTGTTGGTGTGCTGCCATAACCGTATTTGGTTGTTGTTTTGGTTGCTGCCAATACTCGCAACTTGAAAAGTCCGAGTCCATCAAAAAGTATGCTCCTGACAAGGATTAAGTCAAGCAAAAAGTGCAAAAGAAAAACGGCGCCGAAATCGGAGCCGCTCTTGGGTCAACGAAACAGGTGTTTTCTCGGCGGGAAGCTGAGGAAAAGGGCGAGACAGACAAACTCAGCGTCGAAAGCGACTTTACGCTTCATCGCCACTCGAGAGAGAATGTGTTTGCATAACTCAAGTTCCCGCTTATCCTCAAAGTACACTCTGACAAAAGGAGACTGTCTCCCCTGACGGTTATTGGTCTGGGATGGAAAAGTGGTAACCACCACCTCATCGGCAAAGTCTCTCAGCTCGTCAGTGCCAAATAAACTTGACCAAACAATTTTCCTCATATCGGCTGAATCTAAAAAACCGTGAAGTTCAATGTTAGGCATAATAGGAATGTACCTGCTCGCTTTATTGCGAAATTTTCAGGCACTCTGCCCACACTTTGCATTAATATTTTAATTTGTCAAATCCTACTTCCTGTGATACGCTGTAGCACATCAAAATCAATTTTGCATTTTGAGATTTGCATTTTGCATTAACAACTAACCGCTGGTCTTCAGATAGGCAACATCGCAAGTAACCCTTGCAATCTGTAACCCCATAGTGGAATTCAATTTTTGATAGTTTGCTTGAGTTTCGAGCACGCCATCAAGAGTTGAAGTTTCTACGCAATCGGGGTTCCGTAGCATTCACTACGGGGCGAGTCTGCAAATCAGCTCCTGCGTACGGCAAAGTGGGTTTAGTGTTTTGACTATACGCTACACCCTATACGCTATACGCTCATAGAAATGACTAAAAAAGAGTTTTCGGTTGAGATTGGGAGCAAACCCCTAATAGCGCAATTCACAGACCTTGCCGACCAGGCAAATGGTTCATGTATCGTACGCTATGGCAACACGACCGTGCTTGCCACGGCCGTGATGTCAAAACAGACGCGAGACGGAGATTGGTTCCCGCTCACAGTTGACTATGAAGAGCGTTTTTACGCCGCAGGTATGATATTGGGCTCCCGCTTTATTCGACGCGAAGGACGCCCCACAGAAGAAGCAATTCTCTCCGGTCGTATCGTCGACCGCACTATCAGGCCATTGTTCGATAATCGGATACGCAACGAAGTGCAGGTGGTCATCACGGTACTCTCTATCGCTGAAGACGATCCTGATGTCTTGGCGGTCATCGCCGCATCGCTCGCGCTCGGAACTTCAGATATCCCTTGGAACGGACCGGTGAGCGCTGTACGCATCGGAAAGAAAAAGGACGACAAGAACTTCATCGTCAACCCAGCCTACAGCGACCGCAACGCCGAAGATGCCGACCTTGACCTCCTCGCGTGCGGTAAAGACGGTCTCATCAATATGATCGAGGTCGGGGGAAAAGAGGTGGCAGAAAATATCCTCATCTCCGGACTTGAAGAGGGACTCACCATCATTGAAAAACTCCAAAAGTTTCAAGAGCAAATCATCAAAGAGATCGGTAAACCTAAAAAACAGATGTCCTTCGCAGAAATGCCTAAGGAAGTCGCTGTGCTCTTCAAAAAAGTAGCTGAACCAAAATTCGCCAAGGCCGTTTTTTCCGGAGAACCCGGGAAAGCCGGTATTTCAGAACTCTATGAAGAGTGGGTGAAGACATTTGTTGAAACTCACCCTGATATAGCCGAGAGTTTTGCCGAGACGTATTTTGAAGAGAGAGTTAACGACCTCGTGCACACAGAAGCGATAGAAAACGGGAAGCGCCCCGACGGGCGGGGAATGGATGATATCCGTCCGCTCTACGTCCAGGCAGGCGGGATTTCGCCGATACTGCACGGCACAGGCATCTTTTACCGTGGCGGCACACACGTGCTCTCAGCGCTCACCTTAGGGGGACCGGGAGAGGCTATGATCGTCGACGGCATGGAGATACAGGGAAAGAAACGCTTCATGCACCACTACAATTTCCCACCATTTTCAGTGGGTGAAACCGGGCGCCTTGGTGGCATGAATCGCCGGATGATCGGTCACGGAGCGCTCGCTGAAAAAGCTCTCGTGCCTATTCTCCCCGATAAAGAAAAATTTCCTTACACCATTCGTATAGTTTCCGAAGCCTTCGCAAGCAACGGCTCAACCTCCATGGGAAGCGTCTGCGGATCGACTCTTGCATTAATGGATGCGGGTGTCCCCATCGTGAGACCTGTCGCCGGTATCGCTTCAGGACTCATGATGGGGTCAGCAAACAAATACAAAGTGCTCACTGACATCCAGGGGCCAGAGGATCATCACGGCGATATGGATTTCAAAGTAGCAGGAACGCGGAAAGGCGTCACCGCAGTCCAGATGGACGTCAAAGTGGACGGCGTGACGATAAAAATACTCACTGAAGCGTTCGAGAAAGCAAAAACGGCGCGATTCAAAATCCTCGATTTGATTGAGAAAGAAATAGCTACCCCACGACCGGATATCAATCCCAACGCCCCAAAAATACTTGCGCTCAAGATCAAACCGGACCAGATCGGCCTCGTCATCGGCACCGGCGGCAAGACCATCAACGGCATTATGGAGAAGACGGGAGCCGAAATAGATATCGAAGATGACGGCTCGGTCTTCATCACGGGAAAGAACGGCGCTGCCGAGGCTGCGTATGAGATCGTGAAAGACATGACGCGGGAGTATCTCCCTGGCGAACGATTCGAGGGAGAGGTAACGCGCCTCATGGATTTCGGCGCGTTCGTCAAAATAGGCTACAACGCCGAAGGCCTCGTGCACATCTCGGAAATGGCGCCGTGGCGCGTAAACCTCGTTACCGACCTCGTCAAGGAAGGTGATAAAGTGCCAGTCATGCTACGCGAAGTAGATGAGAAAGGAAGATTGAACCTCTCTATAAAAGCTGCAAACCCGGAATTCTTCAAAGACAAAAAGCCGATTGGAGATTCTTCGTTGTATGGCGGTGGAGGACGACCAGACCATCGAGGACCACGGCCGCCACACCGAAGGTAAAAACATTTTGAGACGTAAAGGGGACCGCAAGGTCCCCTTTCGTACATACTTTCAAGTACGCTATGATAGAGGGTATGCCCGGTAGTGAAACTTCGGCCTGCACGGGTATTGTATGATTATATTACTGAATAAAGTGGTCACCTCTTATCAGACGATAACCTATAGTTCTTTTGCCGTGCGGAAGCACGAGCCGAAGTTCTACTATACCTAGGTATGCCTGAATCACCACAACCTGAAAATAACCAAGAGAGACGCTCGGAGCAGATAAAACCACTTCGTACTCTCGAAGGCGATGTGGCAGAAGTTCTCGGTCAGGAAAAAACAAGTGCTACCCAGATCATCGCCGCGGAAAGCGAACGGCCACGTGAAGAGAGTGTGCGCACCGTGCTTGAACCTACGGAACCTGCAAACCCCGCCAGCGCCAAGATACTAGGCATCGTGAGTATCATCATCGTGCTCGCGGGTATCGTAGGTTTCGGCGCGTATTGGTTCTTAAAGCCAGCCGTCCCTCCGGCACCTCCCGTAACCTCAACAGGACAACCTATCATCGGCATTGACGTGGAAAAAACCATCGACCTGACGGGGCTGACCTACAAGCAGTCTCTCGACGCCATCACCCGTGAACGCGATGCGGCCACGCTTCGTGTGAATGCGACCGAAGCAGTAGCATTCACCAAGCGGGACGCGGCTGGGACGGCGGTGCAACTGACTGCTCCTGAATTCCTTTCTACCATCTCACCGTCAATTCCCGGATCCTTCGCTCGGGCACTTGAA
>Ga0209541_10005005_pt1 | contig 23267 bp, 25 predicted proteins | sample RifCSPlowO2_01_FD_184027 | JGI IMG/M metagenome (GOLD analysis project Ga0209541, IMG submission 184027) | Groundwater microbial communities from Rifle, Colorado - Rifle CSP2_plank lowO2_0.1 (SPAdes) (version 2) | ecosystem: Environmental > Aquatic > Deep subsurface > Groundwater | place... | reverse complement strand
TACCAAAAGAAATTATTGTATCAACCTCATTTTCTATTGCAATAACTTTATCCTTTTCAATTAGTATATTCCCCTGATTGTCAATTATTCTTGCTTTTATGCTATAGTCGTCCCTACCTGTATCCTCAGATATTCTCACTATTTTTACATTGGCGCTTATAGAATCTCCAGGATTAATGGATAAATATTCCAAAGGGATCCTTACATCTATGAAATAATTTGCATTAGTTATATTTATTAAAAATAGAAATATGATAAACAAACATAAAATCTTAATAAATGAACCTCTTTTCATGCATTTAAAATCATTTTTTTCTTTTTATGCTTTTCTTTTTGTGAATGTGGTGATTTAATGCTCTTAATATTCCAAAATGATATGCAGCAAACATTATCAATGAAACAGATAAGATAATGATTATTATTAAATAATAATTTAATTTTACATTTAATGGGAATTGTATTTTTTCTTCACCAATTTCAAAGAAATAAGTTGCTGTTGCTATCCTCTCTTTTTCACCCTCATAATATGTTACCTTTACAGACAATACATACTTTCCAGGTTCTGCATCTCTAGGAATTATCAGTTCTTTTACCTTTTGGAACTGGGTTTCAACGCCCTGTATTTCACTCTCGCTCAAAACAATATTTCCATCCAAATCTATTATTTCATAATTAATTTTAGCATCAATTACCCCGGTGACCCCAAGGTTGAATAATAATAGATTAGCTACAATCCTGTTTCCGGGCTCAACAACAGAATACTCGCTTGGGATTGTAACTTCAACATCAAATAATGTGGGGCCTTTACTCTCAACTTCTATTACAACAGGCAATACTTTTTTGAAATTATCTCCTTCAATTATTAACTTGCTTACATAAACACCTTCTTTTACTTTATCCTCGCTATTTGCACGAATCTTAATTTCAATGTTCCTGCTTTCAAGAGCATCAATATCAAAACTATATTTGTTCAGCCCGCTTTCTATGAATACAAAACCTATTTCAGGATTTATTGTTAAGGTTAATTTTATTTTTTTATTCTCTTTGTTTTCAATTATTAAATAATCATTTTTTGTTTCATCAAGCTTCATTTTTACCTTGATGGAATCCTTGTCAATATTTATTTCATCAATCTCGGATGTGCTGCCTCCACCACTTCCTCCTCCGCCTGTGTTGCTTCCGCTTGGTGCTCCGCTGCTAACTGTGGTTTCTGCCGCCGAGTAAGTTGTAAAATGAGTTACATTGAAACTCAAAGTTCCATTTGAATAACTGTTTATTTTACATATTGTTGAAGAACAATCACTTCCATCCATCTTGATTTTCGGATTGGTAAAAGTTAAGCTGTATAATTCAAGTGTTGCAGCCTTATTAAAATCAGGAAGACCATCAGAATTTAATGTAATTAAATTACTTCCTATTTCAATATAATTATCCAAATTTGTGTCTGATGTTATACTTATATCCTCATTAAATTTAATTTTACCATAGCCTGGAACATGCAATATTACATCTTGAATGTTTGTTTGTAATCCCTTAGTTAAGGAATTAAATTGCGTTATTTCTGCACCAGTAAGGGTGAATTCTGTATATGTAATATTATAACCCTTGCTGCTATTAATGTTAAAAGTAACGGATTTGGAATCATTTAAGAAACCAAAACTATCATTGGCAAAAAAGTATAATGTATTTGTTCCCTCAGACGCTGCAAAGGTTATGTTTTCAGTTATGGTGATATTGTTTGTGTTATTTAAGTTGTACCATATTAAGCTTACATCAGAAGCATCAAAAACCGTAAAATTCAGGTTTATTGTAGCATTGTAATTATAAGTCTTGTTTAATGGTGAATCCAAGAATATGGTTGGAGGGCCATTGTCAATAACCACCGAAACGCTTGTACCTACACTTTGCACAGCCCTTATGTCAAATATGGATTTGGAGGTTATATTCCCATTCTTAACTTCACCAATGAAATTAAGAAAAACAAATAAGATTAAAATTATTAGTATTATTTTTACATATTTCATTTATATTTTTCATCTGATTACTTTTTTCTTTTTGATATGAATTTTATCAACAATACCAATATTATTAGTATTATCACTAAAACTATGAAGCTAGCTATTGGTGATGAGCCTATAAAATTTGTTTTTGTTGCCTGTGTGCTTGTTGTATCAGGTTGTTTTACAATTACCTTGAAATCTTTGAAATATGTCGAGGATAACTGCAAAGCTCCGCCAGCCCTGGGTTTGTAAGATATGGAGAAGGAAGCTCCAACATTCCATTCATCTCCTGGCTGGGCATCTTCTGGAATTGTGATTTTCATTGGCACGGATATGTCGCTTGAATCTAATTCAACAAAATATTCCAAATTTTCATCAGTGAATTCAGCTATATTTCCGCCGTCAGCAAGTTCAACCATGACAATTGCATCTGCATCTCCTCCATGGTTTTGCAGCATGAATGCAACCTCTTTTATCTCTCCAGCTTCAACCATTAATGGATTTTTATCATAATAAAAGGAGGTTACCCCGACTGTAGCATTGACTGCATTGATTATCAGAAATGAAAATACAAAAAATATTAAGCTTATTATTACTTTATTTTTCATCTTTTTATTGGACAATTATGCTCCAGTCCTCCTCAGTGTCTGTTGAATAAGTCTGACCTGTCAAATCTTCAGGAACATGCACTAAACACAGGAATAACGATTCTTGATTATGTGGTGCTGGACCAATTGGTAAGAGTGCCTGAGATATTATTGTACTGTTAAATGCTGTAGTTTCATCAATTGATTTGTTTACCAATTTGTATGTGCCTGATATACTAGGATCGCATGAATTAGTTCCGCTTAATATTGATATTGTAAAATTCTTTGCAGGTATGAATGTGCTTCCAATGCTGTCTCCATGAATGTTTACCGCAGTTACATTGATGCTTCCGGCATAAATATTATCATTGCCTGTATTGTTCATGAAAATTCCCCCATCCGACTGTGCTACATCCTCCTGATTTGGAGTTGCTGTAGGAAATGAAATAGCGCTATCCTGTAAGCTGAATGAAGTGGTTTCTCCAACAGTAAATTTAACTGTGTTGTTTTGAGCTGAATTACCATTAAGATCCTCTACATAAACACTGACATTCCAATTCATTGCGGTATCATAAAATACTAAATTAAATGTACAGCTGAAATTTACCATGTAACTTCCTATTGTGCCGGATGAAACACAACCGCCATCATTAGCAGTGTAATTATACCTTGTCATGCCCCCATTAGTTCCATTGGTGATGTTTGCTATTGCGGATGTTGTATCTATATTGGAGGCTCCTTCGGAATCATTGACTATAAAACTAAAGAATAATGTTGTGTTGCTTGTTGGATCATTAGTAATGCTCCAGCTGGGATTTATGCTTACATTTGTAATTTGTGGGGGGCTGTTTCCAACAGTTATTGAAACGCTTGTTGATTGGGAAGTTATGGTTCTTCCAGTAATTGAATCAAATCCATCTTTTAAAAAATCAAGAACATTTGCATAAGTTGAGGGAATGATGATTATGCTGAAAATTAATAATAACAGAATCAAAAATATATAATCACTCCCTTTTTTATTATGATACATAATTAATAAATCAAAAATAAATATATAAACCTTTCTCTATTAACTTATTATAATGCTCCAGTCCTCCTCAGTATCTGTTGAATAAGTCTGACCTGTTAAATCTCCAGGCGTATGCAGTAAGCACATGAATAATGTCTGTTCATTGTAAGGTTTTACAGCAGCAGGCAAGCTTGCAGTGGATATTATTGTGCTATTAAATGCATTTGTACTTTCAATTGTTTTATTGACTAACCTGTAAATTCCACTTAATGATATATCGCATGAATCTGCGACACTTCCTCCAACACTGGATATTGTAAAGTTCTTTGCAGGTATAAATGTGCTTCCAATGCTGTCTCCATGAATGTTTACTGCGGTAATATTAATATCTCCAGAGGCAATATCATCATTTCCTGTATTATTCATATAAATTGCATCACTTGCTGTTATGTTATGAGTGTTTGGAATTGCATCAGGGAAGCTGAATGTTGCATCAGATAAACTAAATGATGTTGTTTCTCCCAAATTAAATGTTACAGTTTTATTCATGGTATAATTGGATGATTTATCATTTAACATCAAACTTACATTCCAATCTCCAGCACCATCATAGAATACGATGTTGATAGTACAGCTGTAATTTGCTATGTATTTGCCGAAGTTTCCGCTTTGTTTGCAACCCCCGTCAAGGTTTGTATTGTTGTATCTTGTGATTTCTCCTCCTCTTGAGAAGTTTGCAAATATGTTTGTATTATCTATGTCTGTGTAATTATCATCATCCCTTACGCTAAAGCTGAAGAATGCACTTGTATTTCCATTTACTGTGACGCTCCATGTTGGATTGATGCTTACATTTGTAATTTGAGGTCCTGTGTTTAATATTACTAATTGTGATGTATTTACATAAGCGCTGCATTCGCTACTGTCATCACATACTCTTATCTGGGCGCTGTAGTTGCTTCCTTTTGTCGTGTTCTCAAAGTTTATTGCAAATACTTTTAATGCATCCTGTGTTGCAGGAAGGCTATTTATGTTGAATAATAATCTTGAGCCATTCTCAAATGCCCAGATATCATAAGTCAGTGTTTCCCCTGCATCAGAATCCGTTGGTGTGAATGAGACATGAAGGTCCTGTGCTGATAAATTAGTTGCAAATGTTGAATTAATTGTTGGCGTTGGATCATTTGGAGCACTATTGGAGGGGGTTATTGTTAATGTTGTTGAATTTTTCAATGATGAGTTCCTATTTCCATCAAATGCAAATGCCTGCACAATAATCTGATCATTAATTACAAAATTATCTGGAGTTAAAACATCAGTTGTATTTGTTCCATTTGCTAAGTTAGTGTTTGTAGTTCTCCTGATTAAAGCATTATTATTGAACCATTCAAATGTAATGCTATTTGCATCATTATCATCATCTGAGAATACAACACTAACATTTATTATTTGCACGTTATTATATGTGCTATAGTTGAATGCCGGAGTTGTTATGCTTGCATTTGAGTTTCTTATAGTTACATTTACAATTGTTGAAATAGTTGCACTATAATCCCCGCTGTCATCGCTTACATTTACGCTGAAGCTCCAGTTGCTGTATTTGCTTGTATTGGATTTGTCTAATATTACACTTGCATATTGAGGGTCATTACATCCGCTATTCATATCAAATTGTCCGGTGTCATTATGGACAGTTATATGATAAGTCAATATATCATTGTCATCATTATCATCACAGTAGAAGTTCATTCTTAAATCTTCAGTTGTGTAATTTAATTGTGATATGCTGGTTGAATTAATAATTACATTAATAGGGGCATTAGGTGCATTATTTGGTTCTGGAGTAATTTCGGTTATATTAAAATCATCAAGTCTCTGGGATGAGATGTCATCAACAGTATAGCAAGGATTGCTGCCCACTCCAGCACCACCATAGCCTATTTCAGTTAAACTATTGTCGGTTGCCGTACCTGCTAACACTTCATTAACATAAACACTTATTGTATTCCCTGCTACAGACAACTTTACTGTATTTCCAGTTGCAGGCAATGGCAAAATAGTGCTATCCAATACTGTGCACGTGCTTGCAACTCTTTTATGTATATTTGTATTCCCCGTGGTTGTTGAAAACTTAAATGCATAAAAATTATTAACATCAAGATATCTTGCGACTAAAATTGAAGTATCATCCGAAGAGTCTTGTACTACATAGAGGACAGAAACATTATAATTTGCAGTTGATGGTGCAGGATTTGCAATTCCTACTCCCCCATCACTTGTGGTTCCTGTGTGCTGAAGCCCATTACTTTCAATATCCAAATTCCCTCCTGCAGTATAACTTTGTGTCCATGAGGTTCCTATATTAGGAGCGTGTGCTGTTAAAAGCGTTGCAGCAGTGCCTGTAAAAGCATCATAAAATATATTTTCCATTGGATCAATTATGTGGTCAATTTCTATTGTACCATCAATTATTCTTAAGTCAAATGTGTCTTGACTTCCCACTAAATTGGTTAAATAAATTTTATTATATTCATTTGAATTAATGCTGCTAAAATCAGCAATTAAATTATTTTCATCATAAACTTCAATTCTTGGATTTCCACTTATAATTCTCGGATAAATTGTAATATCTCTTTCACTTGTTAAATTCTTCTTGAATGTGACTCTTACATATTCATTATTCTCAATTTCTTCACTCCAATTGTTGTCCAGTCTGTAAACTTCATTATAAATATCAGATATGAATTCTTTATTTTCGTCAAGATGCACAGCTTTGCTAATTTCAATTATCACTTCATAAGTCTCATTGCTTAATGAAGGAACAATCCATCTAATCTCATCAATTAATCCATTGTTATTGTCATCCACATAATCAATTATTTCAGTTGATTCCCTCACTCCATTTGTTGTCCTGTATAATTTAATCAAGTCCCTATTGGCATCATCAATTGAAGTGTAAGCCAGGATATTCTCATAATGAACATCAGAGTAAACAGTTATTTCTTTTTTACCATTGCTGATTTCTTTTTCAATTATTCCAGGGCCTTCAGTGTAATACTCTATTTCAACTTCCTCCACTTCCTCATCTATAATCAAACCAATCTCATCATTGTTTATTTCAGGCTCCATTACTGCATAGCCTGTCAATGCTATTGGTCTTATTTCATTGTCTTCAATTACCTTTATCTTATCTTCTCCAATCTCTTCTTTCACTTCATCAACAATCCTACTGACTTTTACATAAGACACCTTGTCAGAAAGCCTGATTGTTAAGCTGTCGGTGCTCTCTTTTAATTTAACTCTCTTAACCCATTTGACAGGCTTGTTTATTTCAACATACCCTTGTATCAAAACTTCTTCCTCAATCTCAATTTGTGTATCAACTACAACCTGCTCTTCAGTTATATTTTCAGGCAATGTTAAATTTTCTTCAATTGTAATATTATCAATTATAATTACATTTTCAGTCAGAGTAATATTTTCCTCAAGGGTTGCATTATCCCCAATTATTAAACCAGTTATTGTTGGTTGTAATAAATACAATCCAAATCCTAATAATATCAATATGGCAAATACTGTTGCAAGAGGAGTGATGTTGAATTTCTTCTCCTCTCTTTTTATTTCTTCACTGATAACATTTAATTGATTATTGTAGTCTCTTATTTTTTCATCATAATAATTGATCCAGTGCTCTGGCGTTCTTTTATCCAGCGCATTGAATAACCTTTCACTGTATTCCCTGTGGCTGATTCTGTCTCTTTCATGCTGGCTGCTTAACTCCTGAACTAAATTAATTATTTTTTTCTTGTGGTGTGCGCAAGTATATATGCTTCTGACTAGCTCATTCCTCTTGCTTTCCAGTTTTGTTATTTTATTTTTGTCTGACATATTTCTTTTTAGCTCTTGAGTATGAAGTCCAGATTGTTCTCTGATCCCTGTTCAGCAAATCAGCAATCTGTGAAAATTTGAGGCCGAGTTTATCATGAAGATAATATGCAACGGATTCCAAAGCGGATAATTTGCCGTCAAAGATTGAAACAGGAATCCACAATTCTATTTTTTTAGTGATTATCTTACTGGAATATTTTTTCTTTGAATTGTTGTAAGTATGCCATATATTCCTTTCATCCCTTCCTAAAATTTCTGAAATCTTGTGCAATGACAAATTCTTTTCTTCCTTGAGATGTTTGACAATGGACTCAAGAACAGTTAATTTTTTATTGAAAATATTTACAGGAATAAACAATTGCTCCCTGACAAAATCAAATAATTCATCTATGCTTATTTTGTATTTGTCCTTCAAGGGCAATAATGATTCTTTGGCTTTTTCAAACTGTATTAAATCATCAAATGTAAGTGCTTTTTTTTCAGGAAGAATTATGCTTGCGCATTCCCTAAACAACTCTTTTTCCTTGTTAGATAACTTGGAATAGAAAGAAATAGCATTCTCTCTATCCTTCTGTTTATCCAAATTTTTCATAGCGCTATGTATACATTAAATGTAAGTATTATATATAAATATTACGTATTTTATAATAAATAATACATTAAATGTAAGTATATATAATTTAACCAAAAGCTTATAAAAAAACCAAATTATTCAATATCATGCCAGAAGAACAACAGGAAGAATTTGTAAGAGTAAAGCTTCCAAGAGGAAAACAGACAATAGGAATAGTTGAGCAAAGGCTTGGTGGAAGCAGGGCAAGAGTAAAATGCTTTGATGGAAAGTCAAGAATTTGCAGGATACCTGGAAGATTAAAAAGGAAGCTATGGATAAGGGAAAATGACACGATTCTTGTTGAGCCATGGGAATTGGATGATACAAAGGGGGATATAATATTCAAATACAGGGAAAATCAGATTGCAGTTCTTAAGAAGAAAGGATTGATAAAAAATATTTCAACTGAAGAATTTTAAATGGAACAATTAAGAATTCCAAGGGAAAGAATTCCAATGTTAGTAGGCGCTAAAGGCTCAACCAAAAGAAAGATACAAAAATCAACTGATACAAAAATAAGAATTAATTCTGAAAATGGTGATGTGTTTATTGAAGGAGAACCTGTAAATGTATTCAACTGCCTGAATGTTATCAAGGCAGTGGGAAGGGGTTTTAATCCGGATATTGCATTAAAATTGCTTAATGAGGATTATTCTTTTGAAATAATTAATATTGAGGAGTTTGCAAGAAATAAAAAAGATTTAATTAGGATAAGGTCGAGGTTGATTGGAAGAGAAGGAAAAGCGAGGGGTTATATTGAATCATTGACAAATACAAAAATTGAAGTTTATGGAAAAACTTTAGGTATTATAGGAAAAATAGATAGTGTAATAATTGCAAGACAGGGAATAATAAATCTTATACATGGAAGCAAACACGGAAATGTTTATGCTTATATAGAAAAACAAAAATTAAAGAATAAATAACATAAAAATTTATAAACTAAATTAATTCTTTCATTTGTTAATGGAAAAAGAGGTAACTGCGGAAACTTTAGCTAAGCAGCAAAGAGAAATATCAATATCGGAATTTTTTCTGAAAAATAAACATCTTTTAGGTTTTGATAATCCAAGAAAAGCATTGCTGACAACAATAAAGGAAGCAGTTGATAATTCTTTGGATGCTTGTGAGGAAGCAAGAATATTGCCAAATATAATTGTAAAAGTAGAAGATTTACAGGAAGACAGGTTTGAAGTTACAGTAGAGGATAATGGGCCGGGAATTGTAAAAGAGCAAATACCGAAAATATTTGGTAAATTGTTGTATGGAAGTAAATTTCACAGGCTGAAATGTTCAAGAGGTCAGCAGGGAATTGGAATTTCAGCTTCAGCAATGTATGGTCAGTTAACGACGGGAAAGCCAATAATAATAGTTTCTAAAACAAAAAAAGACAAGCCGGCGCACTATTATGAATTGCAAATAGATACAAAAAGAAATGAACCGCAAATTATTGCAGAACAAATTGTAGAATGGGAAGCGGAGCACGGAACAAAAATTAAAATTGTTCTTGAGGCAAAATATCAGAAAGGAAAACAAAGCATAGATGAATATCTGGAGCAGACGGCAATTGTTAATCCTCATCTGAGTTTAATATACACTAATCCTGAAAAGCAAAAAATTGAGTTTCCAAGGGCAACAAATGAATTGCCAAAAGAGCCAAAGGAAATAAAACCGCACCCTTATGGTATTGAACTTGGAATTTTGATAAGTATGCTTCGTGATACCCAATCATCCACATTGCAGTCTTTTTTGCAAAATGATTTCTGCAGGGTCTCAGCAAAGGTTGCAAAGGAAATATGTGACAAGGCAGGCGTGTACGAAAGATCAAGACCATCAAGAATTGCAAAGCAGGAAGCAGAGAATTTATACAAGGCAATACAGCAGGTGAAAATAATTGCTCCGCCTACAGATTCTGTTACACCTATAGGAGATGAGTTGCTCCTGAGGGGATTGAAGAAGGAGATTAACGCAGATTTTTATGCATCAGTCACAAGGCCACCGTCAGTTTATCGTGGTAATCCATTTATCGTTGAGGCCTCTTTAGCTTATGGGGGAGATTTACAAAAAGAGGATTCCATAAAATTATTAAGATTCGCAAACAGGGTTCCATTGCAGTATCAGCAGTCAGCATGTGCAATAACAAAATCAGTAATATCAACAGCATGGAGGAATTATGGATTGTCACAAAGCAAGGGGGCATTGCCAATAGGGCCTGTAGTTCTTTTGGTTCACATAGCTTCTGTGTGGGTTCCATTTACATCGGAATCTAAGGAGGCAATTGCTCATTATCCCGAAATAGTCAAGGAAATAAAATTAGCATTGCAGGATGTTGGAAGGAAACTTGCATCATATATAAGGAAGCATGTGAGGGCAAAGGAGCAAAGAGCAAGAGCAAGTCTTTTTGAAAATTATATTCCTGAGCTGGCTTCATCATTATCTAATCTTACTGGAGAGAAAAAAGAAAAAATTCAGGAGGATTTATTAAAAATATTAAAGAAAGGAATACCTGAGCTGGAAGAAAATGGACAAATTGAAAAATAAAATAAAAGATGAACTGAAACTTCTTGGAAAGAAAGTAATCAATAAAATAGAAAAGAAGGAAAATCCTTTTCTTGAAGTCCCAGTAAGAAGTTTGTCAAATGTCTCTTATGATAAAAAATCAAAGACATTAAAGCTTGGGGAAAATACTTCAAAAAGATTTTTTTTTAATGTCGCGCATTCTAAAAAATTCCTTCAGACTGTGGAAGTAGCTTCAATATGCAAGAATTTACTTGAGGAAGGAAAGCATGCAAGTCTTAGGGATGTTTTCTACATGGCCAAGAGGACAATTCCAAATACAAAAGTAAATCTTGTTGATGAGCAGACAGAAACAGACAAGTCCTTGGAAGATTTGGAATTGATTACAGAATTTTCAAGAGAGCAGCTGCATGTCAACGCAAACAAGATGGGTTCTGTTGTTGGAAAAGTGAAAATCTCTGATAGAGGAGACAACATAAACTGGGCTAAGCTTGGATCTGGAGGTTGGTCTATCCCATCAAATGTGGAGGAAATAAAATTTGAAGAAGTCAAGGCAAATTTTGTGATTTATATGGAGAAGCAGGCAATTTGGGAGAGGCTTCACGAGGATAAAGTATGGGAAAAATTAAATTGCATTTTAGTTACCTCACAAGGCCAGACCACAAGGGGGATAAGAAGATTATTGCAGAGGTTGTATGATGAGCACAAACTTCCAATTTATGTTTTGACTGATTTTGACCCTTGGGGATTTTATATCTATTCTGTTATTAAGTATGGTTCAATTAGTCTTGCGCATATGTCTGAAAAAATGGCAATACCCGGTGTTAAATTCTTGGGGATAATGGCGGAAGATATTGATAAGTATGGATTAAATAAGCATCTGATTAAATTAAACGAAAAAGATATTGCAAGATTGAAACAGATGAAGGATTATGAATGGTTTAGAGATAACAAAGCATGGCAAAAAGAATTTGAAGCAATGAAAAAATTAGGCTCGAAAGCAGAAATTCAGGCATTGAGTGCAAGAGGTATATCATTCATATCTGAAAAATATTTACCGGAAAAAATAAAAAATAAAGAAACCATAGACTAATTATGAAAAAATTATTTATTATTTTTATTTTATTGTTCATTACATCTTGTAGTTATATTGAAGACATAAAAAAAGACATAACCGGAGAGGTAATTTATGAAAAAATTCCAATAGATAATGGAAATATTTCAGTCTATTTCTGTCCAAGGGATAATTGCGAGGAAAAATTAATCAATTTAGTTGAAAATTCAGAAAAGATTCATTGTGCTGTATTTGAACTGAACCTAAAAAATCTAACGCAAAAGCTGAAGGATAAGAATGCAATTATAGTTGTGGATGATGACAATTATGATGAATTTAATTATTCAAATTTGTACAAGGACAACAGGGAAGCTTTGATGCACAACAAATTCTGCATATTTGATGACAGGATAATTTCAACAGGTTCTTTTAACCCAACAGTAAATGGAAATACCAAAAATAATAATAATTTAGTAATTGTAGAATCGGAAACCTTGGCTAAAAACTACGAAGATGAATTTCAGAGTTTTATGAGGAATGAATTTGGAAGGGATGCAACTGTGGAAAATCCAAAGGTGATTTTAAACAATGAAATTCTGATTGAAAATTATTTCTGTCCTGATGATAATTGTGAGCAGCATGTTTATGATGTTATAAATAAATCAAAGCAAAGGATTTACTTCATGGCTTTTTCCTTCACATCAGACAAGTTAGGAGACTTAATCATTGAAAAATCAAATGAGGTGGAAGTCAAGGGAATATTTGAAAATTTTCAGTCAAGCACAGAATATTCAGAATTAAACAAAATGAAAAATCTGAATGTAATAACAGATGAAAATCCAGCGTTTATGCATCACAAAGTGTTTGTTGTTGATGATGTTGTAGTATTGGGAAGTTATAATCCCACATCTTCAGGTAATTCAAAGAATGATGAGAACATTTTGATGATTTATGATGAAGAAACTGCGAATAAGTTCATTGAAGAGTTTGATTATATTTGGAATTTATGAAACTTTTATATATCTTTTTAATAATTTAACTTTATGGAAGAAATTCAAAAGAAAGCTCATTACATCGCTGTTACAGGGATAATAAGAAATTCTGAAGGAAAATATCTGATTTGCAAAAGAGGTCCAAATGAGAAAGCATTTCCAAATAAGTGGTGCGTTCCCGGCGGAAAGTTGGAAAAAGGGGATTTTGTAAATCAGCCGAAAGATACTTCTGACCACTGGCTGAATGTTTTTGAAAAAACTTTACAAAGGGAAATATTGGAAGAAACTGGTTTGAAAATAAAAAATATGGGGTATGTCTCTAATCTGGCGTTCATAAGGCCAAATGGATTTTCAACACTGATTATAAGCCTGTATGCAGAGCATGATGAAGGAGACGTAAAACTTGCTAAGGATGAGTTGGTGGATTACAACTGGGTTACCTTAAAAGAAGCTAAAAATTATGATTTGATAGAAAATATCCATGAGCAGATCCAAAAAGTTGATGAAATTTTCAATAAGAAACCTTTTTAAATTTCTTTTTAAGATTAAATTCTAAGCCGGATTAGCTCAGCCTGGTAGAGCACATGACTGTTAATCATGCGGTCCCAGGTTCAAATCCTGGATCCGGCGCATTATATTATCTAAAATATATGTTGCAGTGATGTTCGTGCGGACAACCACACGCACAGGACTTATAAATGCAAAAAACTTTTTCTTTATAAATGTCTAATATTTTAGTAAATAAAACTAATTTTGTGAACTCTTATGAAATAAAAGAATGTGGTTTTAAAGCATATGAAAAATATAGATGTTGGTTTCCAGTAAAACCTTCAGAAAGGCTTGCAGGAATAATAGCAGATTTGATGGGGGATGGACATATTCAAGGAAATGGTCCTTGGAGATTAGATTTTACTTCAAAATATAAGAAAGAATTGCTAAGATTTGAAAATGAGATATACTCTCTTTTCAAAGTGAAAGGAAAAATAAGACCTTGTACAACTAATAAATATTCTACATATAACTATGGAGTTAATTGTAAACCTCTGATAAAAATATTAGAAATTTGTGGGGCTCCTTCTGGTGCAAAAGTTTTGAAATCTTTTAAAATTTCAGATTGGATTATTAATAACAAAAAATATTACAAATCTTTTATAAAAAGATTATTTCTATGTGAAGGGCACCTTGGAAAGAATGAAATAAAAATAGAGATGGCTAAAGCAGAATATTTAATAAAAGATGGAATAAATTTTATGGAATCTATAAGAGAAAAATTAAAAGAATTTTATGGTTTTAATCCTACAAATATATTCATTAGGAAATACAAAATAAGAAAAGATAAAATTCAAACATATGGCATTCAATTTAAAATTAAAAGAAAAGAAGAAATACCCAAATTTTATAACTTAATAATGGATCAACCTTCAAAACATTTATAAAACAAATTCCTTCTAAAATAATTAGGTTGGGTGTCGAACGGGATTAAAAACGTTAAACGGTAGCTCAACCTGGGAGAGCACTAGACTGAAGCTCTAGGTGTTGTGGGTTCAAATCCCACTCGTCCCAAATTCCAAAACCTTTATTAAAACTGATTATTTACTAATATTAAGGTGATTCAATGCCTAAAATAAATCAAGAATTGCTAAAAAGTGCTCCTTCTCCCAATTTACCATCTTATAGGATTATCTCAATGTTATTTGCATTCTTAATCTTCACAATTTTAATCTATGTTGGAAGTGTTACATATACTGGTCTGGCAATAAATGACTTGAATAACGAAGAAATTACAAACATGGAGAACCAGAATATTCTTGTGAGTAATAGATTTGAAATCCTTGAAGTAACAAAAACGCCAAATTCTGCTTTGAATGTAAACATGAATAGTGATATTTCTGTGAATATTTTTGCAGAAATTGATGATTGTTCATTCTGGAAAAATGGAAGAGACAGGGACAATTCCATTCTGTATTCTGTAAATGAAATAAAAAAGGGAAATTTCAAGATTGGAAATCCCTCAGAAGATACAATGCAACAAGTAGATTTATATAAAACAGATTATTTATGTTTGATATTGATAAACAAGGAATTTCCTAAGACAGGAAATGCAAACATTCAGTATTATGAAACTGATGTCAATAAATGGAGGATAGTGTAAAATGAATAAAAAAGGGGCTCTTGAATTGTCCATGAATACAATTATCATAATTGTTATTGGTGTTGTTCTTTTATCTTTGGGACTGATATTTGTCAGGGGCTTGTTTGGTCAGGTTGAAAGCCTGTCAAAAAGCGCTTTTGAAACCGCAGATGCAGAGATAAGCATAATATCAAATATAAATCAGCCATTGACTCTTGTTCCAGGAGAATTGGAGGTTAAAAGGGGCTCAGCAGAAGTTGTTGATGTTATAATTGCAAATCTTGGAGAAACTTCTACGACTGTAACTATGATGGCTATATCAAAAAAGCAAAGTATAGATTGCTCATTTGCAGATACATTAACTCCAACCTCTAATCCATATACATTAAATTCAGGAGAGCAGGCTTCATTGAAATTAATTATTGATGAAAAGAATGGGGCTTTGGGAACTGCAGTATGTAATATTAAGGCAAATGGTTTAAATGGGGATAATGAAGATTCATTGGTGATTACAGTAGTCAAATAAACTTTTAAACTCTTATTTCTTTTTTTTATTATGAAAATAGGTGCTCCAACGCATCCAAGAAAGGATTTGGTAAAGGAGATAGAATGGATAGGAAGGAATGGATTTGATTTTGTTGATTTATTCTTAGAGGAAGATAAAGCAGTTCCAGATAAGATTAATATAGAAAAATCCAGAGAAGCAATTAAAAAATACAATTTAGATGTTACTGGGCATACAGCATGGTATCTTCAGACAAGTTCTCCGCTAAAATCTATAAGAGATTGTGTTGTAAATGAGGCTGAAAGATATCTTAAAGTGTTTAATAAATTGGGAGTTGAAAAAGTTACGCTTCATGCAAACTGGTTTGTAGGTTTATTTTCAGTGAAAGAATCAATTAATTTTCAGGTTTATACATTGAGGAAAATAGTTCAGAGGGCTGAAAAATACAAAATAAAAATAATGCTTGAACCAATTGATACAAGATATGACAATATAAAGAATATATCTGAAATATTGAATAAAGTTAAAGGATTGTACTTGCACTTGGATTTGGGGCATGCAAATGTTTCTGAAAATAAAACTGAATATTGGATAAGAAAATTTCACAAAAAGTTGATGCATATTCATTTGTCTGATAATAATGGAGAGGAAGATCAGCATCTTTCCATCGGAAAAGGAAATATAAAATGGAAAAAAGTTATAAGGTTTTTAAAAAAATATTATGATGGAACCATGACTTTGGAGATATTTGAAAAAAATAAGAAAAATTTGATATCAAGCAAGAATAAACTGGGAAAATTATTGGAAAATGCTTAAATTTTACAATACATTAACAAGAAAAAAGGAATCCTTCAAACCAATCAAAAAAGATAAGGTTGGAATGTATGTTTGTGGACCTACCTGTTATTCATATCAACACATTGGAAATTTAAGAACATATATTTTTGCAGATATATTAAGAAGAGTTTTGAATTTTAATGGTTATAATATAAAAGAAGTTATGAACGTGACTGATGTGGGACATCTGACTTCTGATGAAGATACTGGAGATGACAAAGTAGAAAAAGCTGCAAAAAAAGAAGGAAAGAAAGCAGAAGATATTGTAAATTATTACTGGAATATATTTAAAGAAGATTTTAAAAAGTTGAATATTTCTGAACCAAATATATGGTGTAAGGCAACAGATAATATAAAAGAGCAGATAGACCTGATTAAAACTCTTGAAGAAAAAGGTTATACCTACAGAACTTCTGACGGAATTTATTTTGACACTTCCAAACTAAAGGATTATGGAAAACTGGCGAGATTGAACATAAAAAACTTGGAAGAGGGAAAGAGGATTGATATCAGGGAAAAGAGGAACAAGACTGATTTTGCCTTGTGGAAGTTTTCAGAAAAGCCAGGAGTAAGGCAGCAGGAGTGGGAAAGTCCTTGGGGAGTTGGATTTCCAGGATGGCACATTGAATGTTCTGCTATGTCTTCAAAATACTTGGGTGAACAGTTTGATATTCATACTGGAGGAGAAGATCATATTCCAGTTCATCACACAAATGAGATTGCACAGTCTGAATGCGCATTTGGAAAGAAGCCGTGGGTAAGATACTGGTTGCATTCAGCATTTCTTACATTTGAAGGGAGGAAAATTTCAAAATCAACTGGTGGGCTTTTCACAATTTCAGAATTGGAGGAAAAAGGCTTTGGTCCGTTGGATTTCAGATATTTGTGTTTGACAACTAATTACAGGAAAAAGCTTAACTTTGGTCTTGAAGCTTTAGAATCAGCAAAGAAGTCTTATGATAAATTAAAAAATATAATTAATGATATGAGAAGTAAAAATGATTCAAAAGGCTCGATTGAAAAATATAAGAAAGAATTTTTGAGCTGTGTGAATGATGACTTGAACATTCCTAAAGGATTAGCTTTGCTTTGGAAAGTTCTAAGAAGCGACTTAGGAAGCAAACAAAAGTGCTCGCTTGTTTTGGATTTTGATAAGGTTTTAGGTTTGGGATTAGATAAATTCAGGGAAGAAACAATTCCAAAAGAGATTTTATATTTGGTTAATGAAAGGGAAAAATACAGAAAGGAAAACAACTGGAAAAAGTCAGATGAACTTAGAGATTTGATAAAAAAGAAAGGTTATGAAGTGAAGGATACTAAAGAAGGTCCAAAGATTTCAAAACAATAATTTTAATAGAAAGCATATGTCTTTAGGTAAAAAGACACCTGCGGAAATTGCCCTCAATTAGAACTAGGCGTTAATAAGTGGTTAGATTTGATTAAGTTGAGTAAGGTTTAGAAATTAAAAATTAGAAAATCTTTTATAGCTGTAATAAATTATTAAGAATATGAAAAGAGTTAAACGAAAGACTAAGAAAAAACTATTTGGTTTTGGTCCAAAAATCATTCCAACTTCCGAAACTATGTACCAAAAAGATATGTCCTCAGAAGAGCTTTATTCTAACTTAGTGTTCAAACCTTCAAATTATGATGCAGAAAATCCATCGCAAAGAAAGAAACTAGCTTTTGAAGATGCTAAAACTCATAAGAGGTTTTATGATAAACTAGTAAAAGAAGGAGTTTATCCACCAGGAACAAAAGTTAGAGTAAAAAAAGTAAAACATTCGAACAGATATACATTGGAGATGTGGATGCCAGAATTAAAACACCCATCAGAAACAAGAGGGGAAAACACCAAAGGGGTTAACTTAGGAAGGAGATATAATGAGATTAAAAGTGAGGTTAGGCAAGTTGCATCAGATTTTGGGTACAATCCACCAAAGTATCACGGATTTGACAATGATCTAGGATTTCCTAGAAATTACGGAGTTGCCAAAGATGGAGAAGTATATTATTTTGACACACATGTTCTTGAATCAAAACTTCCTTTCAAGAAAAGAAAAAAATCCTGGAAAGAAAAAAATCTTGAGAGAATAGTTGGTGCAACATTGGTTATAATGGGTTTTGCGTTAACATTAATAAATTTAATCCCCTCTTTTACGGGATATGTAGTTTTAAATGATTATAATAAACCATTTAATAGTTTTACTATTGTATCTTTTTTTCTCCTAATGCTGGGGGCATATTTCCTTTTTCGTTATAAGTATAGCCCCCGTTAACTTAACAATACAACTTCCCCAAAATCTTTATAAACCCTCATTCTAAAATATGCCTGTGCTAGAAATAGCCAATCTAATGCCGTAAGGCATGAAACTAAAAAATGGCAACTGTATATGATGCAAATACACAAGAACTAATAAAGAAGACAGCTGAAGCTTTGAAGTCAGTAATAAAATCTCCAGACTGGAGTAGATTTGTAAAGACTGGAATGTCAAAAGACAGACCCCCAGCAGATAACGACTGGTGGTACTTCAGGGCAGCTTCTATATTAAGAAAAGTTTACTTGAGAGGACCAGTTGGAACAAACAGGTTAAGGGTAAAATATGGCTCAAAGAAAAACAGAGGTCATAGACCTGAGAAATTCTTTCCAGCATCAGGAAAAATAATAAGGACAGTACTTCAGCAGTTGGAAAAGGCAGAATTGATTAAATCGGATCAAAAGGGAGTTCATAAGGGAAGAATCATAACTCCAAAAGGAAAATCATTTTTGGACAAACTATCAAAATGAGCAAATTCATCTCACTAGCAAAGAAATTAAGATTAGGAAAAAGATTAAGGCAGACCAGATGGGCTCCTTACTGGACTTCATTAAAGAAGTACGGAAAGACAAAGAAGGTTCATCCTGGAAGGCATACTAAAGTAAAGAGATCCTGGAGAAGGTCAAGAATAAAACCATAAAATGGAAAGGCTTTATACAATCCCATTAAGAAGAGAATTTCAGAAGGTTGCCAATTACAAGAGAACTTCTAAGGCTATGAGGGCAATCAGGCAGTTCATTCAGAAGCATATGAAATGTGAAAATGTTCTCATAGGAAAAGAATTGAATTTGGAGTTGTGGAAGAATGGAAGAAAGAATCCACCTCCAAGAATAAAAGTAAAAGCAGTTAAGGATAAAGACAAAGATGTTGAGTTTGTAATCGTAAATTTACCCAATGTCAAGATAGAGCTTCCAAAGGATAAAAAGAAAGAAAAGAAAAAAACAGTTGAAAAGCCTGAAGTAAGTGAAGACGAAAAGCAGAAAGAGCAGGATAAAGAGAAGAAGGAGGTTCTGGAACACAAGGATATCAGGAAAGAACGGCCAATCCAGTCTCAAGAGCCGCTCAAAGTTGACATGAAGCCTAAAGAGAAGAGGGTTATTGGAAGAACTTCAAAGAAATAGGTTTATATAAAATAAATTCTTGATTAATCATGGTGATTTAAATGGTAAAATTATTGAGAAGAAGCGGATTTTTTCTGATACTTGCTGGTTTGATATTGGGAGTAAAGCCTTTTTACGATTGGCTTAGTTTTGGAGGTTATCCAGTAATACAATTTCTGATTGGAATAGTATGCATAATCTTTGGAATCTCACTTCTAAAAAGAAAGGCATAAATAATCTTACTAATTTTTTATTCTATGGATAAATTACATTTTGAAGACATTAAGAGAGAAATTTTAGTGAAGAAAGAAACCGAGACAGATTGGAATTATGGAAAAGATCCGGAGAAAAGGGATATTGAAGAATTAATTAACTATGGAATTGTAAACATAAACAAGCCTTCAGGTCCAACATCCCATCAGGTGTCGGATTATGTTCAAAAAATTCTCGGAATAAAAAAATCAGGTCACTCTGGGACCCTAGATCCTGGAGTCACTGGGGTATTGCCCACTGCACTGGGAAAAGCAACGAGGATAGTCCAGACTTTATTGAATGCAGGAAAGGAATATATTTGCCTGATGTATCTGCATAAGCCAATATCTGAAAAGGAAATAAAAGATAAATTAAAGGAATTTACAGGAAAAATAAAGCAGCTTCCCCCAATAAGGTCGGCAGTGAAGAGAAGATTAAGGACAAGGGAAATCTACTACATGAATATTCTGGAAATAGATGGACAGTATGTTTTGTTTAAGATTGGATGTGAAGCTGGAACTTACATTAGAAAATTGGTTCATGATTTTGGAAAATCTTTAAGTACGGGAGCCCATATGGTTCAGCTGATAAGGACAAAGGCAGGACCATTCAATGATTTATCATGGCATTCTCTTCATGACTTGAAAGATGCTTATGAATTTTATAGGGAAGGAAATGAAAAAGAAATAAGAAACGTTATTCTTCCAATTGAAAGAGCAGTTGAACATTTGCCAAAGATATGGGTTCACGACAGCGCTGTAAACTCCTTATGCCATGGGGCTTCTCTGAATGTTCCAGGAATATCAAAATTAAATCATTTTGACAAGGAAGAAACTGTGGCTGTACTGACTTTAAAAAATGAGTTGATTGGCCTTGGAGTTTCTAGAATGATGTCAGAGGATGTTATGAAAAAGGAAAAAGGTTTTGCAGTGAAAATGAACAAAATTTTTATGGACAGGAATGTTTATGGCACCTCTTCAAAATAGTGAGCTGTAAAGTCTTGTGGATATAATCAAGTTAAAAAAATTATTCTTTAATCTTTTCCATTAGGGTAAGATTTTCTCCTATTTCTCTTGGAATTGGATTTTTGAAATATCCTCCCATAACTATTGGTCTTTTAGAAGCCATTCTAAAATTTTTAGAAATTGTTCTTAAATCATTGGAAATTTTATCATCATTAAGTATATCTTCAACCTCTATGGCTAAATTCAAAAATTCCTCAGACAAAGATTCAAATAATGGATTTATTTGGTCTCTTTTATAAATTCCAGTTAAAATTTGGTCTTCCCAGAGGAACTTAAATTTTGTTAGAATTTTACTCAATGCTTTTTTAATCATTATCTTTTTTTCTTCATTAGAACTATCTTTGTCTCTTATTCTATTTATTTCATTATAAAAAATATCTATAAAACCCATTTAGACTTCCTCAATTACCAATTTTTTCTTGCTTACTTTTCCTTTAATCTCTTGCTCGTCTTTCCAGCCCAATTCTTCTATAAGTTTTGAGGGTATAACTATAACGTGCTTGTAATATGTTGTATCTCCTACTTTTCTTGAAAGATGTTTCTGTAATTTCATAGGTACCTATATATAAGAACTTGTATATAAAGATTTAGGTACCAATCATATTTGTTTTTTTCTTAAGTTCCTAATAAAATATTCTTTAGTTAAAAGAGTTTTATTTTTACAAGCATCAAGAATTTCATTTGACATAGAAAATTTAGATTTTCTTATTTTATCGGTATAATAATATAAATGGATTTTAATTCCATCTTCATTACTTAATTTATTTATTATAGGTACAAAATCAGTATCACAAGCCAAAAGAATTATTGTTTTATATTTTTTCTTTGAAGCAATCTGCATTAAATCCATAACTAATAGTGTATCAACTCCTTTTTGAGAGAAATCCCCATCAATCTTTTGTACCCTTCCTTCTCTTACTATTATTCCATCTTTCCTCAACTTTGAAATAAATTTATCATACCCTGCCTTAAACTTAGATTCGTTATTTGTTGGAGGAGTTCCTTGAAAAGGTGGTGCAGTATAATAGTAAGTTTCCCTCATCCAACATCCTATTTTAATGGAAATATACTTAGATAAGTTAAGTATATCAACTTTTAAATATCCTCTATTATTTGAAAAACGCTTTGATATCTCTCCAAGATAACCAGCATCTATTAATACAGCAGTGCTTTCTAATCCCATTTAATCACCATCCAACTTACCACAAGTCATTTAGAATTAAGGTACATCAAGCGTCCCATATAGGAACACTTGGGTTCATATTATACTGTTTGTTAATAAAACCATATATAAACTTTTCTGTGATACATTTGTTATATTTTTAGGTACCGAAAGGTATATAAATAAGTAGGTACCTAATATAGGTATGAACAAAATAAAGTGTAGATATTGTAAGAGCGAGAACACAGTAAAGAGAGGATTAACTCATAACAAGAAACAAAGACACTTATGTAAGGATTGTAAAAAAACATTCATAGAAGATAATGGCTTTTACAAGATGAAAAACAGCCCTGAATTAATCACTATGGCTATTGATATGTACATCTCTAACCTATCAAGTAGAAAGATGAGAAATCAAATTAAGAGACATAGTTTAGGAAATGTAAGCCACCAAACTATTTTATCTTGGGTTAGAAAATATATCATAAGGGTTAATGATTTTATAACAACATTAGAACCAAAGCTATCTGGAAAAATATATGCTGATGAAACAGAAATAAAGAGAGGAAAGAAAAATGATATTTTCTGGTGTTCTGTTGATTGGGAAACAAGATATATTAATGCTACTCTATACTCTAACAAAAATCAAAATATGAAAGACGCAGTAAGTTTTATGAATAAGATTAGAAAATCTGGAAAGGTAGATTATGTACAAACTGACGCTTTGATGATGTATCCAACAGCTTTTAAAAAAGCTTTCAAATATCATCCAAGAAGAAATAATAAAGTAGAACATAAAGTAAATAATGTTTCAAAGACAAAAAAACATAATGTAAGGATAGAAACTGTATTCTCAAAGATTAAGGATAGAGTAGAGGATTTTAGGAGCTTGAAAGCTTTATGGAGCGCTCCTATTATGATGTTAGGTTTAGTTATACAACATAACTTCATAGAAAGGCACTGCTCCATTAATACTTACCCCTGTGAATTAGCTGGTATTAATCTGGATTTAGGTGTTAATAGGTGGTTGGGATTGATTAAATTAAGTTGTTGTAGTTAAATTAATTGCTTCCGTTTGGATTAATAATAAGAATATTCCAAGTATAAATAATAAAATTGATAAAACCCATTCATACCAATATGGACTAAAGAAATCTTTAGATTTTTTTGGAACACATAAAGTTATAGTTAAAAAACTTATTGGAATAAATAAGATTATTATTGGAATAATTATTTTATATCCTTTGCTTAATCCCATTCTTAAAGACCATTCTAAT
>Ga0209541_10005004_pt1 | contig 23267 bp, 30 predicted proteins | sample RifCSPlowO2_01_FD_184027 | JGI IMG/M metagenome (GOLD analysis project Ga0209541, IMG submission 184027) | Groundwater microbial communities from Rifle, Colorado - Rifle CSP2_plank lowO2_0.1 (SPAdes) (version 2) | ecosystem: Environmental > Aquatic > Deep subsurface > Groundwater | place... | reverse complement strand
TCTTGTTTCTTTACCTTTATTAGAACCTAATAATTGGATATTAATAAGTTATTCTGGGCTAGAAAAGCCCGAATCGTGTACGAAAGACTGCATTTGTTTATGTGAAGGAGTTAATTGGAAAGATAAAGCTAAATTTTGGAGTGGAATTAACCAATTAGACAAATGTGAAATAAGGGGGGTTTGTAAGAATTTTATGGAAAAAATAAATAATCTTAATATTAAATTAAGAACAGAAATTAATATTGAGTATAAAGACGGGGGATATGTTATAAGCGAGAAAAAATGAAAATAAATAGTAAAAAAGGGGAATTAGAAGAATTAATGAAGATAATCTTGTGGATTGTCTTTTTTGGGATAGCTTTATTAGCTTTATATTTTTTATTTAAAAGATTTGGAGTTGGATAAAATGATAAATAAAAAAGGGGAGTTAACATCAAATCAATTAATAACAATTATAATTTTGATTATAAGCTTTGCGATTATTGTTGCTTTCTTTTTTATGTTGGGTTTGAGGTCAACAATAGACAAAGAAACTTGCAGAAATTCTGTTATAACAAGAGGAGCTTTGCCTATGGGCAAGGATATTGTTCAATTGAAATGTAAAACCACAGATGTTTGTTTGAGCATGGGAGGCAACTGTGATGTGCAGAGGAAGGATATGACAACAATAAAAGTTAATGATGAAAATGAATTAATAAAAGAGATGGTTAATTTATTATATGACTGCTGGTGGATGATGGGCGAGGGCAAGGTGGATTATATTCCTGCAGGAAAGCTTTATAATTATAAAGAGGCATATTGCACCATCTGCAATAAAGTTTATTTTGATTCTAAAATCCAAGAAAAATATGAAGAGGGAATTCCTATGTCTGAATTATACTCTTTTATGAAAACAAATAAAGTTCCAAATAAAGATGAGAGCTATTTATTTTATTTTTATGGTTTAAATTCAATGGACTCTGTTAGAGATAATCTATTGAAAGTTGATTATGATATTTATGAAGACAAAATAAATCCTTCAAAAGAACAGATCATTGTTACTTCTATAATAAAAAGCGGGATAGGAGATTTGGTTCCAGTAGGAACTACTGGAACTTTAGCATTTGCAGGAAAGGTTGGAGGGGCTATAGTTGCAACAAAAATAATCGGAGGAGCTACTGGTGCTACCTTGGGTTCTATTGTTCCTGTTGTGGGTACAACTGTTGGAGGCTCTATAGGGGCTGTTGTGGGGGGAGGATTAGGATTATTAGTTACTTCTGGTTTAAAGCAATTAGACAGTGTAACTTATAAAACCCCGGTCTACACCGAGTTTACAAAAGAAGATCTTGATAGATTGTTAAACTGCAAAGAATATGTTTCAGAGGGATGATTTTTAATTTAAGATGAAGATAATTAATATTAATAATGTAAAGAACCAAATAAGTTATGGCAATTGAGATTAAGCTACGAGATGATTGCTCAAATAAAAAGCATTTAAGCATATTATTATTTTATTTTGTAAATGCTTTTTATTTGCATATTAAAATAGTTGATAAATTAGAAATATGGCGATGAGAAAAAGAGCAGAAATTTTACAGGAAAATGTTGTGTTTATTGTTTTAAATGTTGCGTTCTTTAGCATCTTAATTTTATTTATATATTCTCAAGGAAGTTCTGTTCATTTAAAAGAAGAAGAAACTGCTAAACAAATTGCACTTTTAATAGATGCTTCAAAACCCAGGACTCATATGGAGATTAATATTGCTGATTTTCTTAAAAAATTAGATAAGAATGGAATAAGTAAAGAAAAAAGTATTGAAATTGATAATATTAAAAATCTTGTTATTGTGAGAGGGAGTAAAGATAGTTTTTATGAATATTCTTATTTTAATGATGTTGATGTTGAATATAATTTTAAAGAAAATTATCTTATTTTGGTTGTGAAGTAGGAGGTAAACAAAAACTAAATTAGTAATATAAAAAACGAAGCTAAGGGGGTATAGTATCATAAGCTATGAGATGATTGCCAATGAGTAATTCATTTTACAGATTATAGATTTCAAAAAAAGAACATGAAAAACAAGAAAGCAGATGAAAGAATATTGAGTATATACTTATTTATAGTTTATATTATTGTTTGTGTCGGCATTGTTTCGGGAGTGGTATTATTTTATGGCGCTGGCTTAGATGTTAGGGTTGCTGAGGCAGGAATTTTGAGCGATAAAGTTATTGACTGCTTGACAGAAAAAGGTAAGTTGCATGAGAATGTTTTAAAAGATAATTTTGATTTTTTGAAGTTTTGCAAATTTGATTTTAAAGACAATACTGGATTATATAAGGGAGATGAACAATATGGTGCAAGAATAGAATTATTTGATTTTAATTCTTGCAGTAAAGAAGAGGATAAAATCGTTTGTTCAAATGAAATTAAAAAAATAGAAGCCGGAAGAGAGGATTTTTTAGAATATTGTGGTTTAAAGGGGGAAAAGATCCCCAAATGTGATAAAAAAGAGACTTATGTTTTAAATAATGGAAAAGGGGTATTAATGAGAATTAGCGGGGTGGTAGGGCAAACTGAAAAAAATGTTTAAAATTAAATTTAAAAAGGCTGCAATAGGCGCAACAATGACTTGGGTAGTTGCAACTATCATAATATTAATTATTGTTATACTCTTTATTTATTTTTCTTATGCTCTTGCAAAAGAAAAGAAAATACTTGGTTTTGACCCATTTGTACAAGAAATAGAACAATCTTCGAGTATAGAATCTGAGCAGATTTTATTGGCTTTACTTGAAACAGAATTAGAAGGCAAAAAAATAAAAAATTACATACTAACTAGCAATTATGAGGTTTTAGAAGAGAAAATTAATTCTATTTTAAGCAAAATGCCTGATAATAATTGGGCTATGTATGTTTATGATAGAGACAATATTATAAAAATTAATGCGATTAGTGAATTAAGAAAAACAAAATCCTCAATAGTTTATGTTGGAAATAAAAAAATTAAATTATTTTCAAATTTAATTGGTTAAAATGAGAAATAATATTGATAATGTAAAAAACGAAATAAGCTATGAGATGATTGTTTCATGTAAATTCGTTTAATAAATTTGTGATAAAATCAAGATAAAAAACAAAAATGAAACCACAAAATTTTTTAAAAGAAACCCAAAATTTTGGGTCCAGAAAATCTATAAAAGATTTTCTTGGAAACAAGAAAGCAGATATATCAATAACAATATTGGTACTTGGAGTCATAGCTTTATGTATTTTAGCTTTGTTAAGCTTTTATCTTTCTGAGACAAAACAAAAATCAGAAGGTGTTGATTCTTTTTTTTACTTGCAGGAAGTTTATAATTTAGCAGAATCTGTTAAATATTCTGATGTAGAGGGGATTGATAATTATGAGGCGGTTAAATATGAAAGTGGGGATTTTGTAGTGGAGAAGACATTTTTAAAACAAACTGGTTGGGTATTTAAAAATACAGAAGAGATCCTAAAAGTAAATTACACCTTTAGCCCCTAAAAACATTTAAAAACTACAATTAATTAATTTATATAACAAAGATGATGAACAAAAAAGGCCAAGAAATGTCAGTAACCGCAATTATTTTAATTATACTAGGATTGATTGTTTTAGTTGTATTAATCTTAGGGTTTACAGTTGGGTGGAGCCAAATAAAAGAGTGGATTATTCCTGGTAATAATGTTAAGAGTATTACAGATTCTTGTAAAATAGCCTGCGGGACTGATCAGAAATACGCTTATTGCTTTGAGAAAAAAGAGTTGAAATCTAAGGAAGAAACTTTAAAAGATGTTACCTGTTATTCTTTAGCTAAAAAGAAGCCCATTTATGGTATAGAAACCTGCAGTATTGATTGTGGGATTTATGATGATTTAGAAAAAGCAAAAGCTGCCTGTGCTACAGTAGGCGAGGGAGTAAATTATCTTAGTAATACTAATGTATTAAGTTATACTTGCTTGGCCGGGGATGTTGTAACCCCGACAACTCTTTAATAAGTTTTAAAAACTAATCTTTCTTTGAATGATTATTAGTAATATCAAAAAATAAATAGATAAGGAGCAACCAACATCAAGCTAGATGAATAACTGCTTCATATAAAAATATATAATAAATTAATGATAAAAAAATAAATTCACTTTTTATAACCACATTTATTACACAGAGCAATAACAAATAACCCATTTACCTCCATATCTATTGTAACCTCCTCACTTCTGCATTTAGGGCATTTAATCTCTAATTCATATTTTTTAAACCATTCTTTCTCGTTTATTGTAGAAAAGCTTTCTCCCATTTTAAAGAATTATTTTTTAGTAATTATCCATGCAACGATTATTGCAATAATTATAAGTAGAATGCTTCCCAAAACTCCTGAACTCATATAACTCCCTATTTGCTGTAATAAACTCGTTCCTTCTCCAGAAGCAACACCCAAATCTGGATGAAAAACAGGATTAAAAACATATATCGCAGATATTAAAAATATAACTATCAAAACAATAATAACAACCCAGCCAAAACCAGATTTTGGAACCCAATCCTTACTGGAAAAAAACCCTATTACCAAAATTAAAAAAACAGCTATCACCAAAACAACAAACCAGGGAATAATTGTTCTCACAAATAATTCCAAGGAAGAAAAACTCATAAAAACAATTGCAACAATAAAACTGATTAATAAAAGAACAAATTTGTTATCTCCTATAATCTTAGTTTTAGCCAGTAATGCATATATTATTATGAATACAAATAAGAAGCTGAATACTGGCATAAAAAATTGTATTCCAGATATATCTATTGCCATTAATTAAAAAACTTATTATAATTTATAAACATTTGCCTTTAAGAAAAATAGGTTGTTTATAAATTAATAATATTTAAACTTACAATATATAAAATAGAATTGAGCATCTTATTCTTCTCATCTACAAAACTCAAATTTATTTTACAGATTACTAAAAATTATAGGAAATTAGAAGGTTATAAATTAAGGATGAGTAGAAGAGCTAGAGCTTCTTTTACTTCCTAAAACAACTGCTACAACTGCCCCGCCAATAAGCAAAAGCAAAATCAGTATTGGAATCCAGTCTTGTCCTGCATAAGCTCCAAGCCAGGCAAAATCATAGAAAGCATATCCGATGACAAATATAAATACTAATGCTCCAATTCCAAAAAAAATCCATTTTGCTGCTTTTTCATCATCAAATATCATTCCCATTAAAATTAAAGCAACCAGCAGAACAGATATTCCAATACCAGCATAAGGAAATACTGTTGCAAAAAAATTAGAAACCCAATCAAATTGCAATGCCATTAAACCAACAGCGCCTGCAATAACCGCATTAACTCCTTTGTTGTCCCCAAGCATCTTTGTCCTGCTTAAAATTCCAAAGACAAAGGCAAAAACTAATAAAAATGGCAATAAATAAGCAAATACCCCTAAGTCTGCCCATGTGTTCAAAACATTAGTTATTGTATTTGAATAAGCTACCATCTTTTTTAACTTCTTTATATGATATATTTCGTTAAATGGCTTTAAATATATTTCTGTTTCACTAGAAATATATTTGGTTATCTCCTAAAAAAAATTAAAACTAAATTTACAACTAATCAAAACACTCTACTTGCGTTCAACTTGAAATAACTCGTAAATTATCAAGAAAACAAATGATTATTTACTATCTTTATCCTTGCTAACAACAACTGCAACAACTGCTCCGATCATTACTGCAATTAACAAAAGATTAATCCAGATCTGAGCGCTTGTTTCTCTATTAAACATAAAATTATAGATAGAATCCCACCACCCAGAAACATATAAAAGAACCGTAATAAAAGCTAATGCAAAAATAATTCCTAATGTTATTTTAGTTCCTTTGTGCAAAACATCTTCCTTTTTACCCATAACAAATCCGTAGATTAACATAAATATAAGTAAAATAACTGCTGAAACAGCTAAAAAGGGCATTAATTGAACAACAATATCTCTTGGTGTAGGAAATGCTATTAAAAATAAACCTATAATTAATCCTATCATTGCATTAATCTGTTTTTTTCCCTCTCCTAATAATTGGGTTTTTTGAAGTAAAGCAAAAATTAAAGTAAAAACTAAAACAAACGGCAGTATATAACTTACAAAAAAAGGAGATATAAGTATAGGTTCAACCATTTTCACACTCTTTTTTTATTTTTTTATAATCTCTAACTCAATAACGCTTAATCATTTTTTTCCAAAGCGCATTAGTCTTATAGATTATCAGTTTAGTTATAAATATTAATTTTGTTTATAATACAGTAACTTCAGCATCTCTGCCTTTATCAGATAAGTCTACAGTATCTTCTACTGTTTCTTCACCTTCTTCTAAAGGCAAACTTGCCCTGCTAACAACTATGACATCACCAATAGCTTTTACAAACTGATGAGGAATTATAACTCCTCTTGCACCACCTAGAAAGCTACCCATTGAACTAGCAATTCTTATTCTCCAACTGTCTACCTTATTCTCAATTAAATTAGCTTCTTCTACTTCACCAAAATAATCCCCAGTGTCAGTATAAACCTTCCTCCCTATAGTCTCACTTATTTTTTTTATCTTTAACATGTTTAAGAATAATGAATTTCATTTAAATACTTTTCTGTGATAGGAATTATATACAGAAAAGTATAGATATGGGGGATAATATTAAAATAATAATCCTCTAAAATTTCAAAAGCTTAATTTCCTCATCTGCAAAGCGAATTAGTTTATGCATTATTAGATATAAAAGATAAATTTATAACTTCTAAAACACTATTAAGATTATGTTTACAACAAAAGAGGTAATTTGGATATTAATTGCAATATTAATTGGGGGATTTGTAATCGGATTATCTTCTTCATTAAGGCCTTCTTTAACAGGGCTTCTTTGGGCAGCAATAATAATCCTTGTTTCTGTTATTGCTAAAAAATTTGTTGCTCCGTTTTATAGCTTAAAAATAGAACATAGGTCCTGGGGGTGGAGAAGATGGGGGTGGTATGAAAGAAGCCAGCTTAAAAAACCAGTGCCTATGGGAATAATATTTCCTTTTTTCATTTCAGTATTATCATTAGGGATAATAAAACCACTAACCTTGCTTCAGTTTGATGCTGAAAATCTTACTCAAAAAAGAGTTTTAAGAAAAAGAGGAATATATAGATATTCTGAAATTAATGAATCTGACTTAGCCTTTACCGCAGCCTGGGGTTTCTGGGCATTAATCCTATTAACCATAATCGCCTCCTTATTAAAACAGCCAGAATTAGCAAAATATTCAGTTTATTATGGGCTTTGGAATTTAATCCCTTTTGGGCAATTAGATGGAACAAAAATCTTCTTTGGAAGTTTGATTAATTGGATTTTACTTGTAATTGTTTATGTTATTTCTTTAATAATTGTCTTATTATAAAAATCTCGCTTTAACCTAAAATCTTAAATCCTCTCATGATTAATAGTGAATAAGCTATAGAAATAAATATAATCTTATCCTAATTTATAAAATCATGCCAGATAAAGTTCTTACAACAATAAAGCCAAGAAAATACCAGCAAGATATTTATGAAAACTGCAAGGATAAAAACTGCCTTGTTGTTCTTCCAACAGGAATTGGAAAAACTCTTATTGCATTAATGCTTTCAATTAACAGACAGAAAGCATTTCCAGGCTCTAAATGCCTGTTCCTCGCACCAACACGCCCTCTCGCAGAACAGCATCTTGCTTATTTTAAAAAGCATCTTCCTGAACTATTTGCTCAATTAAATTTGTTCACAGGAAAAATTGACCCAGACAAGAGAAAAAAACTCTGGGAAAGGGCAGATATAATTTTTTCAACACCTCAATGTGTTTCAAATGATTTAAAAAATAATCTTTATGGCCTTGATGAAGTATCCTTGCTTATCGAAGATGAATGTCATCGTTGTCTAAAAAACTATTCATACACTTATGTTGCACAAAAATACAAAGAACAATCAAAAAATTCAAGAATTCTAGGATTAACAGCTTCTCCTGGAACCGACAAGCAAACAATTACAAAAATCGCAAATAATCTTGGAATTGAATCAATTGAATTAAGAACAAGAGAAAGTGAAGATGTTAAAGAATATCTTCAAAAATTAGAATTCAATGTAATCAAACTTGAGTTCCCAGACGAATTCAAGGAAATTGTTAATATAATAAGAAAATTATATGAAAAAAAGGTTCAAGAACTTAAAAATAGAAAACTTCTTTTTCAACCAGCAAATAAAATAACTCTTTTAGAATTACAAGGTAGAATTATGAAATCTATTTTTTCAGGAAACAGGAATTTTAATTATCTGTCAGGGGCATCTGCTTGTGCTCAAGCAATAAAACTTTCGCATCTTTCAGAGCTTTTGCAAACCCAAACTCTTCATACTTCTTTAGAATATATTAAAACAATGTTTAAGCAGGCAGAAGAAAAAAAATCAAAAGCAGTTCAGCAGATTGTAAAAAATCCAGAATTTAATCAAGCCTACATAAAAATAAATGAATTATTAGCAAGAAAATTAGAACATCCAAAACTCTTGGAACTAAAATCAATTGTAGAAGAAGCAATAAAAGAAAATCCAAAAACAAAAATCATTGTTTTCTCCCAATATCGTGAAACAGGGATTATAATATGCAAAACACTAAATTCAATTCCAGAAATAAATGCAAAAGTTTTTGTTGGCCAGGCTAAAAAAACAAGTGATAAAGGAATTGTAAGCGGATTAAACCAAAAAGAACAGCATGAAATCATAGAAGAGTTCAAGAGCGGAAAAATAAATATTCTTATATCGACTTCTATCGGAGAAGAAGGCCTTGATATCCCTGAAGTAAATTCAGTAATTTTTTATGAACCAATTCCAAGTGCAATAAGAAAAATACAAAGAGCAGGAAGAACAGCAAGACTAATGAAAGGAAAACTGACAATCTTAATAACAAAAGATACACTGGATGAAATATTTTATTATGCAGCAATTGCAAAAGAAAAAAGAATGTACAAGGCAATATCTTCAATTAAAGAAGATATGGATACCGGTAAATTTTTCCAAAATAAAGAAAATTTAAATAACAAAGAAGAAAAACAGGAAAAGTTATTTGAAAATGATAAATTTTAACAGAATAAAAACCTATTCTATAAAAAATATAGAACATAAGTTTCATGTAGGGAATATAACTCCATTACAAAAATCTGGGATTCTATCACATAATCAAAATTTAGAACAACTTGCAGATAGTATAAAAACAGCAAGACAAAATAGCAAAGAGTTTATTTTGATGATGGGAGCACACCTAATTAAGTTAGGTTTATCTGATTTTATAATAGACTTAATAAATAAACAATATATAACCCACATAGCAATGAACGGAGCAGGGGCAATCCATGATTTTGAATTATCCTATGCAGGAGCAACTTCAGAAGATATTTCAAAAAATATTGAAAATGGGAGTTTTGGTATGGCTGATGAAACAAGTCATTATATAAATAAAACTGCAAAAACTGCGGCAAAAAATGAGATAGGATTAGGACACGAAATTGGAAAATTAATTTCAGATATAGATTGTGAATATAAAAACCATAGTATTTTGTATACTACCTACAAATTAAAAATTCCTACAACCGTTCATACTACAATTGGAACAGAAACAATTTATCAGCATCCAAAATGTGACGCAGGAGCATTAGGAATCTCTTCATATAATGATTTTAAGAAATTAACAGAGTCAATTTCAAAACTTGAAAAAGGAGTTGTGGTTAATTTAGGCTCTGCTGTTATAATGCCAGAAGTTTTCCTAAAATCTTTTACAATAGCAAGAAATCTTGGATACAAAATAAATGATTTTACGGCAGCTAATTTGGACATGATAGATCATTATCGGCCAAGGGTAAATGTAGTTGAAAGACCTACTTCATTAGGAGGGAAAGGTTTTAATATCATTGAAAAGCATGAGAAATCAATTCCTACTCTGCATTATTTTTTGACATAAAAAAAGACTTGGATAATGGAAAACCCTTTAAAGATTATAAAGGTGACAAAGAAAAGCAGAAGAGGTTATTCTGAGAATAATGCTTTCACAATAAAAAATCTCAACAATAATCAAAACACCATTCCACAACTTTCCTTCAGCAGCTTCCGCCCTGGTTACAGTAAAGATTCCAGACTTCATTATCATTCAAGGCTTTATTATAAATCATCACATTATCAATTGAGCCATTGAAATTATAATAGTCTATTCCAGGATAGAATCCAATTGATATTGGCTGGCCAAATCCAAGGGGATTCATGCTTTCTGACAATGGTGTTCCGGAGTTAGTTGTATCAACCCCATTAATATAAATTTTTCCTAGTCCAGAGCCAGCATTGTACACCCCCACAACATGATACCATTGGTTAGCATTAAATCCAGAATTACCAGTATAAGCAACTCCTACATAGGAAACGTTGCCCCAAATTACAAATTCAAACCCATTATTATTTTCCCAGAGCAGCCTGAAGTTCAGGATTTTTAAAACAAGATCCATAGGTTTAGAAAGTGTAGCTGGCTTTACCCAGGCTGAAATTGTAACTTCTTTGTCAAGATAGTAAACCCCATTATATACTGAAATATAACTACTCCCATTAAACTTAGCTACTCTCCCCCTTAAAGCATCATCTACAAATTCTGCCCCATTAACTCCCCCATCATAACCTAAAATACTGTCCACTGCAAATAAACTTCCAGTAGAATCATCAAGTTTCCAATATGAAAGCAGCTTAGAGGTTGTTCTGTAATAATTCCCAATAAAATTCATTGATTGGTTATAATGGGCAGTGAGCAAATGCCTTTGCCATAAAAACTCGCAATGAAGATTAATTGAGTCACAATATAACCCATATGAAGGCCAGCCACAGGCAACAAAATCAGGATCTATTATATGGTCATTTGAAGCAACTGGGAACCATTTGTGAGTATTAGAATCTCCGCTGCCGCAAGAAGGATATCCAGACCTATAAATATTTGGAACATTATCTACCTCTATCATAGTAGCCGCCATTACATTAAGAAACTCATGGCCATATGTGCTTTGTGTTGCACAATTAATAGATTGATTAAGGCCAGGAGAATAAAAAGCACCTGCAACCCAGGCATAGCCTGCACCACCAATTCCATATTTTGGATCAATAGCCATCCCGCAGTTAGAAGTTGGAACAAACCTTTCATTATCTACATACATCTTATTTGTAACAAAAATAAAATCAGTGTCTTTAGTTATATAATTTGAAATAAGAGGATTTGCATCTGCTGGAGAAATCCAATAACCTCCCCATTGAGTCATGTTTACATTTCCCGATGGAATCTCAATCACTTCAAGAGTAAAGTTAAGAGAGCCATCTGTCCATTTTGTAAAATTTGACATCATATTGCCTATCTCTAATTTGGCAGAGTCTATTTCACTAGGGTTTAATTTTAAATTCAAGCACCCCATTCCAGGAATATTGCAGACTGTAATGTTTTTAAGCAAAAAAAGCTGGACTTTTACATTAGAGACCATTTTAGAATCTTGGCAGATTAAGCATTTCCCAACATTGCCTTTAACACACCTATTATCTATAAATTCAGAAACAGAATCTCCAATAGCCTTTATATTTAAGGAAGTTTCAGAATATCTGCATACATTATTCCACCTAAGGGCATTATCTGTTCCATTATTAATATAAACTATTGTATTATACCCCATTCCCCCTTCATAATTAGCATCTAAAACATTGTCCTCTATCACATTTCCAGAGCTTTCTTCAAGATAAATAGCATTTAATGATACTCCTTCTCCAGGAGCAAAAATATTAATATTATTGTTTTTAATTAAATTATTTCCTCCTTTTGAAACAAAAATTCCATACAAAAAGCAATAATACTTGCTGATATTTGTTGAGATGTCAAGGTTTGAAAACTCATTGTTATAAGAGTTAAATGCATAGATTCCTCTCCCAAAATTATATAATTTCCCATTTTTAACAATTGTATTATTATAGCCCCTTATATCAATCCCATTATACCCGTCATACAAATCAATATAATATGAATATTTAGAATCTTCATATTCCGCCCCAGAGCAATGCTTTCCATCTGCCCATTTATCTGAACCTATAGTATATCCATTCAAGTCAATTGTTATATTATTTGCCTTAACAACTATGCAATTGCCTGTTGCTGTTAAATCATCTTCTAAATAATAACTCCCAGAAGAAGTGATTTCTCCGCAAGAAGAAATAGAGGTTCCAATCTGAGAACTTGGAGCAGAACTTGTAGGCATCTCTGAATCATTAATATTATTAGACAGGCTTTTTAAGTAATTTTCAAATCCTGATTTAACACCAGAAAACTTTTCAGAAATAAGAGGGTTAACAATATTATAGACAAAGACAACTGCAACAACAGCTACCACGACTATTAATACTGCAAAAAATATATTTGCCTGCCCTCCCTTTTTCATATATAATCTTAATACCCCAGATTTATAAACTTTTATAACTTAATTATCCTAATGTTCCACAATATCTTTAAAAAAACCAGAAAAGAAGAAAATTCGAAAGATAAAAAAATCAAGTCAAAGATAATTATAGATATTCATGAAAAAAACTCATTAATCCTCTCTGAATTAGTTTCAAATAAGGAAATTGAGACAGAAATAAAGCCATTAAAAATAGGGGATTATCTTATAGGAAATACTATAATTGAAAGAAAAACAATTTCTGATTTTATATCTTCCATGATAAGCAGAAGACTAATAGAACAATTAAAGCAGATGCAGCAATATCCAAATAAATTATTAATTCTCGAAGGCAATTTTGAAGAAGCATATAATGAAAAAAGCAGACTCAATCCAAATTCAATCAGAGGGTTTATTCTTTCAACACTGATGAATTTCCAAATCCCAATAATATTCACAAAAGATTACAGAGAAACTGCAAATTATATTATTATTCTTGCAAAACAACAATTAAAAAAGTCAGTTGAGATTTCACTTCATTCAAGAATCCCTAAAACAATTAAGGAACAAAAACAATATATTCTTGAGGCTTTCCCAAACATAGGGCCCGTAACTGCTAAAAAGTTATTAAAGGAATTCAAAACCATTCAGAATATAATAAATGCAAAAGAAGAAGATTTAGAAAAAATATTAAAAAAGAGGACAAAGGATTTTAAAAAGATTTTAAACTCTTAAATTTTCCTAAATAATATCCTACATTAACAGAATAATTTCCATGTGCAGAACCATCAATGCAAACAGGAATTTTCAGGCCTTTAGCAGACAATTCTCTTTCTAACCCCTGTTTACAATATTTTAAATCGTCTATACTAGAACCTATTAACTCTATCTCGGAAAGCAGGTGAGTTTTTCTTTTTCTCATATCAAACATATCGTTAAGAGTCCCATTAATAACTTCTTCATCAAGAATTTTCTTTTTTAATGAATCTTCCATTAAAATACAATTAAGAATTTTTTATTTAAAAGCAAAATTATAATCCAAACATATCAATAAAAAACAATAAATATTTAAAACTCAGATTGCTTTCTTAACTATATTTTTTCTCTGCAGAATATACTTCTAAATCACTATAAATAGGCCCTTCTGGCAATAATTCTGATTTTTTTAAATAAAACTTGTCAACCTTAAATTTAATACTCTCAATTTTCATATTTTCAATATAATCTATTAAAGATTTTTTATCTCCAACAGTTTTAACTCTTGCAATTGTTATATGCGACATAAATCTTTGTTCTTCAGAAAAAAAATCTTTTAATTCATCATCGATTTGTTTTTGCAAATCAAAAATTCCTCTTCCATTTAACTTTGTCCATATTATCTTAATAAATTTCTTAGAAAAAACACCTATTTCTCCTAACTCAGCTTCAAATTCATCAAATTTAACTTCTTTTAATTTTTTTTTAACTTCATTAATTTTCTTCTCATCAATTTCTCCTAAAAATTTTAAAGTTAAATGCAGATTTTCAGGTTCTGTAAACTTTCCATTAAATAAACTCTGTTTTTTTAATAATTTTTGCACTTCTTTAATATGGTTTATTGCTTCTCTTGGTAAATCTATTGCAATAAAAGACCTAATTCCTACTTTTTCTTCCATTTTTTATTTTTACTGATTTTTATTTATAATCTACAAAACTATTTAAGCTTTGATTCAAAAGATTAAGCTAATCAATCCCGCATTAATTAGTTTTATACATTATTGGTTTCGTTCAAATCATCTCAGCCAAGATTTTGGCTCCTAATTTCACAGTCATTCCATTAACATCCTTATCAGGATTAATCTCAACAATATCTGCACCACGAAAATTTTTTAATAAGCTTAATCTTTTTAAAAAATAAATTAAATCTCTTGAAGATAATCCTCCTGGCTCTAAATAGCCTGTGCCTGGAGCATGAGCAGGATCAACACAATCAATATCAATGCTAACATAAAAACCAGAAGCTTGTCTTGCTCTTTCCATAATCATATCGCAAACTCCTTCAATGTCTTCATCTAAAACATCCATTTTAATCCATAATATTTTATTCTCTTTGATAAAATCAATTTCTTCTTCCCATAAATCTCTAGCAGAAATCAAGATTATCCTGCTTCCAGAAAATCCAGATCCAACAAGTTTATTCAGCCATTCCTCGTGATTAGGTTCTTTTACTCCTGAACAACAATCAGCATGCGCATCAAAGACAATTAAAAGAGGATCTGCCTCAATTTTATTAAATGCCTTTCCTATTGGATAACTTATTGAATGATCCCCGCCTATAAAAAAGGTTTTAAAATTTTTTTCAAATGCTTCCTTAGAATTCTTAAAAATCAAATGATTTGCCTCTTCAAGATTATCTAAATTAACATGAATCTCTTCTAGACTTAGTTTATCAAACTCAACAAGATCTCCATTTTCATTGCTTCCTAAATCTTTTAAGGCCTCTAAGACTCTCGCAGGAGCTTTTTCACATCCTTTTGTCTTTCCTAATTCACTAATCAACCTCACTCTTATAATTTGCATATAAAGAGAAATCAAAACCTATTTAAATAGGTTTTTCCTTAGTAAGATAATAAAAAGGAGGTTAAAAATGAATAAAGCATTGGACAAATTAATCCTAGTACTTGCTGCTATTGGAGCTATCAACTGGGGATTAGCTGAGTTAGGTTATAATCTAGTTAATCTTATACTAGGCACATGGCCAACTATTGAGAGTATAGTTTACTATATTATAGCTCTATGTGGTATCTGGGCCTTGATAAAAATATTCAAGAAATAAATCTTAGTTTTTTATTTTTTTATTTAAATTTAGTAAAAAATAAAAGGGGGTAAAATATGGCAAAATTAACTGCATGGATTGTAACCATAATCGGTGTTTTGTTATTGCTTAAAGAGCAAGCTTTCGTAGACTTAAGCGTTATAACCAACTACAATGGCTGGCTTATAGCAATTGGTGTACTGGTTATTGGTATAGGAAAACTTGTAAGAAACTACAAGAAATAAATCTTAGTTTTTTATTTATTTGGTATCAGAGCAACAAAACTATAATTTTTCAATTTGCTTAAATTTCTAACTTGTTCTAATTTAACTGAATTTATATTTTCTTCATATTTATAATAATTTTCTGCATTCCCTCCCAACTCTTCTTGCAATAAATCAATCATAGTTAAATCACATTTTTCTTTGTTTATCTGCTGTAAGCCGATTAATTTTTCCTTTTCCTCATTTAAATCAGATTTCTCAAGTTTCCCTAATTTTTTTATCTCCTTTAAGATTATTTCTTTAATTTCATTAACTTTTTCTTTAACAGTTCCTGAGTAGATTATTTCATACGCATAATCTTTAGACTGTTCCATACTGCTTTTAATTGCATAACATAATCCTCTCTTTTCCCTGACTTCTTGAAAAAGCCTGCTACTCATGCCTCCTCCTAATATAGAATCAAGAATTTCAGCAGAGTATCTGTTCTTATCAATTAACCTGGGTATATGAAAACCAAATACTAGATGAGCCTGATCAATTCCTTTTCTTTTTTCTATACTCTCTCCATTTTTAGGGATTATAGGAATATGTTTTATCTCTTTTTTTATTTTAGGAAACTTTTGAGCCTCTTTCAAAACCTGTTCCCACTCACACTTTCCAACAACACTAAAAATCATATTATTTGTTGAATAAAATGAGTTAAATAAATTAATAATCCTCTCTCTTGGCAATTTTCCAACAGTTTCGGCAGTTCCTGCAATAGATAGATTAAATGGCTTTTCATAAAGCATTTCTTTTATTTTTTCCAAGACATGTGTGCTGGGATTATCATGATACATTTTTATTTCTTCTAGAATAACTTTTCTTTCTCTTTCCAGGGCATTTTTCTCAAATAAAGGATTTAAAACCAAGTCTCTAGAAATATCCGCCCCAAGTTCAAAATACTTGCTTGGGAGCTTATTCCAATAAGCAGTTATATCCTCTCCTGTAAATGCATTAATAATCCCTCCTTTACTTTCAATTTCCTTAGGAATTTCCTGAACTGTTCTTTTTTTGGTTCCCTTAAAAACAAGATGCTCTAAAAAATGAGAAATGCCCTTTATATCAGCAGATTCGTACTGAGCCCCAAATTTCACACTACTGGCTATAGCAACAACAGGCACCTGCCTTTTTTCAAATATAACTGTAATTCCATTATCCAGCTTCTTCCTAAAAAATTCAGGCTCTTTCATGATTCTTTTTTTTATTATTGGTTATTATAAGAAAACTCAATTTATAAATTTATCAATATATCAACAAAATTATTTCCCAAATCTTCTTTCTCTTTCTCTAAATTCACCTATACAATCAATCAAATCCTGCTTTTCAAACTCAGGCCACATTTTATCCAAAAATATCCATTCAGAATAAGTAGATTGCCAAGGTAAAAAGTTACTTGTTCTTTTTTCTCCGCCCGTCCTTATTATTAAATCAGGCTCACTATCAAGCCATAGATTCTTTTTTAAATTCTCTTCATTAATTTCTTCTTTATTTTCAATTAATTTTTTAACAGCCTCTAGTATTTCTTGCCTTCCACCATATGCAAATGCAAAATTAATTTTATAAGAACCATAATCTTTAGTCATTTCCTCTAAATCATTAACTAATTTTTGAATTTCCTCATCAAATAATTCTGTTTTTCCAATAAATTTTAATTTTATCTTGTCTTCATGCAATCTTTTATCTTTTTTTAACCTAGAAAATTCTTTTTTAAATATTTTCATTAAAAATTCAAATTCTTTTTTCTCTCTGTTAAAATTTTCTAAAGAAAAACAATAAAGAGTTATTTCTTTTATTTCAAGTTCCTTACACCAATCTAAAAGTTTCTCTATTTTTTCAGCACCCAACTCATGACCTCTCCAAGGCTCCATCATAAGTCTTTTTGCAAATCTCCTATTACCATCTAACACAATCGCTATGTGTTTTGGGGATTTCATGATCTTCTCTATCAAGGTTATTATTTTTTGTTTCATGGATTTTGTTAGTATTTTCTAATTTAATTATTTATTAATGGTTTATAAAGTTTAAGAAACAGAAATTATTTAACTCCTTTCAAATTTAAAAAATGTCTGTATTTTCCTTCGCTTTTAACATCAAAATCTATTTTAATTTCTTTAATAAACCCAGGCATAAAAAGAACAGCTGTTTCAGCTTCTCCTCCCTCAAAATCAATTCTAAAATTATATTTACTACTTAATTTTTTTAATTCATTAAACTTTTTCTCATCAATAATCTTTCCTAAAAATTCCTTAGGAATCCCTTCGCAGCTTATTTTAGTGAGGATGACTTTAAACTTATCTTTTAATAACTCTTTCCAAATTTTTTCAGAAGAATAATTCCATAATGGGGCATAAAATTTTAATCCAAATTCATTGCAAATCTTCTTAATCCTGCTTCCTTGATAATTTGAAGCAATTCCCCCAACAACAATCACATCAACTTTATCTTTAACTTTTTCAATAAGCAATCTCAAATCGTCAATCTCCTTATTTTCAATTCCTTCGCTTTCAAAAATAATCAAATCAATATCGAGCATTTCAGCTTGTTTCTCCAATAATTTCAGATAAGGTCTATGAAACATAAAACTGTCAAAATTTTTAGGAATAATAGAAAGCAGATATTTTATCTCATGCCCTTCAAGCTTTGCCTTATGCAAGGCTAAACACGAATCTTTTCCTCCTGAAAAAAGAACTGCAAGTTTCTTGCTCATAAAACTACTCAGAAAACTTAATTTATAACCTTAACTAATCATACTTAATAACATAAATAGGAATCCCACCTCTCAAGCTATCAGCAGTTCTCTCAGCATCTTGTTTTTGAACATCAGGAAGATATTTCAAAGAAGGGTCATTTGCACCAAAATAACACCTTGCATTCTGACATCCAATACTTCCAACACCCAACCCCGCTAAAACAATTCCGGTTCCAATCCTTCTCAATAAATTAATCATCTTAACATTTAAAACCCCAAAAACAAGTTCTTTTTAAGCATTTATCTACTCATTCGATTATTTTATAATGATTATATTTTTATTATTCTTTTTGTCATTGAGAATTATCAGTTTATTAGAATCATCTTCTATTTTTAATAACAAACCAAATTATTAATATTACTGCAATTATAGCAATCAGCAAGAAAAATCCAAATATAAATAAAATTCCGGTTCCTTTTCCCTCTTTTAATTCTGGCTGTGCAACTAAAACCTTAAGGTTAATTGTTGAAGAACCCTTAAAAGAAACACTTCCTTCATTTTTAGAAAGGGTGATATCTGAAAATTTAATAATAACACTATACTCTTCTCCGATTTTTGCAGTTTTATTAATGCTTATCCTAGTATTGACTAAGGCTGATTCTCCAAGATTAGCATTATATTCTAAATCAGGATCAATAATGCTAAATATCTCCCCTCCCTCAACTATCTCGGTTCTTATCACTAAGCTTCCTTCTGAAGGGGCAGGCTCTAAAATAAATTGAATATCTGCTGTTTCACCAGGAGGAATTTTTATATAACTATTGGGACCATAATCAGAAGAAACACTAAACCCATTTACTAATGAAGCTAAAAAAATTGCAATGCTAATTATTACTAATAAGATTACAGATCTTCGTTTGTTCATAATTATTATAAAAAAATCTTGTTTATATTATTAACTACTTTTACAAATCATATAAAAATATCAATTAAAAAATTAAAATTAATTTAATCTTTTTTGCTCTTAACCATAAACCAAATTAATAATATTACTGCAATTACAACAACAATTCCAAGTATCCACCAGATTAAGCCTATTCCTTCTCCTTGAGGAGTTTCTACAGGAGGTTTTTCAATAACAACTGCTTTCAAAGAAACACCTGAAGATTGCGCGAGATTAACCATATTTGCCCCTTTACCAGTAACTACTGCAAGTTTAAGAGAGAATGGATATTCACTGCCTATTACTACATCATCAGCAACTTTTAATCTTACATTAACAATTCCATCACCTGCAATTCCAGGAGAAACAGAGTATTCTGTATTAGAATCAGTTAAGCTAGCAATTCCTCCTGAATCTACTAATTCTACTTTTATTGTCAAATTTCCTTCAGCAGGAGTAGATTTCAAATTAATCTGAATATCTTTAGTCTGACCAGGATAAATAGGAATATTTCCTGACTCACTAACAGAATATCCAAAAGCACTAATTAAGCCTATAGATATAATTAAGATTATTATCAATGAGAAAAATTCCAAACCTATATTTTTTTTATTTATTTTCATTTTAAGTATTTTCTATTATCCAATTATTTACAGTAGTGAAGGTCTGAGGAACCCCAACATTAGGAACCTGTCTTAAACAAAAACCCAAATTAAGATTAGCTGCTGGTCCTTTATTTAAAGTAAACTCTAAGTTAAACCATTGTCCTTCTGTAAAATTAGCTCCTGCAGCGGGGTATGTTGGACTACAATAACCAGAAGCCCCGCCCTTACCTGTAAAATTACCTGAGCTAATTTCATCTCCTAAATTCCCATAAAGTCTAGTTGCATTAATTCTTAAATAATGGCCTGTACCTTGCACAATATTGGTATTTGCAATATTTGTTACTGGGATTACATTACTAGCTTCTGTATCTCTAGCTGTAAGACTTATGCTTGTCCAATTAGTATAATTAAGGGTCATAGAAATACCATAAGTAGCTCTATAATTAAACTGTGTTGTGTTATAATCCCCAAACACAGCAGGAGTGGTTTTTGAGGACATCATAACTTTTATAGTCCAGTTAGTGCTGTTTATATCATAAAACTGTGCACTAACAGTACATGAATAATTATTACATGCTTTTCCAGGAATACTTTTATAAGTACAAGTTACTGAATTAATATAATTACAAATAGTAGGGAGTCTTACTTGCTCTCCTACAGTAGGATTTGAAAAATTTGCTATTATATATGGTGTTGTAAGTAAATTTGTATCTGGAAGATCTGAACTAAAGCCCTGCTGTGTTGCAAGAAAATTAAATGTTATTGGAGTACTTGCTGCAAGATTAAGATCAACATCATTTCCAAGAGTACTCACAAAAATAATTTCGGGGGGAGTAGCAGGAGGACTTACTTGAACTTTAGCGCTAGCCCCTGCACTGGTTGGCAACTCTCCTTCTAAGTCACTATCATCACCAAAACCAAACCAATCTTTTAAACTAGCAGAAACAAAACTAACCGATATAATAACAATTCCTATTAAAATTAATCCTAACACAGCTCTTTTTCCAACACCCTTTTTACTATTCATAAATTAGATAATAAAATGCTATTTATAAATATTTCTGATATTTAATATTTATAACAATTTAATATCTATGTAATTAAGTGCAGAATTTCTTCAATAATCCTTAAACATTCTAGCTTAATCTCCAATTTATAAAATTATCTTAATTTTTTACTGCTCGGTTATATAATGTATAAATATTTCTCTGGTCTTTTCCAAGCAATTGCGCAATCTCTACATTTCTATATCCTTTTTCTTTCAGATATTTAACAATACTCTCCAAGATGCTTAATCTTCTGTTGCTTACTATATTAATATCCATTAACAATTTATCTTTAGTTTTTTCAATGATTAGTTTCTCTTTCATCTTCTTAACAGAATTTCTATAATTAATCCAAACGGTTCTTTCATCTCTATTGATTAATTTAGAAATTTCAGAATATCTCATTTCTAAATTCTCTTTTAAGTATTTGCATAATGCTTCTGCAGGACTTAATCTATTCTTAAATACAACAATGGGGATCTTAATTTCATATTTTTCTCTAATTTCTTTTTCTTCAGCTTCTCTTAGTAAGCTATCAATATTTGTTCTATATTTCTTCTTTAATATTAAATCTAAAGCAAATAATTCTTTGTGAGTCAGAGTTTTCTTTGTTTTTTTCTTCTTTCTTACAACAACTGCAACCATAAGAAGTCCATATTTAGATACAGAAATAAAGAATCCAAATACAACATCAATCCACCATTCTTTTCCAGAAGGAGTTTTATATTCCTGAGGATGGATGTTAACAGGAAGTTCTTTTAAACAAAAACCTATGCTGCTGTTTGCAGGAGTATAACTGCTCTTAGAATAATTAATAAAAAGATTAATAGAAACATTTTGATTTTCTATTAAATTGTTCCCTGAACAAGCATCAAAACTAGAATTGCTAAATGAAAAGTTAGCAGCAGGAATCTGATCTTGAGGGTAACTTCCTGTTCCATTCAAGTTGGTTGCATTAACTGTTACATTGATTATATTCACATTCCCAAGATTTCTAATAGTCATATTATTATCTGATGACTGGTTTATACTGCCCATTTGAATATTACTCCAATTGATATAGTTAGGAACAATATCAAAAGAATACAGATACTTCAAAGAGAAATATGTTGAATCATTTAGAGCTAAGAGTCCTGAATTGTCCTTAATAGCAACACTTATATTCCAAGCCCCTCCTTCATCATAATACCACATTCCTATTGTACAAGCATAGTTTGCATAATTGTTGTCCCATTGTGTAGTTCTAGAACAAGTTAAATTTTCTCTAACAGCAGAATATTCTGCTTTTGTAAAATTAGCTCTTGCACTACTATCATTCAAATCTCCGTATCCACTTGCATCATAAACAATAAAATTAAAACTAACATTTTTTACTCCTCCTGAAAGAAGAGTGGCATTTGAAATATTTTGAACCCAGATTATTTGTGGAGCAAGGCTTGCATTTACCATAACTTCTCTAGTCTCAGTCCAATTAACATTTCCAGCCAAATCCTGCGCATATGCTTTGAATGTATAATCTCCATTTTCTAAATCTGTAAAATTATTAAAAAGATATTTTGAAGATGAATTTGCATATAATCCATAAATCTCTTCCTGAGATAAAGCTCGATTGAATATCATAACATCATCTAAACTTCCATTGAATTCTTCAAGCACACCCCCGCCAGAGTCAGAGGAGTCATGTGCACCTAAAAACATTCTTCCTGCCCAGCTAAAATTCGATAAACTGTAAGAACTAGTTAAATTCAAATTTCCATCAAAATATGTCTTTGAAATTCCATTCTCCCAAGTCACAACAAGATAATGCCATTCATTAAACTCAATTTCCCCAATAGGATCTATATTTTGGCGATAGCCTCCAGGCATGTCATCTTGGATATAAGTGTAAAGTGTTTTGCCAGAAGCATTAAACCCAATATAAAATCTGCTAGAAAGAACAACATTAGGAACTGTTGCAGATATATTAAAATGTGCAAATAAGTAATTAAGACTGTCTGGAGAGCTTGACTCATCATATCCTCCATAATTTTTTCTGTTAAACCAAAATCCGAGACTGCCTTTATCGTTTCTTAAATTGTTTGTTGAATTAATTTTAAAACTGTCATCAACCCCATCAAAGCTTAATGCTTTTCCTAATTTTCCATCAACATAAACTGGATTTCCTCTTAAAATATTCCCTGTTCCATTATTTATTCCAGTATCATCATAAATATTATCCTGGAGTCTCCACCATCCCACCAAGCTCCTATTGAAATCAATAAAAACGGAAACATTTCCATCGCCTCTTCCAGTATCATCTGCAGTTACATTAACAGGAATAAAGTTATTAGGAGTTACACTCCCGTTTGCAGATGTTGGAGGGGTGAAATTGATAAGGGGAGCAAGAAAATCTAGAACTCCTCCTGTTCCCATATCAATATTATCTAAA
>Ga0209541_10005002_pt1 | contig 23275 bp, 24 predicted proteins | sample RifCSPlowO2_01_FD_184027 | JGI IMG/M metagenome (GOLD analysis project Ga0209541, IMG submission 184027) | Groundwater microbial communities from Rifle, Colorado - Rifle CSP2_plank lowO2_0.1 (SPAdes) (version 2) | ecosystem: Environmental > Aquatic > Deep subsurface > Groundwater | place... | reverse complement strand
AGTTGGCTAGAGCGTTACATTGACATTGTAAAGGTCAGAGGTTCAAGTCCTCTCGGGTCCACCAGGTGATATAATTTATAAAGTTGGGGTCATAGCTCAGTTGGCTAGAGCGCTTCCCTGTCACGGAAGAGGTCGCGGGTTCGAGTCCCGTTGATCCCGCCCTTTTTGGAGCTTTCTAAAGCTCTTTTTTCTTTTTGATATAATTAACGATGCTAGAAACTGAAGGTATAAAACCACAACCTAGACAAATTTCTCAAAGCGATACAGAACATTTTGATAGAGATGGTTTTTCAGGAGATGTTTATGTTAAACCTGAAGATGGTTTAGAATTTAGCGCCTTAATGGTTGACGTGCACGGAAAACATCCCCTAAAAAGAATGATTAATGCAACAAGAAGTTATTTAGTAATTAAAGGAAATGGAAGTTTTACACTTAATGGTAAAGAGACAGAAGTGAAAGAAGGAGATTTATTTGTTGTTCCTGATGGAGGAGAATATAGATATCAAGGAACTATGAAGCTTTTTGAATTTAACGTGCCAGGTACGACTTCAAATAACTCATTAACATTAGAACAATAAAAACTTCTCACTTCGTACACCAGAGCCCACCCTTTTTAGAGCCTTCTAATAATGTTTTTTTAGTTTTGATATAATTTACAAATGGAAGAATCAAGACCTAGAACTCCAAACGTGACTCTTTCTGAAAGAAAGGATTTGCCAATTGAACAACTTGATGGTTTATTTCAAGCGATTGGTTGGAAAACAAGAGGTCAAGAAAAATGGAAAGAAGTTCTAGACAAATCAAGCCATGTTCTTTCCGTTTGGGATGGAGAAAGAATTATAGGTATTGGTAGAATTTTAGAGGATGGAGTAATGTGTATGTTTTATGACATTGGAGTTCATCCTGATTATCAAAGAAAAGGTGTAGGTAAAAAACTAATGGAAAGACTAATAGACCTAGTTAAAGATAAAGGTTATGCGTCAATAGGACTTTTTGCATGGGAAGAAAATCCTGCTAATAAACCATTTTATGAACAATTCGGATTTGTTCAGCAAACCTCTGGAATGGAGCTTGTTAAACACATGGTAAGAGAATAAAAAGTTCTTATTTCGTTCACCAGAGCCCGCAAAATTTGTAAATTATGTTGATTTGATGGGCTTTATTGTTATAATAGCAAAATGAATAGACATGAAGGGTTGAGCCCACAAAAAAGAGATATTGGAATCTCATTTGGCTTAATGGCAGTATTAATTCCTATTGCAGCTGCATTTTTGCTTGAAGAAGTTCTATTTCGTGCACCAAAAGGGGTAAATTTAAGAGCTCATCATTTAGCAGGATCAAGAAGTAGATTTAAAAATAAAGAAAATATTCCTATAGTTTCAGAAGGTAATACTGTTATTATTCCCTCAGATGCCACAGCTGGAGTTCTTGTCGGTCAGAGAGTTTATTTTGCTATCGATTTTTTAGGAACTGGCGCTCGTATAAAACATGGGGGTGAAGTAAATAAACATAGAAGTAAGAGTGGAGACGTAAATTACCGTATGACAGGAGGCGATGCTATAAATTTAGGAAAAAAGAAAACGACTCATACTTATGATGATGGAACAGTCGTAGAATGGAAGCCATAATTTAGGTAATAAGTTCTTACTTCATTCACCAGAGCCCGCCCTTTTGATATAATCCCTTAATGAAAGAAGTAGTGAGGGCAATAATTACAAACGAACAAGGTAAAGTTCTTTTAGGAAAACGAGCACGAGGTATATCTACTGGAATGTACACAATTATCGGTGGCAAATCAGATGTAGGTGAAGATCCAAAAGAAGCAGTTAAGAGAGAAGTAAAAGAAGAAATCGGGCTTGATTTTGAACCAACAACTTTATTTTTAGAAAGAGAACAGGAAGACGATATATTTGGAAAATGGAGAGTTTTTTATTTTACAGGTACTACATTAGGTGAAATAAAATTGAAAGAAGATGAAATAACTGAAGTAATTTATGTTTCTGAAGAAGAGGCTGATAGTAGACAAGATATTGCATTTGATCATAGCGAAGTTTTAAGAGATTTTTTCAATAAACAAAAATAACTTTATTTTACTTATTCTTATTACAACATTCTAAATCAATATTTTATTTAAATTTTTGTGCTCATCATTTTTAGGTCCGATCGGACCTAAAAAGCGTGAGTTGATATATTTTATTCTTCTGGCCTATAGTCTTGATTACTCATTATTTTAGTGTAAAATATAAACTAACTAAAAAACAATTTAATAAAAAGTTAATTTAATATTATTAATCTATGCATGAAAGACAAACAGGATCTATAGTTGATGCCATTATCGCACAGACCTCAGATGGACCTATTGCTTCAAGGATTAGACCTGCTGTGCCTGGAAGTCCAGATGATTTACTTCAACGTGCACCAGATTTTGCCCAAGGAAGAAAAAAAAAGAGAAGGGTTGAATTTGAAAACCCTGATCGAAGTAAATGGGCAAGGGGTTTACCAGAACTTACTAATGACTTTAGAGTTAGGTTTAATCCTTTATCAGGAGAAATAATTATGGTTTCTTACCCTAGAGATTCAAAAGAATTGGATTTGGCAAAAGAGCGTTGGGTAACTTACCCAGATTTAGAAACAAGCATAAGAACTGCAGGACATATAGTTGATGAGTTTGAATTCGAAGGTAACGAAACGCGAAAAATGGATGCTATTTCAGAACTTACACACGACACATACAGAAGAGTTGAAGAAAAAAAACTAACCTCTCAAGAAGACATAGATAGCTACTTAGCCTACGCCTTATCGCTTCTTGAAGAAAGTGGAATTTCACGCGTAAGAGTAGCAAATAAAAAAATGATAAAAAATAAGCTTACTAAAGTTATCGACGATATTACAAACGGCAAAGAAAATGATTTGATCAAACAAACTGTATTAGCTGCAACTGTAATTGGTATTGTTATGGAAGAAATGATAGCTGATGATATTGTAACTAAATATGGAGAATTAGAAAAATCCGTACTTTTTCCCGAGAGAAATAGGGAAAGACTTTTAATACAATCAGTAATAGAAAGAGGAAATAAATTTTTAAGAATTCCTGAAGATTTTGAGGATATTGCACGTCATATAAAGCGCTTTGAAAGATTTGCGAATATTATTCTAAATCCTGAAAAAGTAAAAGCAGCGCCATATAGAGGTCCAGCATTATTTTTCTTATCATTTATGTTTGGATTTCCAAAAAGGAGAGATGAAATAAAACCAATAAAAAGAATGTTAAAACGTATGTATTCTGAAGAGGCTGTCCAAATGCTCGATGACATTCATAATGGTGAAAACGCTGAGGATTCAAACTCTCCAGAAATTTTTAGAAGACGTCTAACTATTGGTCTTGAAATTCTACGAACTATCCTCGAACAAGGAGAAAGAAATTTAGAATCTAAATCTGTATAATTTAAAGTAATGGATAAATCTAAACTCAAAGACCATCAACATATTGGAAAAGAGCTTGACCTTTTTTCATTTCACGATATTGCCCCGGGTGCGATATTTTGGCATGCAAAAGGTTTTGTAATTTATAAAACTTTAATTGAATATCTAAAATCGAATCTTCTTAAACAAGGATATGAAGAAATTTCAACACCTGTTCTCGTAAAAAGTAGTTTATTTAAAAAATCAGGACACTGGGATTTTTATAGTGAAAATATGTTTAATTTCATACACGAAAAAGAATCATATTCTTTAAAACCAATGAATTGCCCAGAAGCAGCTTTGGTATTTTCTTCAACAAAAAGAAGCTATAAAGAACTTCCACTTCGATTTGCAGAATTCGGAATACTTCATAGGAATGAACTTTCTGGAGTACTTGGAGGAGCATTTAGAGTAAGACAATTTGTAATAGATGACGCCCATCATTTTATAACACCAGATCAAATTCAAAAAGAAATTCACGATCTATTAATATGGTCAGTTAAATTTTATAAAAGTCTCGGATTTAACCCAGAATTTTTTCTTGCCACGCGACCTGAAAAAGCGATGGGTGATGTCAAACTTTGGGACTTGGCAGAAAAAGCATTAAAGCAAGGACTTGATGATTCAAAAGTTAAATATAGTGTTAAAGAAAAAGACGGCGCATTCTACGGCCCAAAAATAGATATCCATATTAAAGACTCTCAAGAACGAGATTGGCAGCTTGCAACAATACAACTTGATTTCCAAATACCTGAAAAAATGGATTTAAATTATATCGATACTGACGGAAAGCTAAAAAGACCAGTAATTGTACATCGAGCACTTCTTGGCTCTATTGAACGATTTATCGGAATTTTAACAGAACATTTTCAAGGAGCATTCCCACTTTGGCTATCACCAGTTCAAATTTCGGTTCTTCCTGTATCTGAAAAACACAATGAATTTTCAAAAGGAATAAATAATATTTTAGTTAGCGAAGGTTTTAGATCAGAACTTGATGATAGCGATAACACTGTAGGTTCAAAAATTCGAAACGCAACATTGCAAAAGGTTCCATTTATGCTTATAATTGGAGATAAAGAAGTTGGTAAGTCTGGAAAAAATATAAAAAATTTGAAAGAAATATATATTTCAGTAAGAACACGAGAAGGACAAGATCTTGGCTTCAAGAATCTTTATGAGTTTATTCAAACTTTAAAAACACAAATTGAGAAATAGAAGAGTCCCCAGATTATCCTTTACGACAAATCAGGATATTAAAGCACCAGAAGTAAGACTTATCGATGGGAGCGCTAAACAAGTTGGTGTTGTAAAAATTGAAGAGGCTCTAAAGATGGCAAATGAAGCAAACCTTGATTTAATATTAATTGCGCCAAATGCTAAACCACCAGTTGCAAAATTAATGGATATAAATAAATTTTTATATCACGAAGAAAAAAAATTAAAAGAAGCTAAAAAAGGATCAAGAAAAGGAGAAATAAAAGACATTCAGTTATCTCTTTTTATAGGACAGGCAGATCTTGAAAGGTTTATAAAACGTGGAAAAGAATTTTTAGACGAAGGGAATCAGCTTAGAATAAATGTTTTTTTAAGAGGAAGAGAAATGGCAAAAATAAGCCTTGCAATGCAAAGAGTAAAAAATTATATGAAATCACTTGGTGATCTAAACGTGTCTAAAGAACCAAGGCTTGAAGGAAGAGTAATAAGAGCGGTTGTATCGAGAAAAAAATAAGGTATATTATAATCTTATGAAAAATAAAAAAACAAAAACAAGAAAATCAGTAGTAAAAAGGTTTAAAGTGTCAAAAACTGGAAAGATATTTCATAGATCACATCAATTAAGACACAAACGAGCTGGAAAAAGTAAAAAAAGAATTAGAAGTCTTAAGCAAATGAAACAGGTAAAAACAAGATACGCTAAAAAAGTTAAACAAATGTTAAAAATTGGTTAAATAAAATAGAAAAATATGGTTAGAGTAAAAACAGGAACTGTACGAAAAAGAAAACATAATAAAATGCTAGGCCTTGCAAAAGGCTATAGAATGACCAGAAGAAAGCAATATAAAAAAGCGCATGAAGCAGTTCTTCATGCAGGTAAATACGCATTTGCTGGAAGAAAACTTAAAAAAAGAAATTTAAGAGCTCTTTGGATTCTAAGAATTAATGCAGCACTTCGAAATAAAGGGCTTACATACAGCAGGTTTATAGATATGTTAAAAAAGCAAAAAATCGAACTTGATAGGAAAATACTATCTAAAATTGCAAACGAACACCCAAAAATATTTGATGAAATTATCGACAAAGTACAATCTAGCCCAAAATCAAAATAAGGTATAATCTTTAAATGAACATTCAAGGAGCTACATCAGACTTCAAAATACAAATAACCAAAACAGAAAGCATCGAGGTACTTGAAAATCTAAGGATTAAATACTTAGGAAGAAAAGGCTTAATAAATTCATTTATTGAAGAACTAAAAAAAGTTGAAATCCCAGATAGAAAAATTCTCGGCCCAAAAATAAATAACCTAAAAAAATATATAGAAGAACAAATAGAATTAAAATCCAAATATATCTTGGACAAAGATGAAAAAGAAGAACTAATCGACATAACACTCCCTGGTAAAAAATATCCAAAAGGTTCACTTCACCCAACAACTATAGCTATCGAAGAAATATCTAATATTTTTAAAAAAATAGGTTTTATTCCTGTTTCTTATCCTGAAGCGGAATGGGAATATTTTGCATTCGAAGCACTTAATATGCCAAAAGGACATCCTGCAAGAGATGATTTTGAAACTTTTTTTCTAGATGAAGCAGAAGATAAAAAATATGGAAAAATAATTCTTACTCCACATACATCATCTGGCCAAAATAGGGAAATGAATAGAGTTAAAAATCCTCCTATAAGAATGATTAATATCGGAAAGTGCTACAGGCCAAACTGGGATAGCGTACACAACCCAATGTTTTACCAATTTGAAGGACTTTGTATCGATAAGAATATAAACATCACGAACTTAAAAGGAACTATTGATTATTTTGTACAACAATTTTTTTCTGAGCATAGAAAAACCAGACTTCGACCATTTCACTTTCAGTTCACAGAACCATCATTTGAAATAGACATCTCATGTGGAATATGTAAAGGATTAGGATATTTAACGGGTGGTGAGACAGGAAAGAAGACAAAATGTAAGGTTTGTAAATCTGGATGGCTTGAACTTGGTGGAGCCGGTATGGTTCACCCAAATGTCCTTAAAAAAGGTGGAATCGATCCTAATCATTTCAGCGGCTGGGCTTTTGGATTTGGCGTTGAGAGAGTTTATATGATGAAAGAAGGACTTATGCTTGATGATATAAGAATCTTATATTCCGGACAAATAGAATTTCTTAATCAATTTTAAATGAATATAAAAATAACATACAACTGGCTTCTTGATTATTTAGATACCGAAGCAGATCCGTATGAGATACAAAAATACCTATCTCTTTGTGGTCCTTCTGTTGAAAGCGTAGAAAAAATACACGGTGATTTTGTATTTGATATTGAAATCACTTCAAATCGCATCGATACAGCATCAGTTTATGGAATCACTCAAGAAGCTCTGGCAATATTACCACAATTTAATAAAAAAACATTTATCAAGTTTGATCCCTTAAAGAATTTTATCTTTAAAAAAATTCGACAAGAAGATGAAAAAAAATTAGATATTGAAATCAAAGACCCAAATCTAGTTTCTAGAATATCTGCTGTTGTTTTATCAGATGTCAAAATAGGAGACTCACCAAAAAAGTTAAAACAACGACTTTTAGACTGCGGAATTAATCCAATCAACAATGTTGTCGATGTTTCTAATTATATACGCATTGCCCTTGGGCAACCCTGTCATATATTTGACTATGATTCTATAGGAGGTAGCAAAATGATAATCAGAAAAAGTACAAAAGGGGAAACGCTCACGACTCTTGATAAAGAAAAAGTTGTATTGCCTGGTGACGATATAGTCATTTCAGACGCAAACGGAAACCTCATAGATCAACCAGGAATTATGGGAGCGTTCAATTCGTCAGTAAAGTCTGATACAAAAAACATTATTCTTTTTGTCCCAATATTTAATGGCCAAATGGTAAGGAGAACATCTATGCTTACTGGCAAGAGAAGCGATTCAGCGTCTTACTTTGAAAAAGGACTTGATGAAGAAAGAACAGAGGCTACATTGGTTTATGGATATACTCTATTAAAAGAAAATGCTAGAGCAGTGGTGTCTTCAAAAATAATAGATATTTATAAAAATAAATATAAACCAAGAAAAATTATCGTAACATTTTCTCAAATTAGTAATTTAATAGGGCAAAATATTGATAAAAGAGACACAGTTGAAATATTAAAAAGATTAGGCTTTAATGTCACAAGAAAAAAAGATACATTAGAAATAATTATTCCTTCATATAGAAAAAACGACATTTTTATAAAAGAGGATGTAGTCGAAGAAGTCGCAAGAATATTTGGATACTACAAAATTTCTTCAAACCTACAAAGCTTTGCTTATGTTCCAGAACAAAAAGATTTTCAAAAAATAAACAATGCAACTTTAGAAATAAAAAAATATCTCAAACACATTGGACTAACTGAAATTATTAATAACTCTATGATTTCCAAAGACCAGATTATAAATGCCAAATTAAATGAGAACGACCATATTAAATTATCAAATCCTATATCTATAGAATTAGAATATTTAAGAACAAGTTTAATTCCATCACTTCTTGTCAATATCAAAAACAATCTGGGTAAGCAAGACACTATGGCGCTATTTGAGATTGCAAAAACATTTCACCGACAAAAAGATGATCTTCCAAAAGAAACTACAAAACTTACGATAATGACTAATACAAATTATTTTGATTTGAAAGGAATTATTGAAGCATTATTTTCAGAATTAAACATTACTGATGTAAAGTTTGAAGAAGGAACTTCAGAATTATTAGCAAGCAAAAAACAATCTAAAATTAAAATCAATTCCAAAGATGTTGGGAATCTTGGATTGATCAATAAAGATATTAGAAACAATTATGGTTTTTATAAAAATATATATATAGCAGAGCTAGATTTATTTAATATCATTCAAGAATCAAAAAAACTTCCTGAATATAAAAAGCCTTCTTCTTTCTCTACAGTAAAACTTGATCTCACGGTTAAGAACTTAAACTATGAAGATTTTAAATTAAAAGCGTTTGCAAATTCACAGTACTTGCAAGATATTAAAGTTTTAGATAAATATCAAGACAATATAACTTTTAGACTATTCTTTTCTTCCTATGTAAAAAACCTTACAGAAAAAGAAGCCCTAAAAGAACTCGTCAAAATAAAAAAAGAAATTTAGCTTATTCCTCCAAGTTATGGGCAAGCCACTTAAGAAGTGGATAATTATAATTCCTTTTAAATTGTATTGACTTTACGCATTTTTTTGATAATCTTCTTTTATGACGGAAACGGGACTTACAGAGGCTCCAGATGGAACATTATCTCAAGCAGAAATAGCAGAAAGGTCTTCTAAATTAAGGCAGTCCTTAATAGATTCTCTATCAAGAAATCCAATATATATAAAAGCTGCTGTAGAAAGTGATGTTTTAGGAAAAAATAATGTTGAATGGGATGAAAACGGAATTACTTATAGACTAAAAAACAATAGTATACTTGCTAACGGTATTCTGAGAAAAACCACTGAAATAGCAGTTGACACACCTGATTCAAGGAAATACACAGATATCCCTTGGCGAAGGAGACCTGGAAGAGTTACTTTCACTGACATACATACGGACCCACCTTATTGGAGAAGCACAGAAAGTGGCTTTAGATCTAAAGCTCCAGCCCCAGAAGATAGTGTATATACAAATTCTGCAAAAGCATTTGAAATAGCTGGAGCTATGCTTGCACCGTTACTTACTAAGAAGGGATAACTAAATACGAAAGGGAAGGTTTTACCTTCTCATTCATTTATACGCCTACAATCAATCACTAACATCTGTATTTATTCCTATCTTTATAGTTGATTCTGCTTGTTTATCTTTATCATTTATAGCTTGCGCTTTTAAAGTGTGAACGCCATCTGTTAAATTTATAGTTTCTTTAATTTCATCTCTATCTCCACTATAACTATTTACTTCAACATCGTCTATAAATAATTTTGCGCTTTTTATATTTGGAGCCGAAGTGATTCGTATTGTTATATCAATATTATTATTGTCCATTTTTTGTTTATCTAATGGCGATTTAAAAGATACAACTACAGAATCTGAATTTTCTGTAGATTCTTCAGTTGGATATTTATATTTATCATCACTTTGTTCTCTAGACCATGCATCAATAGCTTCTTGCCACCTGTTTTTTCCATCTGTTGAAATTGGGTCATTTTCAGTAATAACAATAAATTCTTTTTCGTCATAATTTCCACTTCTTATCTCAACGTCATTTGCGAGCTTGCCCCCTGATTTTGAAATTTTTAATTTTTTGTAAAATGGTGACATTTCTTTTGGTTCAGTGCCTTCTTTAAAATATTCTGCACGAGTTGGGTATGAATCTTTTGGTAAGCCTCCAAGAAATGCGTCTACAGTTAATGCCTTTATATTTTTTGGCTGATCCATAATCCCATCACTATAATCTTTTAATAATTGGCTCATAATGCTGTGCCAAATTGGAGATGCTCCAGTTGCACCTGAAGCAATAATTGGATCCATTGGTGAATTATCGTTATTTCCTACCCATACTCCAACAGTTATATCTTTTGTATAACCTAAGGTCCAGTTATCTCTTTTATCATTTGTTGTTCCTGTTTTTGCCGCAACTGTTTTACCACCTACATTAAGATACGAATTGAGTCCAAATTCTGCTGACCTTGCAATGTTATCTGATAAAATGTGTGAAATTATAAATGAAGTCTCTTCGCTAAAAACTCTATTTTCTCTAGGTTTTTTTGCTTTAAATATTAATCTTCCTTTGCTATCTTTAATCTCTAAAATCCCTGATTCTTCAAGATGAGTTCCACCTCTTGCAAAGGTTGAATAAGCTGACGTCAAATCAAGAAGTCTAACTTCACCACCTCCTAAAGTAATTGAAAGACCAAAACGATTTAAATTATCTTGAGTTGGCGCAAGTGTATCAAGGCCCAAATTTTCTGCTTTTTGTAAAAAATCTCTAATCCCAACCATAGCAATTAATTTAACCGCAGGAACGTTTATTGAGTTTGCTAAAGCAAAACGTAGTTGTACTGGACCTCTAAATTTTCCATCATAATTAACTGGAATATAATCTTCCTCACCTTGATTTGGAAAGGTTGTTTTTAAATCCATTATAACTGTTGAAGCGGTATATCCTTTTTCTAGAGCTAGCGCATATGTTATTGGTTTAATCGCAGATCCAGGTTGTCTTAAACCTGTTGACGCATTAAATTTTCCATAATCTACATTATTAAAATCATAAGAACCAACCATCGCAAGAATCTCACCAGTTTTAGTATCGATTACAACAGCAGCTCCATTTCCAACTTTTGCAGATTTCAATTTCTTAACTTCTTGATTAACAACTTTTTCTGTTATTTTTTGTGTATCTAATGACAATGTTGTTTTAACTTTGATTCCTTGATCTAAAATTTTTGAACCAAATTCTTTTTCAATAGCATCTCGTATATAAAAAACAAAATGTGGTGCATTAATACTTAAATTTGGAGCTTCGAATTTTAATTTTTCCAGTCCTTTTAAAGCATTATCTTCTTCTGTTCTTGTAATATGTTTGTCTTCTCTCATTCTCCTTAAAACATCCTTAGCTCTTTGTTTCCAAGTATCGTTCTTACCATAAAAAGGAGAAAAATAATTTGGCCTTTGAGGAAGACCTGCTAAAAATGCAGATTCAACAAGTGTCAAATCTTTTGGTGATTTATCAAAATAACCTTTAGAAGCAGAACCTATACCCCAAAAACTTCCACCATATGGAGCCTCATTTAAATACATCTGAAAAATTTGGTCTTTATTATATTTTTGTTCGACTAAAACAGCTAGTATTATTTCTTTTACTTTTCTTGGTATTGTTTTTTGTGAAGTTAAAAGAACGTTCTTTATAAGTTGCTGGGTAATCGTAGACCCTCCTTGAATCTCTCTTTTTAATGCAATATTTAAAACTGCTCTTAATATTCCTATTTGTGATACACCTTGATGTTTATAAAAATTTTTGTCCTCAATAGAAATTGTTGCGTTTTTTAAATAATCTGAAACATCTTTAAGCTCTACAGGAACTCTGTTTTTATCTTTATATGTCTCAAATAGAATTTCACCATCTCTATCATAAAATACAGAAGATGCACCACTAACTTGTGATAATTTTCCAGGAGCTGGTAAATCTTTAGCAAACCAAGCAAAAACTAAAAATGCAAAAATAAGACAAAAAAGAATGAATCCTGATAAGTAAAAAAATAATTTCTGCGATCTTTTTTGTCTTCTGTATCTATCTCGAAGTTGAAGCCTTCTGGATTGAAATTTCATTTAAATAATTATATCATCTTGTATAAGCTTGTGAAAAAAATTAAAAATCTTTTTAAAGGAAAGAATTTTATAACTCTAATTATCGTCATATCTTCTTTAATTTTACTTTTTTCTTCACTTGCTCCTCTTTTCTTTTTGAGGTAAATTAAAGGGCATGTTAAACACACCAATTGATAACTTACCTTTTACTAGTATTCTAACAATAAGAAAATTGAGGTCGTTAGGTATAAAAACCTACTTCGACTTAATAAATTATTTTCCATTTAGATATGACGATTTTACTACAATATCAAATTTAAGTAGTGTACAAGAAGGCGAGATTGTTACAGTAAAAGGACAGATTCAATCAATTAAAAATCAATTTGTCAGAAGTCGATTTAATATACAGAAAGTTGAAATTTTTGACGGGACAGACAAGATCGATCTTATATGGTTTAATCAGTATTATTTAAATAGACTACTCAAACAAGGAGCATATATAAGTGTTAGTGGGGAAATTAAATTAAGAGGAAAAAAACTACAAATATTTCCAAAAAATTATGAAGTCTTACACTCATTTAATCAACAAACAATTCATACAGGAAGAATTACTCCTGTTTATCCAGAAAAAAGGGGACTGTCGTCAAGAACTTTAAGAGAAAAAATATATTATGTTTTAAATAACACTGAAATTACAGATGTTGAGTTTTTTTCTGATGAAATATTATCTAAATACAACCTAATCCAAGAAGACGTTGCTTATAAAGATATTCATTTTCCAAAAAATAAAGAACAATCTGAAGCTGCTATAAATAGACTATCTTTTGATGAGTTGTTTATTGTTCAACTTGCGGCACAAATTGTAAGATCTAACTGGAAAAAGGAAAAAACAGGATATAAGTTAGAAATAAAAAAATATGAAAGCAAAATTAAATCTTTTATTTCTTCATTACCATTCAAACTCACAAATGCTCAAAATAATTCAATAAAAGAATTGCTCACAGATTTAGAAAAGGATCACCCTATGAATAGATTCTTACAAGGAGATGTTGGATCTGGCAAAACTATTGTCGCAACAATTGGGTGCTTAATGGCGTATTTTAATGGCTTTCAATCTTTATTTATGGCTCCAACTGAAATACTCGCAAATCAGCATTTTAATACTTTAACTAATTTGTTTAATAATATTTCTTTTAATCCTAAAATTTCATTTATATCAGGGTCTGTCAAACAAAGTAAGGAAGACTTATTAAAATCAGATATTATAATTGGAACACACGCTTTATTTACTCAAAAAATCGCTTACAATAAAGTTGGTTTTGTAGTCATTGATGAGCAACATAGATTTGGCGTCGTTCAAAGAGCCCAACTTAAAGAAAAAGGAATAAATCCTCATCTTCTTACAATGACAGCCACTCCAATTCCAAGGACAGCTGCTCTTACAATCTATGGAGAACTTGATTTGTCACAACTTGATGAAATGCCAAAAAATAAAGCACAAACTAAAACTTTTTATGTTCCAAAAAAGAAAAGAGACAATATGTATAAATGGATAAAAAATAAAGTTTTAAAAGAAAAAATACAGGTTTTTATTATTTGCCCTTTAATTGAAGAATCTGAACACGAAACAATGAAATCAGTAAAAGCTGCAACCATAGAATATAAAAAATTAAGCGGGACAATTTTTCCAGATTTAAAAATCGACTTATTACATGGAAGAATGAAATCCAAAGAAAAAGAGAACGTAATGAAAAAATTTAAATTGAATGAAACTCAAATTTTAGTTTCAACTTCTGTAGTGGAAGTAGGAATAGATATTCAAAACGCAACAATTATGGTGATAGAAGGCGCTGAAAGATATGGTCTTGCTCAACTTCACCAGCTCAGGGGGAGAATTGGAAGGGGGACTATTGAATCTTTTTGTTTAATATTTGCCGAAAAAGAAAATCCAAAAATTACCTCAAGATTATTATTTTTTGCTAAAAATAATAATGGTTCAAGAATTGCAGAATATGATTTACAACATAGAGGATACGGAGAACTTTTTGGTACCAGGCAACATGGGCTATTTGAATTAAAAATAGCCAAATTAAATGATTTTTCTACTATTAAAAAAACAAAGACAGTTGTTGATGAAATGTCGAACGAAATTAAAAATAATTTTAAACTTCTAAATAAAAATATACTTGAACGACTTAATAAATATAATATCGACAAAATTTCCCGCGATTAATATTATTAATGGGTCCTGTCAAGTTTTACTTTAAGATAATTAGCTTGATACCAAATAATAAATTGATCTAATTACCTAATTGACCTAATTAATCTAAATAATGACCAAGATACAATAACACAAGCCTGCCTGCGCAGTCAGGTATTCCAAACAATATTCAATTTTCAATATTAAATTGATTATGTCATCCTGAACTTGATTCAGGATCTGGCTAACTATAGATTCCAAATCGAGTTTGGAATGACAGAACGTTGCTTGGTGATTGGATTTTGGTTATTGGTTATTGATTAGAAATTAGAGTAATTAGTAATTAGAAATTTTTATAAAGTTACTGGAAGGACGAGGTAAGTTGGTAAATTGGCGTGATTACTGAAAGTACTAAAAATGCTACTCCTACACCAAGAAGCAAAAGTATTGCAGGTTCAATAAAAGTAGTCATTGCTTTTATTGCAGTTTCTGATTCAAACTCAAAATATTTTGATAAACGAAGTAATGTGTCATCTAAATGCCCTGTATTTTCTCCAACTATAGACATTTGAACTAAAATTGGGGGAAATATCTGTTCAGTTGATAAAGCATTTCCTAAAGAATTTCCTTTTTCAACTTTTTTATAGATTTCTTTAAAAGATTCTTTATAAACAGAATTGTTTGTAGTTTCAATAACAATATTTAACCCATCTAATATCGACACACCAGAACCAATAAGAATTGATAATGTTCTTGTACTATCAACAAGAGCAGCCTTTTTAATAATATTACTCAAAATAGGAAGTTTTAATGACAATGAATCAATCATTTTTTTTCCTATTGGTGTTTTGAAATAAGCTCTTAAAGCAATTGTTACAATAGCAAAAAAAATGATAATTAAAGGCCAGAATTTTGCTGAGAAATCTGAAACAACAATTAGTATTTTTGTAGACATTGGAAGTTTGATATTAAAATCCTTATAAAGACTTAACATTCTTGGGATTACAAATGTAATCATTACAAACATCACGCTCATCATTGCAAATATAACTATCACTGGATAGATAAGGGCTCCTTTTAATTTTCCTTTAAATTCTCTTTGCTTCTCAAGATTGTCTGCGAGACGAAGCAAAATTTCACTCAATTTACCAGACGCCTCTCCTGACTTTACCAGAGAAATATATAAATTAGGAAAAAGATCAGGGTATGTTTTTAATACAGAAGAAAAAGAAGCACCTGCTTTAATTTGTTTTTCTAAATCACTAATTAACGCTCCAAGAGAGGGCTTTTTAATTTGTTTTTGTAATATATCCAATGCGTCTACTAAGGTCAAACCCGCATTAAGCATAATTGATAATTGCCGTGTTAGATCAACTATGTCTGAAAAATTAACTTTATTTAACTTATATTCAAGTATTGATAAATTCATACTTGATTTTGATATTGATATGGGAAAATACCCGTTTTTTCTCAGATATTTCAATACGCTTTCTTCTGAATCTGCTTCTAATTTTGCGGTAATCCTTTGATTATCTTTTATTGCCTTATATGTGTATAGCATTTTTAAGGAGTTAAATATTTTTTAAGATCTCTTGGCCTAATGGCATGAATATTTGCAGTCTCTGCAGAAATTTTCCCTTCCTTATACAAATTGGCAAGATATTTTTCAAAGTAAATAAATCCCTCTGCATCAGACGTTTGTAAAACATTATCAAGTAAATATGGTTTACCGTCTCTTATAATTGTAGATACTGCAGGGTTATTAAGTAAAAGCTCAAATGCTGGAATTCTACCTCTAATATCCAGTCTTGGCATTAAACGTTGTGTAATTACTGCACGAAGAACAGATGCGAGTTGAGTACGAATTTGGTTTTGTTGGAGAGAAGGAAACATATCAATAAGCCTACTAATTGTTTCTGGTGCGGAAATTGTATGCAAAGTTGAAAATACAAGATGCCCTGTTTCTGCAATCGTTAAAACGTGTTGTGCAGATTCAAAATCCCTAATTTCTCCAACAAAAATTACATCAGGATCTTCTCTTAAACATGATCTTAGGGCCATATTCCATGAATGCGTATCCTGATGGAGTTCTCTTTGAGTTATAATTGCTTTTGAAAAAGGGAATACAAATTCAATAGGATCTTCAATTGTTATGATATGTTTTGATTGAGTTTGATTTATTTTGTTTATTAAAGCAGCAATTGTTGTACTTTTGCCTTCACCTGTTGGCCCAGTAACAAGAACTAAACCACTTGAATATTCTGTAATTTCATTAAATTTTGCAGGAAGTTCTAATTCTTCAATACTTTTTATTTCTTTTGGAATAAGTCTAAAAGATGCAGATAAGGTATTTCTTGAGTAATACATATTAATTCTAAATCTACTATCTTTATATTCATATCCCATATCGAGTTCTTTATTTGCAAATAAATTTTCTTTTTGATCTTTATTTAAAATTGAAATTATTAAGCTTTCAGTACTTTCTAATGTCAATAACGGTAAAGTTGTAAGTTGGTATAAAGAACCATCTATCCTTACTGCAGGATAATAATTTGAAACAAGATGAATATCTGATGCCTTTCTTTCTATAGCGAGATCTAATATTTTTGTTAAATCCATAATTTACATTTCAGCAACTCTTAATATCTCTTCTAATGTAGTAATACCAGCAAGAGCCTTTAGATAACCATCTTGCTTCATATTTATCATTCCGTCCCTAACTGATTGAGCATAAATATCTTTAGCGTTTGCTTCTTGCAAGATTAATTTATTAATTGCAGTAGTTACCTTTAATACTTCAAAAATACCAACTCTTCCATAATATCCAGTGTTTAAACACTCTTCACAACTTCCTCTGCCTCTATAAAGTTTAATTGGAGTGTTATCTTTATATTGTTTAGGCAAAAGCTCTCCTAATATTTCCTTAATATTATTTTGAACATTTTGTTCTGGAATAAATTCCTCCTTACAATGTTCACATACTTTACGAACAATACGTTGTGCAAGCGCCGCATTTAAAACAGATGCTATTAGGAAAGGCTCTCCTCCAAGATCAATCAATCTTGGAATTGATGTTGCTGAATCATTTGTATGAAGAGTCGAAAACACCAAATGACCTGTTAGTGCAGCCTGAATTGCAAGAGATGTTGTTTCTTTATCACGTATCTCACCAACAAGAATTATATTTGGATCCTGTCTTAAAAAAGCACGAAGACCGTTTGCAAAAGTAAGCCCTGCTTGAGTGTTAATTTGAACCTGATTTATTCCTGGAATTTGATACTCAACAGGATCTTCAAGCGTTACTAAATTTACAGAATGTTTATTTAACCTTGATAAAACAGAGTAAAGTGTTGTGGTTTTTCCTGAACCAGTAGGCCCTGTAACAAGAACTATGCCATATGGTTTAGATATTGCTTCTTCTAAATCTTTATATTGAGGCCCCCTGAGACCTAATTCTGATAGAGCAGGTATTCCTCCTGTTTTTTTAAGAAGCCTCATCACAACTTTTTCACCATGAACTGTAGGAAGTGTTGATACACGCAAATCTACTTCATCAGCACCAAGTTTAAAATTAAACCTACCATCTTGAGGAATTCTTCTTTCGTCTATTTTCATTTCTGAAAGAATTTTTATCCTAGAAACCAATGCATTATGTATAGATTTTGGGAGAACTAGTTTTTCTTGCAAAATTCCATCAATTCGATATCGTACCCTTGTTTTTAATTCTTCAGCTTCAACATGAATATCAGAAGCTCTACTTTTTACTGCAAATTCTAATATTGTTGAAACAATCTTGGCAATTGGAGCTTCTTTTATAACAGAACCAGTGTCATCAATCGTCCTTTTTTCAGATGCAGGTTTATATTCCTTTAACGCTTCTGTAACCTCTGGAGATAGCCCCTTAGAATAAGATGCCTCAATTATATTTTCTAAAATGTTTTTATCAGCTAGAGTTAAAACAATTCTTTTACCAGTTTTCTTTTCTAAAAATTCGCTATTTCTGGTATTTATAGGATCTTCTGTTGCTACATATAATACTTCACTTGCTGCATCAAATTTATACGGTAATATTTTAAGATTTTTTGCAATTGACTCTGGAACCATGCTAATTGCTTGGGGATCAACTGGGGAATTTTCTAAGTCAATAAATGGAATATTTTCAATTTCAGCAAGAGCTTTTACAATTTGGCTTTTATTAAGATCTGGAAGTGCTAATAGATAATCATAAATTGGTATGTTTTTTTGCAAGCTTTCTATCTCATATCTATCTGCAACATCTTGGGTTAAAACTTTATTATTTACAAGCTGATTTAATAGCTTTTTTGGAGATATCTGCATACTTTCAATATAGTTATTTTTTTGTTAAAATTCAATACTAATTATGCTTCCTATTCTGCTTGTCTCTAAAGACCAAAATAAAATTCAAACTTTCATAAAAAATATACAAAAAAAGGAAAAAATAAATGACGAAAATGTTTTCATTATTGAACCTCTAACTAAGCATTTTTCTATCGACCAAATAAAAGAAATTAAAAAAACATTGATTTATAAAGTTAATGAGTCAAGATTATACGTTTTATTAAATTTTGATTTAGCCACATTTGAAGCTCAAAATGCATTTTTAAAAACATTAGAAGAACATGATAGCTTTATCAACTTTATACTTGTTGTTTCACAATACTATAGTCTTCTACCAACCTTGATTTCAAGATCAAAAATTGTTAATTATGAATTTGATAAAGTAAAAAAAATAGATGACGTGTCAAAAGAACTTGATAATTTAATAAAAAATAATGATTTAAGAATTCTTGGAAGTAAATATTTTATAACAAAAACAAAAAAACACCCAATTGAAATATTTGATTATTTAATTTACTACTTTAAAAATAGAATTTCTAATGACAAAAATGTAACTAAAATAATTCGAGAAATAATATCTCAAAGATATTATGTTCAACATAATAATGTTGATCCTCAAAACGCTATAGACCATTTACTAATTTACATTTACAAAACTTACAGGTAATTTCTAATTACTAATTACTCTAATTTCTAATCAATAACCAATAACCAAATTGCAATAACCAAGCAAATTAAAATATTACAATTACCAAACAAGGCTCTGTCATTCCAAACTCGATTTGGAATCTGCAGTTAATCAGATCCTGAATCAAGTTCAGGATGACATAAGGTTTGATTATTGGTAATTGATTATTGTTTGGAATACCTGACTGCGCAGGCAGGCTTGTGTTATTGTATCTTGGTTATTCTTTAGGTCAATTAGGTTAATTAGAATAATTAGGTAAATTTATTTACGTTCAAGATTTATATACTTGATACTGAATACTGCATACTGCATACTATTTATATGGGACTAAAGTCTGGTTTTACATTACTTGAAACAACAATTGTTATTGGAATAGTTTCTTTACTTTTAACAATAGGAGCAAATTTATTTGTTTTTTCAAAACAAGCAGCAAGAGATGCTGTTAGAAAAACTGATATTGAACAAATTAGGGCAGCTCTTGAATTTTATAAAGAAGAAGATACAAATCGATATTATCCTGCTCTTTTAAGTGCACTAAGCAATACTTATATGGATAAAATCCCTCAAGACCCACTAATAAATACTCAATATGAATATTGTTACAGTTTAAATCCAGATACTGATCCAACAAATTACATACTAGCTGTCGAATTAGAACGAGGCGGTCCTTCAAGCTGTAATTGCGGAAATTTATCTTATAATTATTGTTTCAGCCCTTATGGAGTCTTAATAATTCCAACGCCAACAGTTGCACAACCAACTCAAGCTGCAACAAATACACCAATTGTTTCAACGCCAACTCCAATAGGAGCTCAGTTTACTCCAACACCAACGATTCCAACTGCAACTCCTACTGCAGGTCCACCAATTACATGTAATCAACATGGGTCAGCGTATTTTGATGGACAAAAATATATAGTTACATTAATTTCAAACTATACTGGAGCCTCATGGACTATATTAAATAACTTAAATTGCACACCGTTAGCAGGTTCAGGCTCTATATTTGGAACAAGCTGTGTAAATCTTGGAACATCAACAGCTACTGTAAGTTTTGGAGGAATACAAAATACATGTCAGTTCTCAACAGCTCAATAATATGAAAAAGAAAAAAGGATTTACATTACTTGAACTTTTAATTGTTCTTGGCATAATTTCAATCATAATGTTATTGGGATCTACTGTCTATTCAGGTGTACAAAAAAGATCACGAGACGCAAAAAGAAAAGGTGATTTAAATATTATAAGAAGCTCGCTTGAATTATATAGAACTAATTTTTCATATTATCCAACAAGCTTAGTAGAAAATGATTTTAGTACAAATTATTTAAAAATATCACCTTCTGACCCTAAAACACAACAATCATATGAATATATTCCAACAACATGCGATAGCGGATTGCGCTGTAAATATAATCTATGTACTATTTTAGAAAAATGTGTTGGTGAGTCATGTAATTTTTGTCTCGGTCCATATGGTGAAACATAATTTAATTAAGAAACAATTAGACTTTACAACGATTAAATCGGGGTTTACACTACTTGAAATATTAGTAACAATTTCAATTATTGTTTTAATATTAAGTCTTGGAGTTGTCTCGTACAATCAAGTTTTTATAACTTCAAGAGACTCGACGCGAAAATCAGACATACAAATTATTAGTAATGCACTCGAACAATACAAAAGCAACACTGGGAATTATCCTTCTAATATAGAAAATATATCAAAATATTTAAATCCTATTCCGCAAGACCCAAAAACTAAAAAAGATTATATTTATAACGCTTCACCGTCCGCTTGCTTAGAAACAATTGAAAATCCTTGCACATCATACATTCTCAAAACAACATTAGAAAAAAATACAGAAACATATACTGTAAATCCATATGGTAAGGAGTAAATTTAAAAAGCTACAATTTGGTTTTACTTTATTTGAAATGATTATTGTGGTTGCTTTAATTGCAATAATTACTGGCATAAGTTTTTCATATTATGGAAAATATGCTGAAGGCAAAAAACTTGAAGGAGAAGCCAAAAAACTTGCAAATACAATATCATTGGCTTTAAAAAACTCGTCATCGTCAAACCAAGAAAGTTGTAATAATTTTATTGGATTTAAAATAAATTTTGAAACACTTACAAAATGGGCATTGCAAAGATGTTGTAATACAGCAGTAAGTTGTACCGCAGTTGCAGAATTTAATTTAGAAAATAATATTGAAATAGAATCAACTATTCCATCAAATTTAACTTCAATTTTATTTAATAAATTAGGAACTGGTTTATTATTTAGTCCAACTGGGACTCAGGCAACAATAATATTAAAAAATAATGCGTTGGAATCTAAAAATTGTATTAATTTAAATATTAATCAAGCCGGGGTTTTTAATATAGATGAAAGAGGACCTTGTAGTCCATAAAATTATGAAAAACAAATCCGGTTTCACATTACTTGAAGTATTAGTCGTTATCGGTATTTTAAGTGTTTTTTTATTATCTGCTGTAACAGTGTCAATTGTATCTATTCGAAATTTAAAAAATAGTGAAAACAAAATTCTAGCGTCTCGTTATGCAGAAGGTCTTATTGAATGGTTAAGAGGTGAAAAAGAAACTGATTGGTCTTTATTTATTCTAAAAGAAGGATCGTGGTGTTTTAATGACGAACCAATAACACAGTGGCCGCAAACAGGAATTTGCGGTCAAGAAGACGCAAATATCAACAATAGCTTCAAACGCGAGGTAGTTATTGATTATGATGATATTTCAAGAGTTTTAGTCAAAGTAACTATTTCCTGGAACGAGGGAGACGAAACTATTACGATTCCAATTAGTACATTGTTTGAACAATATGATTAAAAATAAATCGGGGTTTACGCTTTTGGAAACTATAATTGTTATTGGAATAATCAGTTTTATATTACCTATTATATTTTCAATCGTTTTTAGCATTACACGACAACAAGCAAAAGTTTATGTTTTAAGTACTGTAAAAAGAGAAGGGGATAATGCCCTAAGCGTAATAGAAAATTTAGTTAGAAATAATGCAATAGCAATTTATAGTGATAATGCGTTGTCATCTCAAGTTTGCACAACAATATCATACGATGGAGGTAGTGGTAGTAGTTTTTATTTTTCAGATAAAGATGGGAATTGGTTTAATTTTAAAACTACTATAGATACAGGGCTTCTGAAAATAGCTTCAGATTCGTCTATATTAACTACAGCAATTGACCTTACATCAGTCAAAAATACACAAATCAGTTCATTTAATATTAGTTGTGATCAAACATCATCAATTACTTCCCCAATCGTTAGTATTCAATTTACAATTTCTCAAAAACAAACAGCTTCAACAAGAATTGAAGATTTAGCATCGTTAAATTATTCAACAAAAATAAAGCTCAGAAGCTACTGATAGATTGATATTTTATGGTATTTCTTCTATATTGAAATTAGTATGAAAGCAGATAATTTATTTACAATTGATTTTGGAGAAACAAGCGTCAAGATTGTAGATACTCAAATAAAAAATTCAGCTTTTGAAGTTAAAAATATGGGCATCACAGATAATGATCCTTTATTTTATTTTTCCGATCAAGAATCGATCATTGCTAAAACTACAAGAAATATAAAAACTTTGATTAAGCAACTTAAGATAGTAGACAAGGATGTCAGACTTGTAATCCCAGACACTTTTAGTTATAGCAATTTTATTGAAATGCCTGATGTAAATGAAAAAGAATTATTATCGACGGTTAAATACCAAGCTGATCAGTTTATTCCACTTCCTCTTGAACAAGTTAATATAGATATAGAAATAATTTTTAAAAACCCAAAAACAAAAAAATTATTAGCATTATTATCTGCAGCTCCAAAAAAAATAATTACAAAAATTACAGGTGTTTGCGAACAAATAGGGTTAATTCCGAACTCGCTTGAAACAGAAACTTCAGCTACTGCAAGATTTATAAATAACTTACTAAAAACAAACAATCCAACTGCAGATAAAAATTCTGGTTTTGTAATAATCAATTTAGGACAAACGTCTT
>Ga0209541_10005000_pt1 | contig 23283 bp, 19 predicted proteins | sample RifCSPlowO2_01_FD_184027 | JGI IMG/M metagenome (GOLD analysis project Ga0209541, IMG submission 184027) | Groundwater microbial communities from Rifle, Colorado - Rifle CSP2_plank lowO2_0.1 (SPAdes) (version 2) | ecosystem: Environmental > Aquatic > Deep subsurface > Groundwater | place... | reverse complement strand
TTCTATTTTTCTGCTTCTGGTCTATTTTGACAAGAAGAGCATATTCCAGAAGGAACGGTCTTCGCTCGACCTTCCCCAGCATCCCCTGGTGTCAATCTTGATACCAGCATATAATGAGGAAAATACCATCATTAGGACCATGGAATCAGTGTATAACCTCGAGTACCCCAAAGAAAAAATGGAGGTTATTGTCATTGATGACGGCTCCCAGGATACTACCAAACAGAAAATTCAGGAGTACATTAAAGATAAGCCTCAGTTCCGACTGCTTTCGCATCAGAACCAAGGAAAGGCAGCTTCTCTCAACCGGGCTTTGGCTCGGGTGAAGGGTGAATTTTTTGCCTGCCTGGATGCGGATTCTTTTGTAGATCCATCGACCTTGACCAAGATGCTGGCTCTCTATTATAAAGAGAATGATCCTCAATTGGCGATTATCACTCCGGCGATGAAAGTGTATCAGCCTCAAAATGTACTGCAGAAAATCCAGTGGCTGGAATATTTAGTCATTATCCTGATTGCCAGAATTTCCAGCCAGATGGATACTTTATACGTTGCTCCGGGGCCGTTCTCGCTGTACCGAACATCTGTCATTCGAAAGGTAGGTGGATTTGATGAAAAAAACATTACCGAGGACCAGGAAATTGCCTACCGCATGCAGAAGTACCATTACCGCATCAAGCATTGCTTTGATGGATACGTGTACACAACGGCGCCGAAGGACTTGAAGCCATTTTACCGCCAGCGGCGACGATGGTACCTGGGCAGTATGATCTGCCTGCACCAGTATAAAGAAATTATTGGGAACAGGCATTATGGTGATTTCGGAATCATCCAGATGGCAAAGAATGTTATGGGATACTTTTTAGCGCTCAGCGGCATTACCCTGGCAGCCTATTTCTTGTTCATTCCCCTGGGGAGATGGACGAAGAGCCTGCTGCTCCTGAAGCTGGATTACCTGCCATTGCTGTTGCAGATCCGCTTCCGCTTTGATAAGATGACCCTCCTATTGGCTGACTTTAAAAAGGGGTACATCGTGGCGTTCTTATTCCTGATCAGCTTATTTTTTTTCTATAAAGCGCACCGAAATGCCAATGAAAAAATAAACCGCTTTGGATGGATTCCCATCATCCCTTATTTCGCCTTCTATTACCTGCTGAAGGGGATCATCTTATTACTATCTTTAGTTGAGTTTTCAAAAAGCAAGCGGATAAAATGGTAAATCAAGACCTTCCCTGGAGGAAAATAAGCAAGGATAAGTATATCATCGCGGGAGTTATCACGCTCCTTATTTTTTCTTTAGGGATCTCCTTAGGGTTCATCTTTGAGAACCAGCGATACGCCCTCCTGGGAGATATCAACCAGGAGCAGGAAGTGAAATATCTAAGCTTGCAACTGCAGTACCTCTACCTGAACTACTTCAGCAGTTATAATAACTGTCCGACGCTTACCACTACCTTAAAAGAAACCATCAAGGATCTTTCAGACTCGCTCAGTGAGGTGATTGCTTTTGAGGAGCAGAACAAGGTATCCACCAACCAGCACCAAGTTGTCCAGAGGCGATATGTTCTGGATAACCTGCGATACTGGCTGCTGGCGAAAGAAAGCAAGCAAAAATGTGACATGAATATAGTCCCCATCCTTTATTTTTATACCCAGGAGTGTTCCTCCTGCCCTAACCAGGGGACAGTTCTGAGTTATTTTAAAAGTGTTTTTGGAGAGCAAGTGCTGGTATTTCCCATCAACCTGGACCTGCGCCAGGAAGAGCCAATGGTGGAGATTGCCATCTCTCAATTCAATATTACTAAATATCCTACGATTGTCGTCGATAACACCAAGTATGAAGGGGTGGTGAAAGAAGACCAATTGAAGGAAATAATCTGCGCTTCGCTGAAACAGTCGCCGGAATGTTCTTAACATACTCTCAGAATATATCTTCCCGCACATGAAATGGATTAATATGACCGTTGCTTATTGTACCAAAAAGCCCTTGCTCCTGGTTATCGGAGTAACGGTGCTGGTGAGAATATTCTATCTTTCTTTACAGTATCCATTGTGGTGGGACAGCCAGGTGTATGTGGCAATGGGAAAATATATTTTTTCTCATGGACAACTGGGATTTTGGGAGTCCTTTCGGCCTTTAGTGCATCCACTGCTGCTGGGAGCGCTTTGGAAAATGGGATTAAATCCTATTCTGGTTGGTAAGGGGCTGGATGTATTATTTTCAACCATAGCAGTCTATCTGGTGTATAAAATTGCCGAGAAAGAATTTAACCCCGCCGTAGCGTTAGTGAGTTCCCTGATCTTTAGCTTGACGGCTACGTTTATCATCTTTACGGGCTTAGTACTCTCTGATCCTCTGGCGCTGATGCTGGGATTGGGAGGGATATTCTTAGTTTTACAGAAGAGAAGCGCCGTGCGAGTGATAGCAGCGGGTGTATTACTGGGGCTTTCCTTTATGACCCGCTTTCCGCAAGGTATCCTTTTTGCGGCAGTGCTGGTGGCTTGGGCAGCGGAACGGGAAACGGTGCGCACTAAAATCAGGACTCTGTTCTTTTTTTCAGGGGGGTTTGCCATTCCCGTTATTCCTTATCTGTTGTTTAATCAATTTAGGTATGGTTCCGCCTGGGAACCTTTCCTGAGCGGGTCCCGGATAGTGACAACCGCTACCTGGCTGTATGGGTCGGGAGGGTCATTTTATTTCGTTTATTTTTTTCTGCCTAATCTCATCTATTGCTTTAGCTTTTATTTCCTGTATTTATTTTTCAAGGAAAAGCAATGGAAAAAGACGTCACGAGGGTTGATTTTTCTCCTACCAGCACTTACGATTTTCTATTTTATGACCGTTCCGCGGAAGGAAGTGCGATATTTGGTGAGTGCGTTGCCTTTCCTGGCGATGATGAGCGCCTCTGCTTTAAATATTTTGTATTGCCGTCTGAAACAGCAAACTGCACCCCTACTGAAGCCACGGGCTCTGGTAATCATTGGCGTGATATTGGTGCTGATGCCTTTGCCGATCTACCTGCATCAGGAGAAAACACCGGACTTTCAAGAAGATATTACTACCGCTATGGCCCAGTATTCTATCAACGGCACTATTCTCTCTTCTGATCCGGCACTGCTGTCTCTGGCACCGGGAAACAAGGTAGCGCTCTTGAGCGGACTGGAATTTGCGCCGGAAGTGTATCGGCGATACCAGCAGGACTATGAACTTATCTATCTCAATGAATGCGACTTGGTGTGCTTCGTGGAAGATACTGCTTGTTTAGAGCAAAAAAAGAATTTTATTGGTAAGGTGGAAGCAGAAAATAACGAGATTTGGAGGAAAGAGTTTATATTTAAGAATAAGAATATACCCTGCAGGTATAGGATGTTTATGCCAAAATGATTACTGACTACCTTCGACGAAGGGTAATACTTCAGCGTTCTGAAGTCGAAGCGTTACCGTCTTCTCGCCTCTCGCTGTATTTATCAAAGACAGACATCTCCGGAGGAGCCATCCCTCTGTCTGTTCAAAGTAAATATTACAGAGGCTCGACCTTATGACGGTAACGCTTCGTATTGCTGAAGTATTACACCTGATCCGGGTACAGCAGTGGTATAAGAATCTGGTGGTTTTCTTGGCGCTGTTTTTTTCGGGAAATCTGTTTCATTTTCCTTTATTTTATATTATAGTGCTGACGTTTTTTTCTTTTTGTTTTATCTCTTCAGCCGGGTATATTATCAATGACCTGGCTGATAGGAAAATGGATAGACTTCACCCGGAACGAAAAAAAAGGCCATTAGCAGCCGGAACTATACCGATTTCTACCGCGGTGGTGATGGCGATACTGTTGTTTTTAGCAGGAATGTACTTGGCGTGGAAAGCAGGGATGCCAGTGGTGTATCTGGCTATGGCGCTGTTTATGTTAACCCAGCTGTACACTTTTTGGCTGAAACGATTGGTGTTGGTTGATGTGCTAACGATTGCAACGCTGTTTGTTATTCGGGCGATTGCCGGAGCGGTGGCAATTAAGGTTACTATTTCACCCTGGCTGATTTTGGTGCCTTTCTTTCTCTCTTTGTTTTTATCAGTAGGAAAACGGCAGGGGGATTTGATGATGCTGAAAGAACAGGCCGGGCCAACTCGAAGGGTGCTGGAGCAGTATACAACAACGTTAACTCATTCCCTGATGATCATGTCCACGACGCTGCTGATTATTTCCTATGCCTTGTATTCGTTTTTAAGCCCGTACAATCGTTTATTGTATACCTTGCCGTTTGCGTTGTTTATCATCTTCCGCTTTTTTTATCTGATTATTACTGGTTCAATCATCGCCCGCCAGCCGGAACTGGTGATTCATGACCGGCAGATGGTGGTGGGAATGATAGTGTGGATAGTGGTAACCGCGGGGTTGATTTATTTTTGAACATGGCTCAACTGATACCTACAATTGTAGATAAGTTTTTCAAGGATATTTCACCGCTGGGAGGAGGGGTGCTGTATTCTCTCGTCCTGCTGGTGGTACTGGGATTGCAGGAAATGGCTCTTTTTCTGCGGTTGCTGTTCGGTTTTCTCTTGACGGGAATGGTGGTGGTGCTGATTCGGTCGGTGTACTTCAAGGATCGACCACAGAGAAGGGAGTATCATAGCTGGATGGAGAAAATTATTGCGTCATCGTTTCCCAGTTGGCATACGGCACGGGCGGTTTTTTTAGCGTTGACTTTTATGACGCTGGGAGGGGTTTATTTGAAAGTAGTGCTGGGATTCATTGCATTGTTGGTGGGGTATTCACGCATCCATTTACGACGGCATGATTACTGGGATGTACTGGGAGGGATGGTGCTGGGGATGGTGACGTTCTTTTTAGGGTCCTTCTTTTTCTAGACGAGAGCGCCTCTGAACATCTTTCTCATACGGTGGTAAGACTGATTTATATGTTGCCAGAGCTCGATGATGTTCTCGTTTATTTCTCGCTGGATCGGTGAAGCGAAAAAAGCCGCCATCGTGTGCATATATAAAGTTTCGATAAAAATCATCTTCACCTTCCTCATGATAATATCCCTTTGAATTTCCGAGCCATACTCTTATTGATTTTGGTTGCTATTTCATCTGCATCTTGAGGAGTTAATTTGCTTTTTTTGACAATACTCCGCACGAATTCTACCTCTTTAACTTTTTCTTCAAAGGCTTTACGAGCTACTGCTGACCAATTTACTTCATCTAATTCTTCCATTTGTACTTTTAAATCATCGGGTACTGAAACAGAGAGTGTTCCCATTTTTACACCACCATTGTTAATTTTATTATTTTTATTATAAATAATAATTATCTATTTAAACTTTTTGGTTGAGAATTTAATTCCTTTTCCTAATCTTCACAAAGTCACCTAAGGTGAATTCGTCCTGTTTCTTGGAACGCACGGGAGAACTGTCGCTCATTTCTTCTTTTTCGATTAAATTGATATTGAGTACTTTGCCTATTTTTTTAGCGGTGTCAAGATTTGGTTTTAATGTACCCTGTTCCCATTTGGCAACGAGGTTTTCTTTCTCTTGCAGGAACTTGGCGAAGTCTTCCTGAGTCATTTTTTTGGATTCACGGGCGGCATGAATGAGGGCGGCGTAATGGGGGACGATGGAAAATTCGGGTACTTCTTTGATGGGTGGCCGTGATGAATGGAGGGAAGGATTACTGCCAACACTGCGTTTTTTAATCGTTCCGTGCTTGGCACAGGTCATACATACTTTAAGGTCAACACTTTCTATTTCTGCGGTTACGATGTCTCCCGTACGTCCGCACATCTCACAGGTTGCCATATACCCCTGATGTTAAAAACTAGTATTAAAAGGTAACGGAAAAAAAAAGGAGAAAAGAAAAAAATGGGGAATATACAGTAAGTTACTCTGAGAAAAAACTACCAAATATCTAGGTGTTTCAACGCAAATCCAAAAGTGGGGTTAAATATTCTTTTTCGTAACAAATCTTCTGGATAACCAAAATCAGGATTTCTGGTAATACCACCCTTATTCAGAATTTTATCGGTTTCATCAAGACTAATACCCAACACCACGGCAACAAGATTATAAGCAACTGATCTTAAACCAATCGTAGGAGATAGAGCAGCTAAATACAAGGCACTCAGTCTATCTATGCGGTGTTCCCCAACACCCCTTAGTAAATAAGATTTATCTTTAATGAGATCATCTAATTCTTCACCAGATAATATCCCAAAATGATCACAGGCATCATCATAATCTAAACTGTCACCCGGTTTTATTACAATGCCACCAATGACCATATTCTTTCCCTGAATCAAACCTCTCTCTTTCATTCTTTTTGCCATCGCTTCTCCTAAATAACCATAATCTATCCCCCCTCTAGAACCTTTCCACAGATCATAATCATGGCCCCCATTAGGCCGGGTAATAAACCCATTTCTATGCCAATATTTACGAAATACATATTCGCTATGTCCCATAGCTCTTGCCGCAGTTTTAATACTCCCCTCAAAAATAGGATAGACCTCAATTACTTTTCTAATAAAATGTTCCGGTGTCCGCAAGCTCTTATAATTCAGAGAATCCGGAATAGCATCACTCAGTTGTCCTGCTTTTCGCAGCGCTTGATAAAGAGACTCGTCAAAACGTTGCAGCTGCGTTCGCCCCATTCCCCCATATACTTCAATATTATCCAAAAAAAACTGCAAAGGGCTTCCGTTAAAATCCCTTCTGCCAAATTTCACCCGTAAATTGGGGTCCCATTTGACTTCAACTATCGGTCTTCTGGGTATTAACAATCGACCATCTTTGCCATATTCATGGAGTAACTTATGAAGTCCTTCTCGGACTTTAGGAACAAAACCCAATACCTCTTGCTCACTCAAAAATAGATCTTCCTCAGAAGAATTTTTAGAAAGTTGCCTTAAAAGTTCTGCTTCCTCTGGTGGTAATTCACCAAACAACATATCAACGGCATCGCCCAGGCTTATTCTTCCCCGATGATCTTCAGTACTACTAGAATCGTCACCCTCAATTTGGATAAAGTTTTCATCATTTCTTCCCAGTAAATCGTGAAGAGTTCTATTGTCATCGGGACTCTTTTTTTGATCTAATCTTACCATAAATCTTTCTTCATAGTGTCCATGGGCATACACTTCAACAAGATCAGCAATTCGCCGATATAATAAATCAAAATGTGGAAAACCAACCTCTTTCAACTCACTATCAACAATATATCTGACTTTACGAGAAACCTTTTCAGATATTTCAAAAGTGCTTAAGATATAATCAACATCGGTTTCAGTGAGCATAAAAAACTCAGATAAAACCAACTTTAAAAACTTTTTCTCACTAAAAGAATAATACTCCTAAAAAAGAGACACCATAAAGTCCCCACCGTAATACTTCAGCTTTATGAAGTGAAGCGCTACCGTCTTCTCGCCTCTCGTTGTATCTATTGAGCACAGACATCTCCGTCAAATGTCACGCCATTTGAGAGGCGGAGTGGGCTAAAGCCCACTGGTTTAAGATGGATGGGATGAAATCTTTTGTTTTGATCAAACTTTTTTGAAAAGTTTGAGAGACAACCCTCTGTCTGCTTGCTGTAAATATCGCAGAGGCTCGACTTTATGACGGTAACGCTTCAGATTGCTGAAGTATTACGTCCCACCGCTATATTTAAAAAGCCCGAAGTCTTCCTTTGAAGGAAGTATGGCGAGCAAAAAGATTCGTGAATATGATGCAAAACGGCTGATTTTAGCTCGTTTGCCAAAGGGTATCGCAGCAGCATATCGAGGAGTTCTGGTTGGCCCAACGACCAAACTTGATGCGCTTCCAAAGCAGTTTCCTTGGCTGGTGAAAGAAAAGCTGGCTGTGAAGCCCGACCAGTTGTTTGGCAAGCGCAAGCAGTATAATCTGGTGCTGTTACATTCAGATTTTGCGGGAGTGAAGAAGTTTATCCTCGCGCACCGAAATAAGAAGGTTACGATCGGAAAAGCGACGGATGCCTTAACTCATTTTTTGATTGAGCCGATGATTGCCCATCAGCAGGAATATTATATTTCCATTACCTCGCAGCGAACTTGTGATGTGATTTATTTTTCCGCAGAGGGTGGTTTTAATATTGAAGAGCGCTGGGATAGGGTCAAGAAAATTGCCATCCCGGTAGGAGGAACTCTCTCCACGACACAACTAAAATCGGCCGGAATTCCTGAAAAATTACACCATTTTATGGTTGAATTGTATAGATTATATGTTACCTTAGATTTCACTTACCTGGAAATTAATCCTTTTTGTATAGATGTAAAAGGCACGGTTCATCTGCTGGATATGGTGGCGCAACTGGATGGCTGCGCTCATTTTCTTCACCCGCAAGATTGGAAGAATGTAGAATTCCCCCGCTCTTTCGGCAATAAATCCTATCCTGAAGAAGAATTCATCAGCAAGCTGGATGAAGAAAGCGGTGCTTCACTGAAATTAACCATTCTTAATCCACAGGGAAGGATCTGGAATATTCTTTCAGGAGGGGGAGCGAGCATCATTTATCTTGATACCATTGTTGATGCCGGCTTGGGGAAGGAATTAGCGAACTATGGGGAATATAGCGGCAATCCTACCCGGGAAGAGTCGTATCAGTATGCGAAAACGGTGCTGGATCTGATGACGAGGAAGGCGCATCCAAAAGGGAAACTCTTGTTCATTGCGGGAGCCATTGCTAACTTTACCGATGTTAAAGAGACTTTCATGGGCATCGTACGAGCCTTGAAAGAATATCAGGAAAAACTGCGAACGCAAAAAATACGTATTATCGTGCGCCGGGGAGGGCCAAATTACGAACAAGGATTAAAACTCATTCATGATACAGGAAGAGAAATGAAAGTGCCTATTGAAGTGCATGGCCCGGAAACACCAATGGTGTCCATTGTTGCGCCTGCGTTAGAAAAATTGTAAAAAAATAATCATAACAACATGAAACCCTACCAACTCTTTGATCAGGACACGCAGGCTTTATTTTATAATTTGAAAGCTACGCCCATTCAGCGGATGCTGGATTTTGATTATGTGTGCAGACGCAAAAAACCAAGCATTGTGGGAGTTATCCATCCGGGCAGGTCGGGATTTCATAAGGCTTTTTTTGGAGCGGTCGAAATAGTCATTCCGGTGTATGACCGTGTCGGAGAAGCTGTTCGCCATCACCCACAGGCGAGTGTGCTGATTAATTTTGCCTCGTTCCGTTCTTCCTTCCTGCCGTCCAAAGAAGCGTTATTGGCTCCGTCAATCAAGGTGGTCGCTATCGTTGCTGAGGATATTCCGCAACGGCAGACTCGGGAATTGATTGCTCTGGCACAGCAGCAAAAGAAAACGATTATTGGTCCGGCAACAGTGGGGGGAATTGTTGCTGGAAAATTCCGCATTGGCTACGCCGGAGGGATGATGGAAAATATCATCAAAGCCAAGCTTTATCGTCCGGGCAGTGTTGGCCTGGTCTCTAAATCTGGAGGGATGATGAATGAACTGTTCAACATCATTGCTCGAACGACGGACGGGATTTCTGAGGGGATTGCCATCGGAGGGGATACCTTTCCCGGGTCAACTTTACTTGATCATTTGCTGCGCTATGAAGCTAACCCAAACATACATTTAATGATAGCACTTAGTGAACTGGGGGGCAGGGATGAATATGATATCATCAAAGCTAGGAAAGAAAAGAAATTAACCAAACCATTGATTATGTGGGTGGTGGGAACTTCGGCCAAAATATTCCCTTGGGAAGTGCAATTTGGGCATGCTGGGGCCAAGGCAGGAAAAGAAGAAGAGGGTGCTGAGGCTAAAAATAAAGCCTTGCGGGCAGCAGGGATTATTGTTCCCTCTTCTTTTGCAGAGCTTGAATCAACCATTCAAGAGCAATTTCAGAAACTAATTCGGGAGGGAAAGATGAAACCAAAACAGGATACTCAACCAGCGGCACTGCCACTGGATTATAAAGATGCAGTGAAGAAAGGCCTCGTTAGGCAGGCAACTTCTTTTACTACTACTATCTCATCTGATGTGGGAGAAGAAGCGACGTATGGCACGATGCCCATTAGCGATGTGGTTGCGAAAGGATATGGTATTGGTGAAGTGATTGGTTTACTTTGGTTTAAACGAAAATTGCCTTCTAACTTTAGCAAGTTCCTGGAAATGTGTATCGTCATTACCGCTGATCATGGTCCGGCAGTGTCCGGAGCGCATAATGCCATTGTCGCAGCACGAGCCGGAAAAGATGTAGTTTCTTCGCTGTGCAGCGGATTGCTCACCATCGGCCCTCGGTTTGGGGGGGCAATTGATGATGCCTGCCGCTACTTTAAGCAAGCTTGTGATGCTCATGTTCCACCAGTGCAATTTGTTGAAGACATGAAGAAAAAGGGAATTTTAATTCCTGGCATTGGGCACCGGGTGAAGTCCAAGCGAAATCCCGATAAGCGGGTGGAATTGCTTAAAAAATATGGTCTGAAACATTTTGCCAAGACTCCCTACCTTCACTATGCCTTGGAAGTGGAGAAGGCAACGCTTCAGAAGGCGGAGAATCTTATTTTAAATGTGGATGGGTGTATTGCAGTACTGTTACTTGATGCACTCATGAGTTCTGGTGCATTTAGCATTAAGGAGATTGATGAAATCGTGCAGATAGGATATGGCAATGCCCTGTTTGCCTTGGCTCGAAGCATTGGACTCATTGGCCATATACTTGATCAGAAACGACTCAAGTCTGAATTATATAGGCATCCGACGGAAGATATTTTGTATTTGCTGGGGGAAGGGAACTAGTTGTTTTTTATTAACATTAAAGACACAATTTAACTTATTTGTTATTAGAAAACAAGTTGTTTTTAATTAACGTAATAACAATATTTTGAGTATTCTGTTACATAAAAACGTTTATATAGTAGAGCATACTCTTGGAAGGGATGGAAGAACTGCTCAAAACATTCTTGGAAGAATACCTTGGAGCTATTGAACAGCTCGAAAAAGAACGCTACAAGAATGCGACCATCCTTCTTTCTAAAGCGCTCTTTGCCCTCTGTGATTTTCTCATCCAGCAGAAGCTCCAGAAACTTCCTAAGAACCATAGCGAACGCTTTCGGATTCTGGAAAAATACTATCCAAACGTGTATCTCACAGTCGATATGATTTTTACCCATTATACGGATGCCTACTCTCAGCCAATCTTACAAGAAACCTGCATTTTAATTAAAAATGGAATCAAAACTATTGCCGGAACTGAAAACCTACCAGAAGAAGTTAAAAAAATTATTAGATGATAATCTGGTAGATATACTCATCTTTGGCTCCCTAGTTAAAGGAGGAAGGCCAAAGGACATAGATGTAGCTCTGCTGGTGAAAGAAAAAGCGAAAGTAGATACTTTGAAAATGAAGAAGATACTCCAGGGAATCATTTCCAAAGAGATTGATGTACAGATTTTAGATATTAATTCTATCTATTCTTCCCTCTGGTTAACTCTTATCAAAGAGGGATTTAGTGTTGGAAAAAATAATTTTTTGTCTTCTTTGTATAAAATAAAGCCGGCAGTGCTGTATAAATATTCCTTGCAAAAGCTCACTAAGGTTCAGAAAGTACAGTTTGAAAGGGGGATTAAGAACGTATTAGGTCAGGAAGGAAACTTTTTGACCAGATCAGTGGTCTTAGTTCCGCTCCAACTCAAAAACAGAATGATGGAATTCCTCAAAAACTGGGACATCTACTATGAAAGCCAGGAATATGAATTATTGCCGTTGCTGAGGAAAGAAGAATTTTTGTAAGAGATTGATTCTGAAAAAGCGGTGATACAGGCATCTAAGAGAGGATATTTTGTATCGGCTGGAGAAATGAGAAAAAATATTAAAGCTTAGTATTTTTCAAACCCTTAACTTAACCACTCTATATCCTTCCCTATAACAAATTTTATAAACAGACTGCTTTCTTTAGTGGTTTCGGGGTGTTTATAGGTCATGGAAGATAAAAAAGATAGTGAGGAAGTGGTTATTGATTTTTCTGCAGTTAGGCGCAAGCTCAAAGGGTTCTTTTCAAAAGGAAATAAGCAGGAAGAAGAACCAGCACCTCACACTCATCAGGCTCATTCAACCCATCATACTGCCAGCCCTCATCATCAACCTCATGAACATAAAGAGCATCACCCGATTTCTGAAGATCATTCCAAATCATCAGCGGATGAAATTACTTTTGACTGGAAGCAGGTAACTGCCTTCGGCAAGACGCATGCCAAGTGGCTGATTCCATTGCTGTGTATCTTGATTGCGATGAGCTTTTCTATCTATTTCAGAACCATGCCCCAGCGGTTGCCTATCACTGATAGCTGGGCGCAAGGCACGGTCTATAATTTCTACCAGAACCAACTTCAGCAGCAAATCAATCAGCAGTATCCTAACCTGCCGGAGCAGAATAGGAAGGCTTTAGTGGCAACCCAATGGCAGAAGACCTACCAGGAAAATCAGGACCAGATCGAAGCACAGGTACAACAGCTCTCCCAGCAATATAAGAGCCAGTTCCGGGATGATCAAGGGACTTTATATTTATTAGGGATAGATCCTTATTATTATTACCGGCAGTCAGCGTTAATTATCAAAAATGGGTTTCCCGGCACGGAAAAAAAAGAGGGAGTTTCCTGGGATTCCTATCGGATAGCGCCTATCGGAAGAGATGCTCCCTGGAATTTTCATAATTGGTTCGGCGCGATGTTATACCGTTTGGTGAGCCTCTTTACTGATACCTCGGTGATGGCGACATTTTTTTATGTAGGAACTATTTTCGCCGCCTTAACCGTTATTCCAGCTTTTTTTATCGGAAGAATCATAACCAAAAACAACGCCGGAGGTTTCTTTACGGCGATGATTATTGCCGTCACTGGTTTTTTCGTTTCCCGGACTACCGGTGAGAGTTCTGATACCGATGTGTATTCGGTTTTCTTTCCTATCCTCATTACCTGGCTGTTTTTGGAAGCAATAACAGCCCAGAAACGAAAACACCAATTGCTATGGGGAGCATTAGCAGGCTTGGCAACGGGATTATTTGCCTTTGCCTGGACCGGATGGTGGTATATTGCGACGTTTATAATCATCACCAGCATCGCCCATCTCCTGGCGCTCTTGGTCATCCACCGCAAAAACTGGAAGGATTCTTTTAAGCCGGCATTGATGAACTCAGGGTACTCCATTGGATCGTACATCATAACTGCCAGTATTTTTGTGAGTTTATTCATTTCCTTCCGGGAGTTTATCAGAATCATCTTCGGGCCTTTGCAATTCCTGGCCTTGAAAGCGGTTGGTGTTACCAGCTACTGGCCGAATATACGGACTACTGTGGCGGAACTGAATGTGACTTCCCTGGCTAATGTCATCAATCAATTGGATGGAAAATTATTATTTATGTTGGCAGTGGTGGGGATTATCCTTACTCTGCTCCTTAAAGATGAACAAGGAAAAAGAGATTTTCGGGTACCGTTCTTTCTGGCGATGTGGCTGGTTGCTTCTTTGTATGCTACAACTAAGGGGGTGCGCTTCATTTTACAAATTACACCGGTGTATGCAATTGCCTTAGGAGCCTTCATGGGCATTGCCTGGGAGTATTCATCCCGATGGATTTCCAAAGGACTTAAGCTGAATACTCTGGTCACGAAAACAATTGTGTTTTTGCTGCTGGTGTTATTGTTAATTCAACCCATTAAGACTGGGTACAGCCAGGCGTATAATGCTGTTCCCAGCGTGAATGATGGATGGTATAATACGTTGACGAAGATTAAAAACGAAGCGCCTCAAAATGCCATCATAACTTCCTGGTGGGATTTCGGGCATTGGTTCAAGGCAATTGCTGACCGTCCGGTAACCTTTGATGGGGGGACGCAAGTTGGACATGATGCCTATTGGGTGGGAAAAGCTTTGCTGACCAATGATGAGAAGTTAACCGTGGGAATAGTGCGTATGCTGAACTGCGGGCAGAATAATGCTTTTGATGAATTAGATAAAATACTGAATGATACTCCTACAGAAATTGCTCTCCTTAACACTATGGTTACCCAGACTAAAGAAATGGCTATTAAGACCTTGCATGACCAGGGCCTGACTGCGGAACAAATTGCCGGAGTGGTCCAATATACTCATTGCGACAATCCGCCCCAGGATTATTTTATCACTTCCGATGACATGATCGGCAAAGCGGGAGTATGGGGGCATTTTGGAAGCTGGAATTATGAAAAAGCAGTGATGTATCAGAAAACCAGAAACCTTAATCGGGCAGAAGCAGTGCAGTTTTTGGTCTCTCATTTTAATCTTACGGAAGAGCAAGCCGATCGCACTCACGCCGAGATTCAATCGACGGAAGCGGATCGATGGATTTCGCCCTGGCCTTCTTACTTATCAGGAAGGGCGGGATGCCAGAATGGGCCTAATGGAACTCTCGCCTGCCCGGTAGGAACTCCACAGGGAAATGCTTTGATATTGGTTGATCTGGCTACTGCTGATGCTACTTTGAAAGTAAATAATGATGAGATAGTGCACCCGGCTTCTTTAGTCTATGCGGATAAGGAAGGAGTCAAAGAAAAGAGGTTTGAGGGCAAAACTGTTCCCTTTTCCTTAGTACTGCTTCCAGCCGGGGAAAAGACGTATGAAGGGATACTGGCTGATCCTTCCCTGGCGTACAGCACTTTTACCAAATTATTCTTTTTTGAAGGGCATGGAGTGGAATGCTTCAGCAAGTTTGATGATGCCCGGACTTTTACTGGGGGAAGAATCATCACCTGGGCGGTTGATTACAACTGCGGGCAGTCTAACCAAGTCTATTTCCTGCCCAAGGAAGAAGTGGAAGCGGCGCATATTTTGATTGCTACTTCGGGCAGAAGCGAGGAGGAAGCCCTCAAAATAATTGAGGATCTTCAACAAAATGTTACGGTGAAAAACTTTAAAGAGTATGCGCAGACCTATTCGGATGACCCCGGCTCAAAGGGACAGGGTGGATATCTGGGCTGGTTCGGCAAAGGGCAGATGGTGCCGGAGTTTGAGCAAGCTGCTTTCAGCCTTAAGCCCAACGAAATTTCTAAGCCCGTTAAAACTCAGTTTGGCTATCATTTGATTTTGGTGCTAGATACTCGAAAGACCTAACGGTAAAAATCGTGTTGGAAAGAGGTTGGTGATGGATATCTATGAAGAGTCCGTGGAACTGCATCGAAAGTTGGGTGGAAAATTTTCTATCACCCCTAAAATAAAAATTCAAAATAGGCATGATCTTTCTTTGGCGTACACTCCGGGAGTAGCGCAGCCCTGCCGAGACATTGCTAAAGACAAGCAAAAAGCCTATGAGTTAACCATCAAAAAGAATTCTGTCGCGGTCATTTCCGACGGCTCGGCGGTGCTGGGACTGGGGAACATCGGGGCGGAAGCGGCTATTCCGGTGATGGAAGGAAAAGCGGTGCTGTTCAAAGAGTATGGGGATATCGATGCCTTTCCGATCTGTATCAGCACGCAGGATTCTCAAGAATTGATTCACATCATCAAAAATATCGCGCCGGTGTTTGGCGGGATAAACCTGGAGGATATTGCAGCGCCACGATGCTTTGAAATTGAAGAGGCCTTGCAGAATATTGGCATCCCGGTATTTCACGATGATCAGCATGGAACAGCAATAGTCGTACTGGCGGCATTGATGAATGCCTGCAAAGTGGCGGGGAAAAAAATAAGTGAAGTCAAAGTGGTCATTAATGGAGCGGGAGCGGCGGGAACGGCCATTGCCAAAATGCTGCTGTGCATTGGACAGGATGAAGATAGATGCACGCCAGTGAAAGAGATTATCGTCTGCGATTCTAAGGGGATTATCTCTAACAAAAGAATGGATATCTCTACTAATACGATGAAAATGGAACTGGCAGGTTTAACCAATAAAAATACTATTACAGGGACGCTTGCTGAGGCGATACGAGGTGCAGATGTTTTCATTGGGGTGAGCGTGGCGGGGATATTAAATGAGCAGATGATACGATCCATGAATCAAAAGCCAATTATTTTTGCCATGGCCAATCCAACGCCGGAAGTGATGCCGGATGATGCCAAAAGATGGGGGGCGTTCATCATTGCCACCGGACGAAGTGATTTTCCCAACCAAGTCAATAACGTGCTGGCTTTCCCGGGTATATTTCGCGGAGCGCTGGATGCTAGGGCGCAGAAAATCACCAACAAAATGAAACTGGCTGCCAGCTATGCACTTTCTAGCTGTGTTAAAGAACCGACGGCGAAGAATATAATCCCTTCAGTCCTGGATAAATCAGTGGTGAAGATAGTGGCGGAAGCGGTGAGGAGAGCGGCATGGGGGGAAAAGAGCAAATGAACCTAGACAGATGCTATGCACATCCAATGAACCAAAATCTTTATAAATAAGCCGCATTCCCAAGAGCTATACCGTTATAACTACTGGCGCTGTGTATGAGTAAGCATAGTGACTTCAGGTAGGAGGTCAGATATATGGAAAGACAAGACGTTACCAAAGCAATAGATGAGCTGAAAAAGCAGCCGCAAAAAAAGTTCTCGCAATCCTATGATCTAATCATCAATCTTAAGAATTTTAATGTCAAGCAAACTCCTTTGGACTTCTTTGTGACCATGCCCCATTCACTGGGAAAGAAAATCAAAGTGGCTGCTTTTGTGGAGCAAGCAACCGACCAGAAAGCCTGTGATTTGATTATTAGGGAGAGTGAATTTCAAAAGTATGCGGAAAAGAAAACTGCCAAGAAGTTAGGAGAAGAATACGATTTTTTTATTGCTCAAGCGAATTTAATGGGAAAAATTGCTGCTGCCTTTGGTAAAGTGCTGGGAACCAAAGGTAAAATGCCTAATCCAAAATTAGGCTGCGTCGTTCCCCCTAATGCTAATTTGGAACCTTTAGTGAAAAAACTGGAAACAACTGTCCATTTAACTGCTAAAAAAGCGACTAATCTCCAATGTATGGTCGGAAAACAGAATCAAAACGAGAATGAGATTATTGATAATGTCATGAGTGTCTATCAGACCGTAACTAAACAACTTCCCGATGAGACTCAGAATATTAAGAATGTCAGCATCAAGCTAACCATGAGCAAGCCGGTGAGGATCTAATGCCCAGCGAAATTAAAAAGAAACTAGTACAACAAATCATCAAAGACGTCAAAGAATATCCTATCGTTGGAGTAGTAGATCTTCAGAATCTCCCAGCACCGCAATTACAAGTGATGCGATCACTGCTTCTCAAGAAACAAATTAAGATTATTATGGCTAGAAAAAGATTGTTACAGCTGGCCCTTAAGGAAGTCAAGAAAGATAACTTAATGCAATTGTCCGACAAGATTAAAGGCATGCCGGCACTTATTTTTAGTAAGGATAATCCTTTTACCTTGTATGGAATTATCCAGAAAAATAAGTCAGACGCTTCAGCAAAAGCAGGACAGACTGCTCCGCGAGACATAGTAGTTAAAGCGGGACCAACCAGCTTTGCTCCTGGACCGGTCATTTCAGAACTGGCTGCCGTTGGCATCAAAACCAAAGTGGAAGGGGGAAAATTAGCAATCATTTCCGATACTACGGTGGTCAAAGAAGGGGAAGTCATTTCGGCCAAAGTTGCGGAAACCCTGAAACGTCTGGATATTAAACCCATGGAAATTGGGCTCAATGTGGTGGCAGTGTGGGAGAATGGAATTATCTTCCTCTCAAAACAATTACATATTGATGAAGCTGAATATGCCCACAATGTCGCTCAGGCGGCGCAGTGGGCCATTAACCTGGCGGTTGAAGCGGTCTATCTGACTGCTGATACGACCGAAACCATCCTGCAGAAAGCTTTTAGGGAAGCAAAAACTTTATCAGTAGAGAGCAGTTTCATCACTGAATTAACTGCTGGAGATATTTTGGCGAAAGCTGAGGCAGAAGCAGTATCTGTTCAAGAGAGCGCCGGAATAGAAGAAAATAGCCAATAAGGTAACTTACAAAAATAACCAAGGAGGAATATAAAATGGAATACATTTATGCCGCAATGTTGCTTCACAAAGCAGGAAAAGAAATCAATGAAAGCGCGGTTAAAGCAGTGCTCACTGCCGCTGGAGTGAAAGCTGATGAAGCCCGTGTTAAAGCGCTGGTTGCCGCTCTTCAGGGTGTGAATATCGAAGAAGCAATCAAGAAAGCTGCTGTTGCAGCACCAGTTGCAGCAGCTCACGCTGAACCTGCAAAACAAGGGGCTGCGAAGAAGGAAGAAAAACCAAAAGAAGACGAGAAGAAAGCAGAAGAAGCTGCTGCTGCCGGACTGGGAGCGTTGTTCGGATAGGTCTTATCTTTTTTATTTTTCTCTTTTTTCTTTCGCCTGCGCCTAAAAAAGATTATAAGGATGTTTCCATGGTTGAAAATTCTTCAGAAATACGCGAACTCCGTCAAGAATTTGAACAAAAAAAGAAAGAGATATTCCAATTGCGTTCCGCTCTTACGGCCTTAAGCGCTGAGAAAGAGACTATTTTTCATCAGCTGAAATCCAGCGGGCAGAAAGTAAAATCACTGGCTGCCAGCATGAAAGCCCTTAAAGATGAGAGGGATGCGCTTACCAAGCAAGTGCAGGAACTGAAAGGGGAAAGGGCAAAATTAAACTCGGCGGTTAAAGAAAAAGCATCCGAGAAGAAGAAAGTGGAAGAAAAACGGGATGAGATTCAATCGGAATTAGAATATAAAGGCAATCCCCGTGCACTGAAACATGAAATTGAAGTTCTAGAAAGAAAAATTGAGACGGAAGTCATGCCTTTCAGCAAGGAACAGCAATTGAGAAAAAGAGTGAAAGAATTGCAAGCCCGATATAAAGAGGCAACTAAACTGGGGGAAGTGTGGAAGGAAGTCAATACTTCTTCAGCAGATTTTTCTGAAACCCGAAGACAGGCGGAGGAATCGCATCATTCGGTGCAGGAAAAAGCACAGGAAGCACAGCAACGGCATGAAAAGATGACTTCTTTGCTGCAGGAAATTAAGAAGCTGCGGGCGGAAGAAAAGCCCCAAGCGGATAAATATACTCAGCTGAAAGAAGAAGTGGCGCAGACTAAGAAAAAATTAGACGAAGCGGCAGCACGAGTGGAAGAATTGCGCAAGATCTTACATGAAGATGATGAAAGAAGCTTTACCCAAAAAGCTCAGGAAAGGACTATGGAAGTTCGGGAGAAAATAAAGAAAGGGAAGAAATTGAGTACGGAAGATATTTTAGCGTTTCAGGCGCTGAAGGAATGAGTATTAATGGGGATATACATCTCTTAAGAGATTATGTAATTCATTTCTACACTAAATTGTAGTCACTCATACTGCTGAGTGCCCTAGATTTCTGGCTAGAACCTCTTAAGAAGTTTACTCAACATGACCGGCTAATATGAAACCCTTCCAGTAAATTCGGCTTAGTTGCAAGTTTCATTCACAGCCCCTCACCAGCAGATTATGGGCAAAACATTTCATATAGAGGACTTTGAATAACCCCTATTTTATATCGAATTCAAAGTCCTTCTTAGAAGGGTTTGAAGTATTTGGATGGGTTAATCAAACCCTTCTATAATATTTCTATCCGCTTTTAGTATAACCTTTTCTTACAACGCACCTTCATCCCCGCCGTCATACTCATCGCGGTGCATATATCGCCAGATGATGAAGATGGATACTCCTGCGATGATAATTCCAAGAAGTATCCAAAATAAAATAGTGGTTATTGAAGTTCCTTCTCCCTTGGAAGCGCTCACACTGGGCTCTGCCGCCTTGCCGGTAGCGGTAAACTCCTGATTTTGGTCTATTTTTTGCAGTTCTTCTTTTGATAATAACTCGCTGTGGAAAGTCTTGCTGTCCATTTGATAGATATTCCAGAAATTGACGATCATGTCAAAAGTGTACCGTCCCGAGTCTTTATTCCGGGCATCAAAATAATCATTAATGCGCTTCGTCGTCTGCGCATCGATAGCGGTTGATTTGGTGCGGAACTCATCGATTTTCATGTCGTCCTTTTTCACTTCCACTTCGACAAAGACATTGTCAATCTCAGTATTCCATTTATTGAGCAAATCCATGGAATATTTATTGATCTCCCGGGCAGTGAAATATTTATCAAAGTAAGTGATATCTATTTCCGGCTTGCCGACTAAGAGTTTTTTAAATACTTCCACCTGCTGGTCGTCGTATTTAGTTACAGCGAGAACTTCAAATTCACCCTGGTCAAACAAGGTTCTGGGAACCCGGGTATCTAAGAGTTTGTTTTCTTTGGTTTTCAAGGCCGTTGCTTCTGTTTCGAGCACTTGCTGGTTTTGGGCTTTGTCATTGACGTAAAATTTAGTCTGAACATTCTGAAGATCTTTATTGCCTAAATTTTCGACTTCCGAGACCATCCTTATTTCCTGCCCGCTTTCAAAAAAATTAAGCTTAGCGGTGATATATTTATCAGGATATGGCCCTTGAATGAAAATTTTATGTTTGAGCACTATTTTAGATGAGACTGTACTTCCCCCATTTCCCGCTAGTTCCTGCTGGAGAACAATATTAGAGATGGATTCCCCAGGTGGAATTTTGGCGGGGAGAGTGACGGTAAATTCCACCGGCAGTGAATCAGTATCTTCGCGAAAGTGCAGTTCAGTAGTGGCTAGGGTGATGTATTGTCCCATCTCTCCATCCGCACTGAGTTTCATGGTAAATTCTTCGTGGGCATTATTCACGACCCAGAATTTACCGGTATAAGTTGTAGCAGTCGGGTCAAAGGGAATGATAGTCTTAGCGGGACTCACTCCTAAGGCGAGTATCAGCTGAGCGCTGACGAGCAGTATCAACAGGTACACGATGAGTAATATTTTTGGTTTCATGCTAGTTTATTTTTTGTCATTAGGAAACATACCCCGTGATGAAAAAAGTGATGTTAGTATCTTTTCCTCCTGCGGTTTCATTGAAAGGAACGGAGAGGTTGAGGTCAAGCAGAAAGTCATTTTTAACATTACGCCACGATAAGTTAACCACATGGAATAAGGGCGGAATCATCATGCCCACCGCATCACGGCTCATGTTAGTCCAGGCGGTAGCGGAGAGCGGGGAATAGAACGAATTGCTTTCGTTGGCGGTAATTTTAAATTGGAAATAACTCTGGTTCATGGACACTTCGGTGAATAACGGAGAGGCATTGATGCTGACGTTCATTTCAATATTACCGGTATTCTGGGCGCGAATGGGATTTTGATTGCCGGCGGCATCGCCTCCGAAGGTGCTTACGTTCTGCCCATTATCAATGGTGCCAAACTGGACGATGGCATTGGTGAAGGTGAAAGACAACAGGGAATTGACAGTAAAATTGGAATGATTATCGCCATTAGCCCAATCGGGAAGTGTTGCGCTATCTGACCAGCCACCAAAACCGCCGCTGTCATTAGCACGTACCCGCCAGAAGTATTGGGTATCCACGGCGAGTTCGACTGAGCCAGCACTAGAGAAATAAGACGTATCTGCCTGACCGGGAATGGTTCCTTGAATGGCCGATATATTAATTTCCGGGTTATTGAAGAGTTGATTATCATCCACTTGCAAGTGATAGGAGATGATATCACTATCGGCATCAGTTGAATTCACCCAGGTAAAAGTCGGAGTGCGGTTGGTGATGCTCGAGCCATTGACGGGGATTAAGGTGAGGGGAGCGGTGGGACGGCTATTTTCTGGGGCTCCCCCCCCAAAGATGGAGTAATTCGCCGCATAACTGCTCAGCGACGTGACGTTGAAGATGAAAGTATTGTCGATGTAACTGATGTTGGTGCAGCCGTCAGAGATGCAGTTGCTGCCTAATCGCTGGATGTCCATCATATCCGTGGTATAATTCCATAGTTTGTTGATGACATTGACGCTGGTAAGATTGATGCCATAGAAAGTGATGTTGGCGGTGGAATTGATTCTTGCTTTCAGCGTGCTCAGGCTTGCCTCAGTCGAAAAAGCAGAGGTATTGATAGCAAAAGTATTATTGCCGATGAAGAGATTATTATCTAAGCCAAATCCAAGCAGGTTAGTCACATTCAGTGTTAGATTGCTGACAAAACTCTGCGAGCCCATTGCCCCAGCAGTTTCATTATTGATCCAAGCAATCTTGCCAAATTTGTTCTGGTAGGCAAAGGAATTCTGCGCGGGATAATTGGTATCTAGCTGCTTCCCTGCAATAGCTAATGACAAAATTTCCTCAAATGGACTATTAAGCAGTCCATTCAGGGTATTATTAATGAACAGATTGTTCCCTGAATATCCTTCGATCACAATATCGTATCCATACACGGAAATATTATTGGAAGAAATAATGCTGTCATTGGTAGAATCTACGAATATCCCTATTTGGACAAAGTTAGTCCCCCCTCCTGGCTGCAGAGAGGCATTAAAGTTATTGGCAAAGATGTACGTCTGGGGAGAATTTCCCAGAATCAGCCCTGCTCCACTGGCAGAACAACAGGTTAACGTCCAAGTAATGTTATTGTTGGTAAAAGTAACATTGGCAGAATTGTTGATGGTAATAACTGGTTTCCTGTTAAATTGGAACTGGACATTAAAAGAATTACTATTGATGGTGCTTCCAGGAGAGGAATTAAGGAAAAGAGCAGCTATAACATTAAAGTTCATTGAAGTAGGGCCTATCGTATTGCTTTCGAGGGTGGTGTTGGGGGAGTTTACAACATAAAAGAAAGCGATTGGTCCTACGCCATCAGTCAAATTATTTTCACGAATGGTATTATTGGCAGAATCCACAATGTCAATGGCATTCATAAAACTCCCGGAAAGATACGTGCTGATATTATTTTTAGAGATATTATTATTAGCTGAGCCGGAGTATAAATATATCCCGCCACCAATACTTAAAAGGGGATAGAAATCATTGGAGAATATGAGATTATTAATAGAATTATTAAATATTACTGGATGGATCACTCCATAAAATTTATTGGATACGATAGAATTAGCGTATCCGGTGGAATAAATCCCATTGCTCCACCAACCACCTGTAGTAAAGTTATTCCCAGTGATATTATTTCGTGCTGATTCATTGCTGTGCGTTGCTGAAGAACCATTAAGATAAATGCCAAAAATGCCATTTTCGAGACTTTGATACCAGATAGTATTATTCACAATCGTATTATTCTCCGCATTATTAAAAAAGATGTCATGGCTCCCGCTCGTTTCATTAATCACGCAGTTCTTAATGGTAATGTTATCATACCCGCCGCTGTTGTTGATGGCAAAGCCTTCCGTGCTTCCATCACGGCCGTATTCGATGCCGTA
>Ga0209541_10004995_pt1 | contig 23288 bp, 21 predicted proteins | sample RifCSPlowO2_01_FD_184027 | JGI IMG/M metagenome (GOLD analysis project Ga0209541, IMG submission 184027) | Groundwater microbial communities from Rifle, Colorado - Rifle CSP2_plank lowO2_0.1 (SPAdes) (version 2) | ecosystem: Environmental > Aquatic > Deep subsurface > Groundwater | place... | reverse complement strand
GTTTGTTTCGCGCGGGATGTCGGTCAGTTCGGTGCACCCGGTCGGCAACAACGGCAAACACCTGCGGTTGATGGTGAGCCAGCACGGGCATCCGGATGTGGTGAAGCTGATCGGTTTTTCCATCGTTGAGCGCATTCCGAAGATCACGCCGGGCTGCGTCATTGATGTGGTGTTCGAAGTGGATATTAATCAATGGAACGGTAATCGCGAACTGCAATTAAAAATCGTCGACCTGAAAAAAGTGAATTAGGTAATAGGTTATAGGTGCTAGGTATTCGGTTTTAGGGTGAATTTCAATGGTACTCAATATGTCATTCCGGCCTTGAGCCGGAATCCAGACACCCACCTATCCTCCCCTGGGTAAGGGGAGGAAGAATGGAGGGGTAAGGACGCAAAATGATGAGTATATCAAAGTCGGCAACAATTTATACTGACGGTGGTGCGCGGGGGAACCCTGGGCCCGCCGGTATCGGCGTGGTAATTCGAGTGGGGGAGAAGGTGCATCATTTTAAGGAGTTTATCGGCCATGCCACCAATAACCAAGCCGAATACCGCGCGGTGGTGCTCGCATTGGAAGAAGCAAAAAAACTTGGCTTGACGGAACTTCATTTTATGCTTGATTCCGAGCTGGTCGTGCGGCAGCTGCGGCAGGAGTATAAGGTCAAAGATGCCGAGCTCGGAAAATTGTTTGTAAAAATTTGGAATCTTTCGCCAACGTTCAAAAAGATCACATATCGCCACGTGCCGCGCGAACAAAATTGCGAAGCTGACCGGCTGGTGAATGAGGCAATTGACGCAGGACTTGGCAAGTAATTATTTTACGACGCTGTTTTTTAAAACTAGGATAGTATTGGTTTAGAGAAATGTTATGTATAAAAAAATCGTCCTTGAGGGACGATTTTTGGTATGAGTACGCTGCAGGAAATTGCTGCAGGGCGTTACTCCCGCGAGCTGAAGATCAGCGCGACGCCGGAAAGAACAGAGAAGCCGGTGAAAACCAGCAAGTGATCGCGGTCGCGTTCGGATACTTGAAACGCCAAGATAAGGGACGCGATGCCCAGCAGGAACAGGCCGAACGCGAAAACGACCATGAATTTGCCAAGCGAATCGCGCTTCGGTCTGGCGGGTGCCTTGGTCACGGCGGAAGACGTATCGTGTTCAGCCATCGCTTACTCCTCTCTACGATGGATGAAAGTGTGCGACGTAATGGTTTGTAGATGTAGAGTTAACATACTTTTATTTGAAAATCAATTAAACATAGAAAAAACTACCAATTGAGTTGGTAGTTTGGTCGAAGACATCGCATGCAGTGTCGGTTGAGGAGTGTTTTACGGCGTTTTTAACCCTCTTCGGATTTCAGGGCGACCACTAGTCCAATCCAAAAAACGAGAAATGATATTGCGAGCCGCTTCAGGTTCGGCTCTGGTAACGGGGATATTATTGGCGGGTAATAGGAGGGGAAGTCCCAGAAAAAACCGACTATCCCTCCGAGCATCATAAGCAGCCCAATAGCTAGGAAGAAGTTATCCGGATCGCCCGAATGAGGCCGTCCAAAGTCGCCTTCATCGTGCGAACTACCGGTGTATCGCCCTTCGCGGTCAAAGTAATCTTTCCGTGGCACCTGTGTCCTCCTTCTGATAAAGAACCACCGCAATGAAACTGTATATTTAGAAAGTGAATTTGTCAATTAAAAAAACACCCTATCCGGATGATTTTTTAATACTGCAGGTAACCGGTAAGCCGAATTCTGTGCCGATTTCGTCCGAGCGACAGCGAGGTTACGAAATCGAGCACCCTCCGTAGCTCATAAGAGCGAAGGAGGGTCCGCCTACGCTCCGCTTGCGCGGAGCTTCGGTGGACGCTCAATTTTGTATTCGCTCGCGTTGCTCGCGAACAAAATTGGCGACGATCATCTCTCTGGGCCAGACATTACTGCCGGGCTCATGCTGCCGACCAATCTTGGCATTGCACCAGGTAGAGTTTACCACGCGCGTCCCGTTGCCGGGCGCGGAGTGCCGTAGCTTCCAGTAAACGGGAATTCCCATTCTTTACCGCAAACACTGGCACACTTTTCACCTTTTGCCTCGATGAGGAGATCCCTCGACTCCGCCCTTGCGGGCTTCGCTCGGGATAACCCCTTCGGGGTTAGTATTGTCTCTGTGGAACTGGTCCTCACCTCGATTTGCATCGAAGTGGGTGGGCGTTACCCATTACCATGACAGTTGTCAATGTGACAACAGGGTGTTCGGACTTTCCTCCCAGCTCATTCAGGGAATGGGCTGGGCGACCGTCTGGATACCTGCAGCAGGTCGACTATACCACGGAATATTACTAGTGTCAAGAGTATCGAATGTCAATTTGAACAAAATATTCTCGTTTGACCTGCCAACGATTACGTGTGGAGGAAAAATTCGACAAAAGCAAAAAGTACCCAAAAGGCGAATAGCAGGCCACCCTCTTTTTTTGAAAGGATACGGCCGCTGCGCATAAACGAGAACAGAAGGAATGCGGAGAACACCATAAACGTTCCCGTGATATAGATGATTTTTTGCGGGAAAGAGAAGGGATTGATCAATGCCAAAATTCCGACCACCACCGTGGCATCCGCGAGCACTGTCCCCAGGACATCTCCGAGGGCCAGCGCCTCATCGCGTTGCCGGACCGATTCCAATGAGAACAGCAGTTCCGGCATGGTCGTGCCGATGCCCACGATCAGCATTCCGATGAGCACGGGATTGATTCCGAGATTACCGGCGAGGGTGGTTGCCGATGTGACGGTAAAGTACGAGCCGCCCAGCAGTACCGCCATGCAGAGTAATAAAAAGAAAAAATTTTTACCGCGATGGTCGGTCGGCGTTCTGGCTGGCGGTCTGCTGAAGCCGCTGCGGAACGCGAGGTAGTAGAAAATCGCCCCGGTGATGATGAGCACCATGCCCTCGATGCGGGAGTAGTATCCATCAGAACCGAGAACGATGGGGATGAGGAGCAGGAACGGGTACGGTGCGTTATTTTTTAAAATGGTGCTCTGGATCTTTATACCCCGGCCGGTGAGCGCGATGATGGCGGTGAAAACCAGGGTGAGGTCGGCGACGTTTGAGCCAAAAAGAGTTCCGAGGCCAAACGCCGGGACTCCGGCAATGGCGGAGTTTATCGCAATGAACGTTTCAGGCATTATCGAAATCACGGCGACGATCAGAAATCCGACCACATATTTCGACAAACGAAAACTTTTTGCCAATCGAACAGCATAGGTGGTTGCGAGTGTGGCACCCTTAATCACCAAAAAAAGCGAAACTGCGAGAGTGAGCAAATTGAGGAACATAGTCGGTATTTGTATGTGACTAAGATTTTTTGTAAAGCTTACTCATCGGCAAGCGGTCAAGTGAGGGCGTCTGAATTGAATATAACGTCCGCGGGCAAACGAAGTTGCGAAGTAAATCATTATGTGGGGCTATTTTTTATTTTTGTCCGATCGCTTCTAGTATTTTATGCCAATGTTTATGGCCAACTTCGTTATCGTAGTAACTAAAAGTTTTTGTTTTAATATTTTTAAAACCTTGTTTTAATAATATTTTTCGCAAAAAATTCCTTGTTAGATTTGATCTGCAATTTTTGTCTTCTTTGTCAAAAGTATGTATAAAAAACCACCCGCTTTTTTTTAAGTTATCAAAAATTATTTTAGCAAACTGTTCCTTATCTTTTATTTTTTGGATTACATAGTTTGAAAAGACCAAATCAAAAGGGTGATTTTTTGATAAAAAATATTTTTCTAAATTAACTCCCATCTTTATATCTACTCCCTCGCATGTCCAGGCTAGTTGTTTCAAACAGGTAACATCAAAAAAATCACCAGCCCCTAAATCTAATGCTTTACCTGGTTTTCTGAATTTTTCTTCAATAAATTTTTTTAAATATATGTTCATATTTCTATTATATAATAAAAAGGCGAACATAAAAAGAGGAAGGCCATCTTGCTTTTCAAGATGGCCTTGGTTTGTAGAAATAAGTTTTTACACCCAACAATGCGGGTCCTCCCCGAGGTAATCGCCGGTCATGGCGTAAGCTCTGGCCCGGCACCCCCCGCACTGGTATTTCTTTTTGCAAAAACCGCATTTCCCGCGAAGGTTCATGTCGAGGATGTTCTTGACCACTTCGTTACGAGTATACTCTACAGCGATCTGTTCAGATGACAAATGAAAGACATTCATCATGGGTATTTCCAACAGGACACATGGAGTCATGATCCCATTGGAATTAACATTGAACGTCACTACGCCTGCTCCACATCCGTTGTAAACCACTTCGTCTTGAGGGTCAACGGGATCATTGTTCTCCGTATCCAGAGTCAGGCACTTGATCGGATCGCTGTTGGACACAATCATATCCGGGTACGCTCGGGCAAGACGCAGCACTTCTTTGGCGAAATCCCGTTTCCGGTTCTTGTCCATCAGAAGTTTTTGATTCTTGGAAGCTCTGCCAAACGGGTGCACGTCAGAGAATCCTATCCTGTCACAGCCGATGTCCCTGGCGAAACAAACCATTGCTTCCATTTGGCCGATGCCATCAGGTAGAATGACCGTTCTGATTGACAGTAAAAGGCCAGGAAACTTGTTTTCCGCTGCCATCTCCAGAGATTGAGTTGCTCTGTTGAAGGCTCCCAAACATCTTCTGAACTCGTCATGTTTCTTCGAGTCTAAACTGTCCAAACTCACAGAAAGAATGAACCTTTGGCAGGCAAGACTCTGAAACAAATCCAGATGATGCCTTTGCAACAAAGAACCATTCGTTGTGAGCGTCAAGAATTCGCAGCCGACTTCCCGCAGCGTTTTGAGAACTTTATCGAACTCCCGGTGCTTCATGGGTTCGCCGCCGGACACCACCACTTCCATGTCGTTTTCACCATATTGCTTGGCGAATCGAGCGGTCTTGGCAACCTGGCCGATATCCATGTCTTTCCCGACCTGGCTTGAAGCCCGGCAATGCCGACACTTCATATTGCAACGTCCGGTAATCTCGATCTGGATGCGGCCAAACAACACCTCGTAGACAGCCTTATCGGTTTCTATTTCCAGTCTCATTATTCCCTCCTTTTTTCTGAAAGGGAAAAGGAGGCGGGAAGGGGTATGCTTTAGGGGTAATCCTTCCCGCCGGTTGCGTCAGTCGGTACAAACGGTACAGCTACTCTTGCCGATGCGCACTTTCATGCGTTTCTTCACGAGTTTCTTTTCCGGTTTCTTTTTGATTTCCGGTTGCATGGCATTTCCTCCTTTCTTGCCTGATATCCTCAATTACTCATAGGACTAAAAATCCCCCATGGATTTTTATTTAACTTCGTTGATCCTAAAGAGCAATATAAAGAAATAGGACTTGAGGTTGGTTGTCAAAGAATTAACTACACCTTATCAACCCCCACCACTTTGTCAATAGTTTTTCGTGATAAAAAAATAAAAAAATAACCCCAAAAAATTATCCGCGATAGTGGATAAAAAACTTTTAATTATTTCCGATAACGTTTCGGCATATCTGATGTTTGCCGTAGCGTAGCGGAGGCAAATACGGGTGAAGGCTTTTGTATATAAGCCGTAATCAGATATGCCGTCTTAGCTGATGTATTCCTTTTCTTTTTTTCGACAGTAGTCGAAATTGTTTTAAAAAATTTTAAAATTTCTTTTTCCGTTTTGGGCGAAGGGCAGAGGGGAATTAAAGGGGTGAATGCCCGAAGCCCAAAACTCCTATTTCTTTTTGCAAGTTAAAAAGTTATCTAATGCTTCAAACGAATTGAATATATTTGACGGTGATAATTCCAAAATGATAGCAATTAGTTGCTCCGTTAATCTGATGAACACTTCCATTTCCTTATAATCGATTTGTTCCGTTTTTTTGCCAAAATGAATAAGGCGGTTTCTTGTTTTACTTATCTTCTGAATATTTTTTCTAGCCGTGTCATCAATATTTTTAAGAAAATACTCGTTTAAAATAAAAGCGATTTTTTTATCACCGCTCATTTGCTCGATTGCTATATTATCAAGCCATTTACGATTTTTAATGGCAAAAATGTGTTCCCAAATTGTCCAGCAGGAGATAAAAGCAGTTTCGATAATTTGCCTTTGCATGGCGGATTTGAATAAAAACAAAAAATATCCGCCTTCATATTCATTTTGCCATTTTGGGCTTGAAATAAGATCAAGCACTTTGTTTATGGTGTTTTCAAACCCGACATTAATTTGGTGATAATTAAAAACGGGAATATTCTTCATTTCTGCTTCAGTTTTCAATTCTCCCGTATTTATATCTTTCCATCTTGATTCATATTTTATTGAACAGGCTAATTGTCCACCGTACTGATGTATTCTGTGGTCGCTGATTATTGCGATATTTTTGCTATCTTCCCAATCCTTTTTAAAAACATTTCTGTCAGTGAATATTGTTAATAAAAACAAAATATCATCAAGCCGTGTTAATTTTTTGTCCCCAAATGGCAAAATGCACTTTTTTCTTTTGGAGGAATTTCTACTGTCGCCGTTAATTGATGAGAACCAACTTTTATTTGGGTGTTAAATTCACTGCCAAACGAATTTACCAAACACATCATTCCGTCAAACGCCTCTTTATAGTTTTTTACTCTTTTAAAAATGTAGCTTCCGATTTTCAATTCTTCTATATAAGGCTCGAATTCTAAATTGAAAATTTGGAGTATTTTATTTTTTTGTTCCATAAGTCATTATGTTTTTTCAGCCAATAAGCTAGATTGATTATTGTTCCTTACTTTTAAATCCCTTGGGATTCTTTGCTCTCTCGGATCAAATGAATCAAGCATGTTCATCTCTTCTTTTATTCTTTCTTCTGACATTTTTGCATAATCTGGGTTAATATCAACGCCAATCCATCTTCTACTTAAAAAATTTGCGACTACGCAAGTCGTTCCACTGCCTGCAAAGGGATCCACGATTAAATCACCTTTATTACTACTCGCAGAAATTATCCTTTTCATCAATGCTTCTGGCTTTTGCGTGGGGTGATTAACTCTTTCGGGGTTGGAATAATGCACATGAGAAAACTCCCAAACATCGCCAGGATTTGCTCCGCTCATATTATTTCTTTCCCGGTAATATTTTTGGGGGATTCTAATATCATCAATATTGAATGTGAAATTGTCTGATTTGGTAAAATATAAAATGTCCTCATGCCTTGGCGAAAATCCCTTTTTACGTCCCATACCTTGCGTATAATGCCAAGTTATCCAGCCGTTAAAGTGAAAACCTAGCTCCTGAAGCATTAAAAAAAGTCTAGAGACAAACTTAACTCCCATAAAAACATAAATACTGCCCGTGTCTTTTAATACTCTTCTGCTTTCTGTAAGCCAATCAAGAGTAAATTTTTCATACTCATGCCACTGTTTCCAATCGATATTATTTCCGTAATCCTTGCCCAAGTTATAAGGAGGATCCGTGCAAATCAAATCAACACTGCCGTCAGGTAGTTTTTTTAATTCTTCTATGGCGTCGCCAGTAATGAAATGGTTTGTTTTCATAGTTAGTCTTTTTTAATCCATTGGTATTTTTCAGCCAACTTGAGCCACGGTTTTAATCCTTTTGATTTTATATATTTTTCGTCAATCATTTTGACAAATTGTTCTGCTGTTTTTCGTTCTTCATCAACATAGTGAATATCACGAATTTGCATTTGACCAGTACCTAACGCAGGATTGTAGTTCAAATCTTTGGCTGATACATATTTGATATCGTAAACATGGTAACTATTAACCTGCATAATACCGTTTGTGATTCCTTCGCCGTCGGCTTTTTCACTAAATACCTTGTGCTTTAAAGAAAGAACAAGAAAAATATAATCAGGATCATCTAAATATTCGTTTCTAATTCTTGCAAAAGAAGTGATGTTTGGACTTTTTCCAGAAGTTAAAATGTCTTCGGCTGTTGCTTTTGCATCAACATTTGCAGAAACATAATCATCAACATCTTTTAGTTTAAATTGCAAAATCATATCGAAAGGGTCGAGTCTTTTGCCAGCTTCAACATTCACTAACCCATATTTATTTCCAACTTGATCTGAAATTTCCTCAAATTTCTCTAAAGCCCAAGCTTCAACAAATGGCCCCGCAACCTTGTTTATATTCTCAAGTGGCAGTCCTCGTTTAAGATTGGTTCTAATAAAAATTTTGTTATTACCGCTATCGATGGCTTCCTTGATTATGTTCCGAATTGCACCACAGACTCCATCCGACATTTTTGGGTACAGTTTGGATTCTTTCGGTAATTTACGTTTTTTTAGGATGTCGTTATTCATAGGTTTGTTAGATTAGTTATTGTTATTGTAGCTCATTTCCCCTTATAAATAAATTGTTTTCGTAGCGGAGCGGAGAAAACACACTATTACCCCTATATAATTAATGAAAAAGAAATTTAAAAATTTTTTAAAACAATTGGGCGATAACCAAAAAAAGAAAAGGAATATTTCAGCTAACGTTTCGGCATCATCTGAAGTGTGTTAGCATTTGGGTGAAGCGTAGCGGAACCAGATATGCCGTGTTAGGCGATGTGCATTTTATTTTATTATATTTTTTAATCCTTTAAAATAATCCAAAACAAATTCTTCATGTTGATTATCGAGAAAAGTGGGCAAATTATCTTTTGAAAAATATTTTAAATCATGTGATTCATTTCCATCAAGTTGCAAATTTCCTCCGATTACAGTTGCTTTAAATAGACAAGTGAAGGTTTGTGCAACGTCGCCATTTTCATAATTATGGAAATATTTTGAATAGATTCCGATAAGGTAATCGACGTCTATATCTAGATTTGTTTCTTCCTTCGCTTCTCGAATAACTGTCTCAGCGGATGATTCGCCATAGTTCATTATACCGCCGATAATGCCCCAAATATTTTTATCCTTGTATCTTTTTTGCAAAAGTATTTCATTTTTTTCATTTACGATAATAGCACTGGAAAAATTCAAAATAATTGGATCATGGCCAACTTTTTCTCTTATCCATTTAATATAATCAATCATAAGAAAAATATAATATAATAAAATGCATTTCACTTAACGGCGACGGTAGGCGTGTTAAGTGATGTAACAATAGGGTCACTTTGTTAAAAGCTCAATCGCTTTTTTCAGTTGTCCGCCAAAATCGTTGTCCATGTTCAGAACCTTGAATTTGTACTTCTTTGCTTCTTGGCCAAAAAATTGTCCATAATCATTAATCATCTCGGCAATCTTGTAGAGCGTTTCTTTTTCTTGTGTTTTAGCGAGAATCCAGTCATTTGGCGTTGAACTTTTTTTGACATCACGCACAAACTTTTCAATATCGGATTTTACAAGAAAAAGAACGCGGAAATGTTTATGACCGTATTTTTTAATCAGCCGAGCTGCAAGTTGTGGCGTTATGTGATAACCCTCGACAATATAATCATTGCCATCAGTAATCTCGCAGATTGAAAACATATCTATCGCATCATAACTTGCTTTGGCTTGTTGAATATAGTTTTTGGCGATTTGCTTGGGAGTTTTGAGTGAATATGTTTCGTCATTAGTTTTACCTTTTTGAGCATTATGCGGATACAATTTATCCATTTCTTGCTTAGAGGCATATTTTGAAACATATTCACGCGCCACAACTTGCAGCGTGTCAGAAACAACCCACTGAATGCCGAGATGTTTGGACAATTTTTTGGCTAACGTTGTTTTGCCGCATTTTGGCGGACCCCCGATTAGATAGATCATAGTTTGATTTTACAAGACCCTATTGTTATTTCACTTAACGTTTGCGCCTAGCCGATGTTTTCGGGCTGTATAATGGAGCGCAGCTACCCACAGCCCGAAAATATGGGAGAGGCTGAGGCGCATCCATTGAAATCATCAGAGCGCCGAAGCCGAATCGGCTAAGCGCTGTTAGGTGACGTGGTGGCGACTGGTTACTGTATTGCTTTGATAGCTGGATAAAACATAGGATGACAATTTTTTTCAGAAATCTTAGATAATTCAATCCAGTCAACTGATGCAATTTCATTAGCTTCTACTGAGTTTATTACTTCCATGTCTTGTTTTAGATCTGTGAGAGATGATGAAAATACCAAGTTTATACAATGAAAAAATCCATTGTGATAAAAGTGAGTTTCACCCACAAACAGTGGCACTGGCGAATTAACGGTTACTTTGTAACCAGTTTCTTCGTAGCATTCCCGCTGCAATCCTTCTATAAGTGACTCTTGAAGTTCTACTTCACCGCCAGGTAAAATATAAAACTTACTATTCTCCTGGATGGTTACAAGAAGGATTTTGTCATCTGAAGATCTTACAAGCGGATATGCGGCTACTCTCCAGTGCACTTTTTCATTGGCAGGAAGCTCTATTGGTTTTTGATGAATATCTAAAAAAATTGTCATACTTAGTGATTATATATACTGGGTAGCCACCATGTCACCTAACTTGTTATTAGGCGTATTATTTGCATTGATTCCATCAAATGATGTATATTATGCGTAGTTTTATATCACGGTTCCCGAAGTCAATGTGACAGTTTTTGGTTAACTATGCAAGAATATCTAAACCAAACAACGGCTGAATTAAAAATTCGCAATCTAAGCCCGCGGACAATTACCAGCTATATTTACGCCCTTAAAGCGTATTTTTCGTACAAGCAAACGGATTGCGAGAAGCTCGAAGTGGAGGACATTCGGGCCTTTCTTTTGAAAAAGCTAGCCGCGGGAGCATCGGCGCAGACGGTGAACCTAATTTTGAACGCGATCAAATTTTTTTATCGCGACGTTATGAAGACGAACGCCGTCATTGATATCCACTATTCAAAACGTGGTAGGAGTCTTCCCGTGGTCCTGTCACGAGTAGAGATTGAAAAAGTTTTCAGCGCCACGTTGAATACGAAGCACCGGCTTTTGCTTGCGCTGGCGTATGGCGCGGGTTTACGCGTCAGTGAAATTGTTGACCTCAGGGTCGGAGACATTGATTTTGACGAGCTCGTGATTCATTTAAAACAAGCCAAGGGTAACAAAGACCGGATTACCGTTTTCCCTGAAAAATTGGTAACGGATATCCGCAATTTAGTTGCCGGGAAAAATACCGATGATTTTGTTTTTGCCAGTGAACGAGGAGGGAAACTGACGGTCAGGACCGCGCAAAAGATTTTTGAAAATTCACTCAAAAAAAACGCAATACGCAAGGATGCGACCTTCCACTCGCTACGGCACAGCTTTGCGACCCACCTGCTTGAAAACGGCGTGGACGTGCGGTATGTGCAGGAGCTCCTCGGCCATCAGAATATCAGGACAACGCAGCGGTATACGCACGTCACGAATCCAAGCCTTAAAAGAATTAAAAGTCCGCTCTGAATTGAGAATGAAAAATTTATCGCTGGCGCCATGAAACGCTCAGAACTATTTTTTTCCGTAGCGACAGTTCCGCTGGATTACGTCGCTCTGCTGGCGGCGGCAATGCTTGCGCACCAGATTCGGTTTCTGCCGGAATTTGTCGAACTCCGGCCGGTGATATTCAAATTGTCATGGCAGACGTTTTTTCCGTGGGCCGTAATGGCTGCCGCGTGCGGCGTGCTGCTGTTTGCGTTCGCCGGGCTGTATCGCATCGCGCCGGGGAGAAAATTTGGTGAAGAATTTTCTAAAATTGCGCTCGCATGCTCGACGCTTCTTGCCGGTGTGCTGCTGGTAATGTTTTCCACGCGCTATCTTTTTGAGTCCCGTTTCATTTTGGTGACCTCGTGGCTTTTCGCCGTGCTGTTTGCCGCAAGTTTACGGCTCATTATCAGAGCTCTGCAGCGGCAGTTTTATCGGCTCGGCATCGGCGCCCATCGGGTCGCGCTTATCGGCCAAGGTGTGATTGCCACCGAGCTCGCTAAAGAATTTCAGTCCCGACCGACGCTTGGCTACCGCGTCGTGAAGCAGTTTCCAGATTTTTCTCCGGCCGTATCGGTACAGCTGCAGCGGCTCGGAAAAGATGACCAGATTGACGAGGTGGTGCAAGCGGCAACGTTGAGCCATGGACAAACGCTCGAACTTGTGTCGCTCCTACAGGAAGAGCATTTAGATTACACGTACGCCGCCGATTTGCTCGGGACGAAGATGAATAATTTTCAAGTCGTTATTCAGGCCGGCATTCCATTGGTCGAGGTGAAGCGCACGCGACTGGACGGGTGGGGGAGAGTTTGGAAGCGGGCGTTCGATGTCATAGTTGCCGGCTTGTTGATGATACTGCTGTCGCCGGTATTTGTAGTTATTGCCATAGCCATCATAGTTGACTCCGGCTGGCCGGTATTTTTCACCTACTCGCGCGTGGGCGAGCGCGCCAAGCGTTTCCGTTTCATCAAATTCCGTTCGATGGTAAACGGCGCGCACCAGCTACGGTACGATCCCGCGTTTGCCGCACAGCAGGAGAATCTGCGCGCCGGAACTCCCATGATCAAGTTTAAAAACGACCCGCGCGTGACGCGCCTCGGAAAAATCATACGACGTTGGAGTTTGGATGAGTTACCGCAGCTCTTTTTAGTAATTACCGGCAGCATGAGCCTGGTTGGGCCAAGGCCGCACGAAGTTGAAGAAGTGGCGCGCTATTCGAACGGCCAACGGCAGATTTTGGTGGTACGGCCGGGGATCACTGGGTTAGCGCAAGTCAGCGGTCGGTCGGACTTGGATTTTAATGAAGAAGTGAAATTAGACAGTTTCTATATTCAAAACTGGTCACCCTGGTTGGATTTACAGATTCTTTTTAAGACGCCGCTCGCGATTTCGCGGCGGCCAAAGGCCGAGTAAATCAATTTGTTATGAAGATCGCTTTGATTCACGATCACCTGACGCAAGAGGGCGGTGCTGAGCGCGTGCTGAAAGTTTTTCAGGAGATTTGGCCGGAGGCGCCGACATTCACGCTCGTGTACGACGCTGACCGCGTCGGGCACTTGTTTACCGGCCATCGCATCGTGACTTCATTTTTGCAGCGTTTTCCGGGCGCGCGGCGGCATCCCCAGTGGTATCTGCCGCTGATGCCGACAGCGACCGAAAGCTACGATCTGCGGAAGTACGACGTGGTGCTTTCTTCGTGTTCGGCGTTCGCCAAAGGCGTCATCACGCGCTCCAATACCGTGCATATCTGCTACTGCCACACGCCGACACGCTACCTCTGGTCGGACACACACCAGTACGTCGAGGATTTGCCATACCCGCGGTTCGTGAAATGGAAAATTCGCCGGTTGATGACCGGGCTGCGGACCTGGGACCAGGTTGCGGCGCAGCGGGTTGACCGTTATGTCGCGAATTCCCGCAATGTCGCCGAACGGATTGCCAAGTACTACCGGCGCGAGTCCGAAGTGGTCTATCCGCCCGTCGAAATCGAACAATTTGCCGCCGCCAAACGGGGCGATGGAAATTACTATCTTACCGGCGGCCGGTTGGTGCCCTACAAGCGATTCGATCTGGTCATCACCGCGTTTAACCGCCTGAATATTCCGTTGAAGGTTTTTGGCGAAGGCCCGTCGTTACCGCGGCTGCGTGCTATGGCAAAATCAAACATTGAGTTTTTAGGTAAAGTCGATGGGAAGGCGTTGGCGGACAGCTATGCTTTTGCCTTGGCATTCATCCAGCCGCAGGTTGAGGATTTCGGGATCACGGCTATCGAAGCGATGGCTGCCGGCCGGCCGGTCATTGCGTATGCGGCCGGCGGAGCGGTGGAAACGGTGCTGCCCGGTAAAACCGGCGCATTTTTCGACGAGCAGTCGTGGGAAAGTCTGGCCGATGCGGTTATCCGTTTTCGTCCAAAAGATTATAAAGAAAATTTAATTCGCGAGCATGCGTCGCAGTTTGGCGCGGTACCGTTTCGAACAAAGATTCGAAATATTGTCGAGCAGGCGTGGCTGACCGTACAGGAAAAACGGTGGCCGGTGCATCAGGCTACGGATGCCATTCGTGAGGGGCGCGCCGTGCTGTCGTCAGGTTCGAGCAAAAGTTCGTCACACGAATTAAGCGATAAAAAAACAGGGCCGGCATAGCCAGCCCCGCCGGAGTGTGCAGCGCGGATCACATTTTTTTGAAATTCGGAGAGCGAATGAGCCGACGGAGAAAAGGCGCGGCGGACAGGTAGTCGTACAGAGAGTAGAGGGTAACACCCGCGAGAAGGGCGATGAGAATGCCGAGGAGCCAGTGCGGAAGGTCGACGGTCCAGTCGGTCAGCCACCAGGCGGCGCTTGGGGAATTTACCTTGATGCGCGCGACCAATACGAACCCGAGCGTGTAGGAGCAGATGGTGCGGAGTTTGCCCGACGACCGGGCCGAGATTGTGAGGTTGTGGTGGGCCGCGACGCTGCGCAGCCACGAGACGGTGGTATCTCGAAAGATCATGATGAAGGTGAGGATGGGGAGGAGTGCGGTTTCCAGCACGTGGATGAGGGGGATGTAGATGGCCGCGACCAAAAGCTTGTCGGCGAGCGGATCGAGTTCCTTGCCAAGGTCCGTGATCTGACCATAGCGGCTGCGGGCGAGCCATCCGTCGAAAAAGTCCGTCAGAGCGACGAAGATGAGCCATCCGAGGGCGGCCAGCTTGATTTGGTGGTTGTAGGGGGAAAGCATGATGAGGAAAAAGAGCGGAATGGCTCCAATGATCCGCATGAGGGTGACGAAGTTTGCGCGATTTGCCATGTGATACCTCGCTTGAGTAGCGGTTCGGAAACGTGGAAATGTCAAGGACCAACCTCGCTATTGTAAATCGTAATCTGAACAACGGTCAAGCGGATATATGGTTATCGGTGTCGACATTCGATGTTTGGCGGAACGGTTTCGCACCGGGGTAGGCGAGTATGCCTATAATTTGCTCCGCCGTTTGCCTTCCTTGGCTTCGGCGAATCAATTTCGTTATTTCTGCAATGCGGCAAAGCCAGTTCACATGCCGGAAATTTTTGCACCGAACGTAAAGGTGCATCAAGGCCGCATACCCAGTAAAATTTTTAACACTTCGGTTCGCCTGCTTCACCGTCCGCGATTGGATGTGGTCTGCGGCGCCGATGCGATTTTTTTGCCAAGTTTGCAATCGGTCGCCGTGCGGTCGACCACAAAGCTTTTGGTAACCATGCACGACTTGTCATTCGAACGGTACCCGGAATTTTTTTCACGCAAATCGCGCCTGTGGCATCGCCTCGTCAATCCTCGCTGGCTCTGCCATCGTGCCGATGCGATTGTAGCGACTTCCGAGCACACGAAAAATGAAGTGGTCGAATATTATGGCATTCCCTCAGAGCGCGTGGCCGTGACCCCGCTCGGAGTTGATGATAGTTTTTTCCGCCGAGCGGTGAATTCAGAAATTGACCGGATGCGACGCCAATACGGACTGCCCCAGCGTTATATTCTGACCGTCGGAAATTTGGAACCGCGTAAAAATGTCGCTTCGATTCTCGCGGCCTATGGCCAGCTGCAGCCGGATGCTGATCTGGTTGTGGTGGGGCAGGCCGTCAGGGGCGGGGAAGCGCTGTATGGTCAGGCGCAAACGCTTAAAAATGGAAATCGCGTTCATTTTTTGGGATACGTCAGCGCCAACGATCGGCCGATCGTATACCAGGCGGCAGCAATTTTTGTGTACCCTTCGTATTATGAGGGTTTTGGATTGCCAGCCCTCGAAGCCATGGCCAGCGGCACGCCGGTGATTGCTTCCAATACGACATCACTGCCCGAGGTGGTCGGCAATGCAGGAATTTTGGTTGACCCGTATGATGTTTCCGACCTCACGGAAGCATTAGCGGCGTTGTTAAAAGATTCCAATCTTTGCCGGCGTTTCGCCGACCGCGGGGTGGCCCGCGCGAAAGAATTTTCCTGGCAGCGGACGGCGGAAATGACCGCGGCGGTAGTTTCACAATTGGCGTAACCGTTTGAGTCCATCGGTTTTCAGACTATGCTCAAGCCCCGTGAAAATAAAATTTTTCACACCGCAAAAACCGTTGGCATGATCGGCGGGTTTGCGATGGCCGGCAGCGCGGCATGGGCGTACTTTTCCGCCGCACCCTGGTCGCCAACGAGAACGGCTGATCTCGAGCGAATTTGCCGCTTCCTGGACCCAAAGCCAGGCGAGCGGATCGTTGATCTTGGCTGCGGCGATGGCCGCGTGTGTATCGCTTTGGCGCGGGCCGGAGCGACCGAGGTTACCGGCATTGAGCTCTCAATGCCGATGGCGCTGGCGGCAAAGGCGCGCGTTGCACTGGCCGGAGTTTCGCGTTGTGTAAAAATCCGCGTTCGCAGTTTCTATGCGTGTCGGTTTGACGATGCCGATGCGGTGTACGTTTACCTGACGCGGCGCACGCTCCATCGGATCAGTCGCCGACTAGTGGAGCGGCTGCGGCCCGGTGCACGCATCGTAAGTTACGGGTATGCCGTTCCGGGTTGGCAGGTTGAACAAATTGATCAGCCGACACCCAGTGATCGGCCACTCTACCTTTACCGCATCGGTCCGAATTTAAAAAAAACTACGTACGAGATTTAACGTGGGGCGGTTTGCGCATATGCGTATTGGCATTGATGCGAGAATGTACGGCAGCGCCGTTACCGGCATTGGAATCTACGTCAAAGAATTGACGCAGACATTGTTTGAAATTGATAAAAAAAACGATTACGTTGTGTTCCTGCTCCCCGATGCGTTCAAAAATTTTTGCTCGCCGCGTTTTGGGGTGTCGGCGGTTTGCGTGGATACGCCTTGGTACGGTTGGCGCGAACAAGTGATACTACCGTGGATATTTGCGCGCCAGCATTGTGACGTGGTCCATTTTCCAAATTTCAATGTTCCCGTTTTGTATCCCAAAAAATTTGTCGTCACCATTCACGACCTGACGCCGCTTGAGTTTCCCGGGCCAAATCAAGCGCGATTTGGACTGCGGCGTTTGGCCTATCGCACGGTGCTGCGATATGGCATGCGCCGCGCCGCGCGGATAATTGCGGTTTCCAAGCTTACGGCCGATCAAATCGCCGCCCTTGAACCGCGGGTAAAGAACAAAATTGAAATCGTTTATCCTGGGTTATCCCCATCTTTTCGGAAACCCTTGGATTGTGGTATAATAGAACACCAGTTCAAAAAGCACGGGATAAGAAAACCGTACCTTTTCTATACTGGTGTTTGGAGCGACCACAAAAATATTCCCGGGCTGATTGCCGCATGGTCTTACATCCGAGAACAATACGATCCCGCCGTGCAATTGGTACTTGGCGGAAATCCAGGTCGAGATTTTAAACGTTTAGCTCCGCTTATATCGAAATACCCGAAAGGAAGCATTATTGTTACCGGGTTCATTCCCGACCAGGATTTGCCCGGCTACTATCAGCGGGCGGCGGTAACCGTGATTCCGTCATTTCGCGAAGGGTTTGGTCTGGTCGGCATTGAATCGCTCGCCTGCGGTACGCCGGTCGCCGCATCCGTAACGACGAGTTTGCCCGAAGTGCTGGGCCCAGCGGGTCGATATTTCCCACCCGATGATCCTGAGAAGATGGCCAAGGTCATTATCGAGCTGATACAAGCGGATCATCGCGATGCGGTGCTCAGGTTGGCGCCGGGTGTAGTGGAAAAATACCGTTGGGATCGCGCGGCGCAAAAAATGCAGGCAATCTACGAATCTATCGTTTGATATGCGAAAACGAATAAAAAGAAAAACGGTACGCAAAAATGTTGTGACCCGGCGGCGTCCGGTTATCCGCCGTCAGATGAAAAAGAAAAAATTGCCGCGGCGGAAACGCCCGGCGATCGGGGTTCATTTTTTAAAAAATACGCCGGCGGCGGTTTCGGGACTGGAAACGCCTCAGGATGTTTTGGCGGCGGAGATCACCAGCCAGGGGTTGCCGGGCGAGCCGGCAGGACTTGTGACACCGGATGTGGCAGAAGTTGATGTGGCATCGGATTCAATTGAAAGCGAAGCCGTGGAAAATTTTGCACCGGAAATTAAAGAACTTGACGACACCGTGGCGCCGACGCCGGCGCAGGTGTTTATGATACAAGATTATTTTGTTGCAGAATCGGGAATTGAGGCCTCAATCATCGACCGTGATATCGTTTTGGGGGTGGCTGAAACGGAAATTAAAACGGCCCCGTTGGAGGAGGCGGAAACCGTGGTTTCTGAAGCCGTGGCTTACGACGTTCAGGAATTTGAAGCGATTATACCTCGGGCTCAACCCGTGGTACCGATTGAAGTATCCGATCTTTTTGATGCGCAAGGTAATCTGGTGGTTCCGTCCGGGATTGCGCCGAGTGCCGCCGCCACAGAAATTGTATTGTCTCCCGCACGAGAGCCGCTCATGCCGGAAGAAGGCCCGATCGAATCTCCAATGTCAGTCGGCCAGGTTAACCTGCTCATGTCGCGTGTTGATGATTCGCACGACTTGGCGGTATCGCCCGCGTCGATCGTGCAGCCACAGCCGCTCCATAAAATAAACTCATTGACGGTCGCCGGAATTTTTCGTGTTGCGGTTTGGCCGGTAAAATTTTTGTACTGGCCATTCCGACTTTCTGCTCTCCGGCACAATCGGCAGATATACGAACAGCAGTACCACACCGAAGCGTCGGTGCCTGGGGGCGGTAATGTTCATCGATTGAACATCGGGCGGTTGAGCCTGCAATTTATCACGGCGTGCGTCGTGCTGCTGCTGCCGATACAAATCGCGGTGTATTCGCAAGATCTTAGCGACGCGCGCGATCGGGTGGTGAGCCGGTCTACAGCGGCGCTGGAGGCGCTTAAATCCGGCCGCAACGAGCTGGCAAGTTTACGTTGGTATTCCGCGACGGAGTACTTTCGACGCGCGCAAACGGATTTTCAATTAGCGCGCGATGAGTACCGTCGCCTAGATTTTTTTACCAAGGCGCTTCTGCAAATTGTGCCGCAGGGACGGCGGACCGTGAAGGCAGGGCTGTCGCTACTGTCGGCCGGCGAAGGCTTGGCTGAGATCGGCCGCGACGTTTCCAGTGATATCGCAGCGGTGAGCGGCGAGGAGGGGTGGCAGGATTTACCGGCGCTGCTTACCGAGGTGAACAGCTTCCAACAGAGTTTATCGATAGTCCTGCCGAAAGTTGCGTATGCAAGGACCGCGCTGGCGAACGTCGACTTGGGAAAAATCCCTTTGGATAATCGCGACAGTTTTTTGAGTGCCGCTAATACTCTGCCGCAAATTGAAGCAACATTGCTTGATACCGAAGCCTTAACGCGCGCGGTTTTACAGCTTTTGGGGTCGCCGCGGTGGCAGCGGTATCTCGTGTTATTCCAAAACAATTCCGAACTTCGCGCGACGGGAGGATTTGTCGGCAGCTACGCATTGGTGGACATCGAAGATGGGAAAATTATCAACTTTGAAATACCGAGTGAAGGGTCGTACCAGCTTCAGGGCCAGCTGCGGGCGTTGGTGGCGTCGCCGGAGCCGATGCAAATCGTAAAATCGCGCTGGGAGTTCCAGGATTCCAATTGGTGGCCGGATTTTCCCTTCAGTGCACAGAAGGCCGCGTGGTTTTACGAAGAATCCGGCGGACCGAGCGTGGACGGGGTGATTGCGCTGACCAATACGATGCTCGAGCGGATGTTGAAAGTCGTCGGGCCGATTTCCATGCCGGAGTATGGTCGGACGATCGATATGGAAAATTTTACACTTGAGACGCAAAAGGTAGTGGAATTCGAGTATGATAAATCCTTAAACCGGCCAAAACAATTTTTGGCCGACCTTGCACCAAAAATTCTTGAACGTGTGATGCAACTTTCGGGCGACCAGCAACGCAAGCTTCTGTCGGTTTTTTATGAAGGGCTGCAGGAAAAACAGCTGATGTTTTACAGCCGCAACCCGCAGGCGCAAGAAATTTTCGAGCAACTCGATTGGGCGGGCCGGATGCAGCCGGTTGGGCTGAGCGATTATCTGATGCTTGTGAGCACGAACATCGGCGGTGGGAAGACCGACCGAGTTGTCGCGACTGACGTTGAACACGGAGTTCATGTGACCGAGAATGGATCCCTCGATGTAACGCTGACGATAGACAAAACCCACCAAGGGAGCCGCGGAGATCCGTTTACGGGCATGCGTAACAATAGTTATCTGCGCGTCTATGTTCCAGCCGGTGCGGTTTTCCTTGGGGCGGAAGGTTTCGCCGAGCCGAATGGCGCAGAATACGAACCCGTTGACGGTGCATTTACCATCGACGCTGATTTGCTCGCTATTGAGGGCAAGCACCAGCGCGATCCAGTCAGCGGGGTGGATACCTACCAGGAGGCGGGAAAAACCGTTTTTGCTCATTGGCTTTCCGTCGAGCCCGGGGAGCGTAAGTCGGCGACGCTGCGGTATCGTCTGCCATTCACGCTGGCACAAGCCAGTAATGCGTATACGTTACTGGTGCAAAAACAACCGGGAACAATTGGAGATCACTTGATCTCCATCGTGCAGATGCCGAGCGGAAAAACACTTGCGCGCACGTATCCGCTCGCAGAAGATCCGCGCCTAAAGATCGCCGAAAGCTCGGTCACGTTCACCGATCAACTGGTTACCGACAAATTTTACGGCGTGGTATTTGATCCCGGCTCCAAGTAATCCCACGGCCGTCAATTTCATTTGAATTATACAATGCCCGGCAAACACATACGCACTATGGATCGTAAGCGCCTGCACCAAATGGGAAATCAGCATAATCTAGACCCAGAATTGCTAAAAATTTACCGGGATGGGAATGGCCGAATGCCGGATATTTCTCGGCTGCAGATCCATCGCAGCAATTGGCTGAAGCGTTTGGCGACATGGTTTGTTGTGATTGGAAGCCTGACCATTGGTGGCGTGTGGGCAGGGAATGCGTGGCTTTCCGCAAACAGCGGCAAGGCGTCTTCGAGTATCCAAGTAACCATTGAAGCGCCCCAGGAACTAGCCTCCGGAGAAGATGTGACGTATGCCGTGACCTACCAAAATACTGATCGGCTCGCTTTGCGGGATATTGAGCTGACGTTACGTTATCCCGAGGGCTTTACCTTTCGCGAGGCCCAACCGGTTCCAGGAAATCAGTACCAGAACACCTGGAAGATTGGCGACTTGGCGATGAACGGACGTGGTGTCATCCGGGTTACCGGAAAGATGGTCGGCATCGTCGGCAGTATTGCCACACTGGCCGGTACGGCATCCTATCGGCCGGAGAATTTCAATGCGACTTTCGTGGAAGAGTTTTCGCAGTCAGGCCAGATTACCTCGTCGATATTAACGCTAAAGATTTCCGGACCGGAAAGTGCCGTCGCTGACCGCGAAGCAGTGTACAAAATACATTACGCGAATACGTCCAATAAACCATACGACGGTGTACTGGTACAGGTCACATACCCACAAGGTTTTGTGTTCCGGCAGTCAGATCCAAGCCCGAAAACTCCGCCATCCAGCGCCGGCGGGTTCACGGGTTTGGTGGTGAAACAGCCGAATAGCACGTGGTATTTTGTTACACTCGACAGACAAGCGTCGGGCACCATCACCATTACCGGCGGATTTCCGGCTGGGCAGCAAATTGCGACCGTCCGCGAGCAGACGTTGACGGCCCAGATCGGATTTCTGGATGAAACCGGCACGCTTTCGTTGCAGCAGGAGCAGCGGTTGGTTACGACGCTCTTGCAGCCGAGTTTGCAGTTGAATGTCATTGTCAACGGGCAGTCAACCGACCAGCCGATAAATTTTGGAGATGTGTTGAACTACCGGATTGTGTATAAAAATCTCGGCCAGGAGCAGCTCGGGGACCTGACGGTATCGGCGAATATCGCATCGAAAATCGTTGACTGGGAAACACTGTCGGATAAAAATACGGGTGTTCGCGATGGTAATACTTTGAAGTGGACTAAGGATTCCATTGCGCAGCTCGCGCAGCTCGCGCCGCTCGACGAGGGGACGATCGATTTTTCTATCCAGCTGAAAGCGGCGGATGCGTTATCTGCCGATAGTGTGGATTTCACTACCGTGAGTACTATCACGGCAACGATTGGAACGGTGAATGCGTTGCCATCACAGCGCGAAATTGCCGCCGCACCGGTGACAAATACCGTCAATACCTCGCTTGAGTTGCGTGCCGAGGGCCGTTACTTTAATGACGACAATCTTGCCGTTGGGTCGGGACCGCTCCCTCCGGTTGTCGGCGAAAAAACGACGTTTCGAGTTTATTGGTCGCTGGCCAACAGTTTGCATGAGGCACAACAGATCGTGGTGACGAGCAAATTGTCCCAAGACGTTACCTGGGAGGCGAAAATGCTGTCAAGCACCGGCCAGATTAACTACAATCCGACGGATCGAGTCGTTTCGTGGACGATTGCGTCCGTCGCGCCTAAACAAACTCACGATGACATCAACGCGTGGTTTGACATCTCCGTCACGCCAAAATCTGATCAAGTCGGAAAACTATTGCTGCTGACCAGCGAGACGAATCTTGCGGCGACCGATGGCATGACCAACGCTCCCATCGTTGGTTTGAAGCGCAGCGTCACCTCGAACCTCGAGGATGATCCTTTCGGCGGCGGAAGGGGATTAGTGGTGGACCTGGGGCAATAGAAACTCAAAGCGCAAAGTTTTTTTAATTTTGACCTGTTGTTTTGCGCTATTTCGCTGTTATGTTCCGGGTGTTCAAGACATCAAAAACTTCAAAAGCTCGCCTCACCCGATTGATCACTCCCCACGGCACGATTGACGGGCCGTTTTTTATGCCGATCGCGACGCACGGCGCGGTCAAGCATCTTACCGCCGGCGAGCTTGATACGCTCGGCGCGTCAATTCTTCTTTCAAATACCTATCATTTGTTGCTGAAGCCCGGGCCGGCACTTTTGGCAAAGGCTGGAGGCCTGCATAAATTCATGGGATGGCGAAAGCCGATCCTTACCGATTCAGGCGGTTTTCAAGTCTTTTCCCTTACCCGCCATCGCACGGTAACGAATGCCGGCGTACGCTTCCGCGATCCCGCATCCGGGACGGAAGTGTTTTTGACGCCGGTGCGGGCATTACGGGCGCAAGAAATTATCGGTTCGGACATTATGATGGTGTTGGATGAGTGTGTGGGCTACCCGGCATCGCGCGTTGCAATCGAGTCGGCAGTCAAGCGCACCACCGCGTGGGCAAAAATTACGCGGCGGAAATTTCGTCGGCGCCGCAATGGCCCGTGGCTTTTTGCGATCGTCCAGGGTGGTACCATACCAAAGCTGCGCGAGCGTTCCTGCCATGAGCTAACGAAACTTGACTTTGACGGATACGCAATTGGCGGACTCGCGGTCGGAGAGCAGCGGGGTGAAATGTTTGCTACGCTGCGGCGGG
>Ga0209541_10004994_pt1 | contig 23289 bp, 22 predicted proteins | sample RifCSPlowO2_01_FD_184027 | JGI IMG/M metagenome (GOLD analysis project Ga0209541, IMG submission 184027) | Groundwater microbial communities from Rifle, Colorado - Rifle CSP2_plank lowO2_0.1 (SPAdes) (version 2) | ecosystem: Environmental > Aquatic > Deep subsurface > Groundwater | place... | reverse complement strand
TATCCCGTTTCTCGGTAAATCAAGGCGGGACAGGTGAGTGGGTATTCGATTATTCAGCTATTCAGCCGAAATAGAAAAGGCAATGACCAAAGCGTAAATCGCTACGGCTTCGGCAAAGGCAGAGGCTAAAAGCATCGGCACTAAAATTTTTCCGGCTGATTCTGGGTTTCTACCGATTGATTCCATGGCTTTAGCGCCAATTTTACCAATAGCTAAGGCTGGGCCAATTGAGCCAATACCAATAGCTAGGGCCTTGGCTAACATTGTTAAATCCATAACTTTTCTCCTTTGGGCAGGATTTTCTCGACTGATATTTTTTTGTTTAAAGTCGGATTGCCTGCTATTTATATAATTTATTAATCAATGTGACTTTCTTCGTGGCCTGTGGTCATAATTGTCATAAACACTAAGGTCAGCATGGCAAAAATCAAGGCTTGGATAATGCCAACAATAATTTCCAAAAACATAAACGGAATCGGTAGAAGATAAGCAAAGATTGCAGTCATTGCCACTAAAAGCACCTCACCGGCGAAAATATTGCCAAATAACCGAAAGGAAAGCGAAGCGACTTTTGCTAATTCACCGATTACTTCGATTAAGCCGACAAAAAATTTAATCGGGTTGATCAATAAAGCAGTGTATTCTTTTTCTTTGAAAACTTTTCTAGGAATTTCTAAAAATAAATTGATACCAAAGAAACGATTAAGGTGCCGCCAAGCATTGACAGTAAAAACGCCAAAAATATGGGTAAAGATTATTGCCATCAAGGCCAAAGCTAAGGTGGTGTTTAGATCAGCCGTGCCGCCGCGCAGAAATGGAATAAATAAATTTTTACCGGCGTGGCTTTGGACAAAACCAATTGAGCCAACTCCAGGTAAAAGCCCCAGCCAGTTATTCAGCAAGATAAAAATGAATAAGGAAAAAACCAAGGGCATAAACTTCAAAGTCTTTTGCCGAGATCCTGTGACTGAATCAGCCAGTTTCAATCCCACTTCCAAAATCATTTCGGCATAATTCTGTAATCCTTTTGGCACGGCAGCAATTTTTTTTCTAACCAATATCGCCAAGACAACAATCAAAAAAACCGCCAGCCAGGAGGTTAGTAGAGAATTGGTGACAGTAAAATTGCCAATTTGAAAGATCGGTTCGGCGAATAAAGTTGATTCGTGTTGGATTGGTTGACCACTAACCGTTGATTGATAGTTTAAATTATTTGTTTGATTACTGATTTGAGGGTTGTTTGTCATTTCCTTGGGTTGGCTTTTTGGTTAATTCAAGATTTTTAGTTTTGGCTTCTTTTTCAATCTGACGGATGTATTCCATTGTTTCTTTGATAATTCCTAAACAGGTGATCAGAAAGGCAACACCCACCGAAAGTAAAAAAAGCCACGGTTTAGTTTGGTATCTATCATCAAGCCAGCGGCCTAAAAATAGGGCTCCGACCAATGGGCCGACTAACCAGCCAGACAGTTGGAAGAAAAGATTTAAGCCCGGTTGCCACCACATTTCACTGTTTTTATCTATTTTTGGCTCAGGGTTTTTATTCTCGCTTCGTTTTAAAAAAACCATATTTTAACGCCCCTATTATACAAAATTAAGCTAATAAGTCAAGGGTTTATTTTTATTTTGAAGAAAATTAAATAAACTGCTTATTTAAGCTAATTTTTTTGGCTAATTTTATTATACCAAAAAATCGCCCAGCGACCAATTCGACTCCGCTCAAGGTCGCCTTGAGCGATGCCGAAAGGCGATAAACTTAAGGCGATTTTCTAAAAACTCTAAATTAACAACTAAAAACTAAAATATGGGGGCAGGAGGATTCGAACCCCCGACCGTGACCTTAAAAGGGTCCCGCTCTACCAGGCTGAGCTATACCCCCGTAAATTAAATCACAAATCCCAAATCACAAATCCCAAAATTCAGCGTTGGTTTGAGACATATTTTAATTTATAGCAGAAAAAACAGGTTTTAGCAAGGGTTTTTGAAACAGGTGGATAATTTGTGGTAAAATATAGTCTTGAATATTACTATAAGATGGGTTAAGATACAAAGGCTCAACGTATGCCTAAAGACCAAGATATTTTAGAAAAAATTCCACCTCAGAGCCTAGAGGCTGAACAGTCTTTGCTGGGCTCTCTTTTAATTGATAAAGATGCAATTATTAGGGTTGCTGATATTGTTACTGCTAATGACTTTTATAATGGAGCGCACCAGGCAATTTTTGAGGCAATGAAAGAGCTTTACGAAAAACGGGAGCCGATAGATTTATTAAGTCTGAGCAATTTACTCAAAGAACAAGGTAAGTTAACAGAAGTCGGCGGTCGGAGCTATTTGACGAGCTTAGCTAACATCGTGCCGACTTCCAGTCATATAGTCTTTTACGCTCAAATTGTTCAAAAAAAAGCAACACTGCGCCGTCTTATTTCTGCCGCCAGCCAAATTGCTGAGCTGGGTTATAAAGAGACAGAAGAAATTGATCAGCTGCTTGATCAGGCTGAACAAAACTTATTTTCAGTTTCTCAAAAATATTTAAAAAGAACTTTTATTCCAATTACTGATGTTTTAACTGAAACTTTTGATCGGATTGATGAGCTTCACAAAGAGTCAGGTAAACTCCGCGGCATCCCTACTCATTTTACTGATCTAGATAATATTTTAGCGGGGTTACAAAAATCAGATCTAATTATTTTGGCCGCCCGGCCTTCGGTCGGTAAAACTACTCTAGCCTTAGATATTGCCAGGAATGTTGCTACCAAAAGCAAGGAGGCAGTCGGCATTTTTAGTTTAGAAATGTCTAAAGAGCAATTAGTTGATCGTTTACTTTGCGCTGAAGCCGGCGTTGATCTTTGGAAAATGAGGACTGGCCGGTTGACCGATCAGGGGGAAAATGATGATTTTTCCAAAATTAATCACGCCATGGGAGTTTTAGCCGAAGCAAAAATTTTTATTGATGATTCAGCTAATTCTAATGTGATGGAGATTAGAACCAAAGCCAGACGACTGCAGTCAGAGCACGGCCTGGGCTTGATAGTTTTAGATTATTTACAATTAATGGAGGGACCCAGTGGTAAAGAAAATCGAGTTCAAGAAGTTTCCGAGATTTCTAGAAATTTAAAAGCAATTGCTCGGGAACTTAACGTACCAGTTTTAGCCCTCTCTCAACTCTCCCGCTCGGTTGAGTCGCGTGAAACCCATATCCCCCGTTTGGCTGACTTAAGAGAATCCGGCTCAATTGAGCAGGATGCTGATGTAGTTTTATTTATTTACAGAGAAGTAATGTACCAGCAGGATTTGCCACCAGATAAAGCTCATCTTTCTGATATTATAATTGGCAAACACCGGAATGGTCCGACTGGACGCATCAAGCTATTTTTTGATGAGCACACGGTAACCTTCAAAAGCGTTGAACAAAAAATCGAGGCTGAAGAAATTAATTTTTAATGTGTCCCAATATCCGCCAGCAATTAAAGATTTAATCGATCGCTTTACTCAATTACCAGGGATCGGTCCTAAAACAGCAGAGCGGTTGGTTTTTTATTTATTAACTCAATCAGATGGAGTTTTGGAGAAATTTGGTAGCGCCTTTAAGCATCTCAAAGAAAAAATCACCAGATGCTCCATTTGTCAAAACTTTGCTGAAACAAATCCTTGTTTTATTTGTAAAGATCAAAAGCGAAGCTCTGGCGTAATTTGCGTAGTCGCTCGACCTCAAGAATTGCAAGCGATTGAAAAAATTGGCGAATATCAGGGAGTTTACCACATCTTAGGCGGCGTAATTGATCCACTTGAAGGTATCACTCCTGATCAACTCAAAGTTAAGGAGTTACTCGAAAGAATAAAGAAAGGCAATGTTCGTGAAGTAATTTTAGCCTTAAATCCGGATATGCCTGGTGAAACTACAATTTTATACTTGACAAAATTACTCAAAGAATATAAAGATATAAAGATTTCTAGGTTAGCTAGGGGCTTACCAGTTGGCAGTGACTTAGAGTATGCTGATGAAATCACTCTTTCTAATGCCTTAAAAGGACGAAGAGAAGTCTAAGATATTTCACAACAAGAGAAAGGAGAAAACAGCTATGAAGTGGCTAATTATTCTGATCGTTGGTCTTTTATTTCTTCTGTCTGTTTTGGTTGTGGTGGGCTATATGTTTGCTATTCGCCGGTTCGAAAAAGACGGATTGATGGAGCCGTCATTACTTGATTAAGGGAGGTGATGCCTTTGCGAATCAATCCAATACCGATCCTTGGTCACCCAGCGGTGGATGAGGTACAACGTCTTTCAACTCACTGGCCTGCAGTTGTCGCTCAAGTTGAAGCGGCAGATATCAGGACAAGGTCACCAGCAGTAATTTTAGAAATATCAGCTAAGGCTCTCAAAGCCTTAGCAGCAGCCAGAGAAGCTGAAAAGACTGGAAAAGTGCCAGTCGTTAAAGAATCTAGCGGGTCGAATCCTTCCCGTCGAACTGGCCGTCGTTTAGGCCTTTTTACTAAATCCCGGCGCAGAAAAAGTGATCCACCAAAAAACGCGTGAGACAGTGTTCCCACGCGTTTCCCTTTTTATAGTAGATGATATTATATTTTTTCAATTAAGACCTGAGTGTAAGGCTGGCGGTGGCCAACATTTTTTCTGTAGCGGGTTTTTGCTTTGTATTTAATCACGGAAACTTTGTCACTTTTACCTTGCTTCAAGATTTTTCCCTCAGCCTTAGTTGGGAGAGAAGGTTTACCAATTTCGACTTCAGTGCCTTTTTCATCAGCTTTGAGTAAAGTTTCGAACTTAACAATAGCACCCTCGTTAGCCGTAAGTTTTTCAAGTTTAATTTTATCGCCTGGTTTAACTAAATATTGTTTGCCACCAGTTTTAATTACTGCTAATTCCATAGATTATAAATAATTAAAATAATTAATAACTTTAATAGTCTATCTGATTGTTTTGAAAAAGTCAAGATAGGACAAAGGGGACAGTATTGACTATATTTACCATCCCCTATTTTCAAATCATTTCTATTGGTCAAGAGGAATTGGAAAGACCTTGTCCATACAGGCCATACAGTGGTTGCCAGAACCGTGAGCATTGATTACTCGTCTGTAGCCTTCGATTGAGAGATAATTCAGCGAGTTAGCCCCTATAAATCGACGGATTTCCTCTATTGAGCTGAACCTGACCGCTGCCAGTAGGCTTTCGTCTTTGGTCTCAGTGCCGCCATAAGGACAGGAAGCAATCAGTGGCGGTGAAAAGCTGACCCAGTGAACTTCAGTTGCCCCGAGATCGCGCAGCATCTTGATTATCGCCTTGGCAGTAGTGGCCCTGACTACTGAGTCATCGCCAACCAATAGACGTTTTCCTTTTACCACGGCAGGATCACCAGAGTGCTTGATCATGATGTGTTTTTCCCGTTCACCTTGGACCGGTATTTGGAAATTGCGTCCAGCATCGTGAGCACGATTGATGCCAAAGCGAAACGGGAATAAGGTATCAAGATCAATTTGCTTGATCGTTTCTATGATGGTTTCAAGGCTGTTATTCTGGATCAGTCTGATTAGGCGGTGTCTGGCACAGGCTTTGGAAAAAGTCAGGGTGTGAGTCCGGCCTGAGTCAAGTACTGGCACGATGACATCAATCTGCGGCATTAAACCAGCCGCAACCAGTTCATTAAACGTTACGATACCTAGGGCATCCCGAACACTAGTTACGCTTCGACCCCAAAGGTTTGAGTCAGGTCTGGCCGTGTAGTCGTAGTTGAAACTGCAGTGGGCGTGATCGGCTGGTTTCAGATTGAGCCAGTAAGTTGTGATTTCTTGTTCTGGTGAAATGACAATGACTTGGCCAGCCTTAAGGTATTTGATCGGCTCAGCCCCGACTGTCCTAATGGCAGCATCTTCTGAGGCAAAGATGTGGCCGCCATTCGGAAAGCGGCCTAACCACAAGGGGTGAGTGCCATAGGGATCACTGGCGCCGATCAGGTAGCCATTCCAGAGAATTACCAGCGCATAAGCACCGGGAATTTGGTTGAGTACTGTGAGAATGCGACCGACCACTCCGTTTTCCTGAGTTCTTTCCAACATTTTGGGCAGCAACTCTGTGTCAGAAGTGGCACTGAAGCTGACGCCTTGGCTCTCAAACTCTTGCCGCAGCCTTGCAGCATTGATAATCTCGCCATTATGAACTACAGCTAATCTGTCGTTGTCACCCAAAAACGGGTGGGCATTAGCCAAAAGGCTAGAGCCAGCTGTGCCATAGCGAGTATGGGCCACTGCTTGTCTGCCTGGCCGTGAGCCTGGTTCAAACTTGGCTCGAAGATTCCGAACCATTCCTTCTGCTTTTTCAACCTTGATTGTTCCATCTGGCTGCAAAATGCCGCAGCCAGCTGCTTCTAGTCCTCGGGGCTGAATTGCCCAGAGAGCTTTAAGCGCATAGTCAGCGGCATTGTCAATTCCTGTTACTCCAACAACTCCGCACATTTGTAACCACCTCCAGTCAATAGACTAATGAATCTTGAAAAGTGCAAAACCACCATTCTTACCTTACTTTTTTATTTTATTGGTGTCAAATTTATCCCACACCTCGTAGGTTTAAAGCCACGGTCCTTAGGCCAAAGTGTGGGGTTTATTCCTCGATTTGTATATTGAGAAAAGAGCTAAGGCAATAATTATCATAATTAAGGCCAGAACAATTAAAGCGATAATTTTGCCTTTAGTATGTAGAAAGAGAGAAGTAGTTCCAAAAATACCAGTTAGAAAAAGCAGAAAAATTACTGCCTGGGGGTGAGATAAGCCAATATCTAATAAGCGGAAATGAAGATGCTTTCGATCCCCTTTTGTTGGGGAGCGTCCCTGCCAAATTCGTCTGATTATTACCCAGGCCACATCTAGAATCGGAATACCCATAATTAATAAAGCGGTCGCAACTTTTGAACCAGAGATAATAGCTAAAACCCCCAGCATAAAGCCGCAGAAGATACTGCCGCCTTCGCCGAGAAATATTTTAGCGGGATGCCAGTTGGCTGGTAGAAAGCCTAAGGTAGCTCCAGCTAAAATAATTGCTAAAACTGAAGTGCCAGACAACGGAACATCCCAATAAAGGCTGACAACAAAAATAATTAATGCTCCGATGAAAGTAACGCCGGAGACCAGTCCGTCTAATCCGTCTAAAAACTTTGTGGTATAAATCATACCGAGTAGCCAAATCGCCGCTAAAATAATTCCGGCGGTAGTAAAAAATTCTATCACTCCGCCGAAAGGATTGGTAATGTATTGAATTTTAATGCCAGAATAGATAACCAAAAGAATTGCCAGCAGAGGAAAAATAAACTGATATTGCGGTTTTAAATTATATTTATCATCAAGAAAGCCGCCAATGATTAAAATTAAACTAGCTATCAAGAGAGTTAAAACTTGAAAATTAGAGATTTTAACATCCGTTATTCGACCCAGATACCAAAAAACCAAAGTCATGAGAGTAAAAGACAAAAAAATTGCTACGCCGCCTAAGAGTGGTGTTGGTCTAGAATGGATTTTGCGCGGGGTTGGATAATCAACAATTTGCCACTTGAGCGCTAGTTTTCTAATGAGTGGCGTTAAAATGATTGATAAAATTAAAGCTGACCAAAAAGGTAAAAGATAGTAAGACATTTATTAGATCTCTTTAGCTTTTTCAATAATAATTTTCCCTCCGCCCTCTAAAATAACTGTGTCTCGCCGACTAATTTTCCCGGCCAATAAATAATTAGCCAGAGTGTCTTGAACACGATCCTGTATTACTCGGCGTAGAGGTCTGGCGCCAAAAGTCGGATCAAAGCCAGCTTGCGCTAATTCAGCCAGAGCAACCGGTGTAACTTTCAGGTCAATCCCCTTTTCTTCCAGGTTAGCCTTAACTTTTCTCAGCATTAATTTGGCGATTTTTCCCACGTCCTCTATCGAGAGAGGTTTAAATACAATAACGCCGTCAAACCGATTCAAAAATTCTGGTTGGAAATATTTGCCTAGTTCCTGATCGATTAAGAGGTCTTTTATTTTTTCAATTGCCACGCCGGCTTTAATACTTTTTTGGATAAAGGCAGTACCGGCGTTTGAAGTGCCGATGATAATAGTGTTGGTAAAATCAACTGTTCGGCCAGAACTATCAGTTAGACGCCCATCATCCATAACTTGCAGTAAAATATTTAGAACGTCAGAATGGGCTTTTTCAATTTCATCAAATAGAATTAATGAAAAAGGATTTCTTCTGACAGCCTCGGTTAAATAAGCACCTTCACCTGAGCCGGCATAGCCAGGTGGTGCGCCGATCAAACGGTTGATACTTGATTTATCTTGATATTCAGACATATCTATTCTAATCATATTTTGCTCCGCCCCGAAATAAACTTCAGCTACAGTTTTAGCCAATTCAGTTTTGCCCACGCCGGTTGGGCCTAAAAATAAAAGATTGACAATCGGCCGGTTTGTGTCGCGCATCTCTGCCCTTGCCCGACGTAATGAGGCGGCTACCATGTCAACCGCTTCTTCCTGATCAATGACCCGTTCATGAATCTTGGCTTCAAGATTCAATAACTTTTCTGATTCTTCTTTGGTGATTTCAGTTAGCGGAATATTGGTTTTTTCTGAGACAATAACGGCTACATCATTAGCCGTCACTAAAGCATTTTTACCTTTTGTCTCTTTGACTTTAGTAGCTACTTCCTGTAAAACTTCGATGGCTTTCTCCGGTAAGTATCTGTCGTGAAGGTAGCGGCTAGAAAGCTCTACTGTTTCCGCGATAGCATCATAAGAAAAATAAACTTGGTTTTGGTATTCAATGGTGCCAACTTTTGCCTCTAGGATTTGAATGGCCGCGTTGCCAGAAACTTCATTGACATTAACTTTTTCTAAAACATTTTCCAGAGGACTTTTGCCTTCGATATAACGGCGATAATCAGCCGGGGTGGTTGTAGCTAGACAAAGAACACTATGCTCCGCTAAAGTCTTAGCTAATACTCCGGCCAGGTCAATTGTACCCTCACGGCCAGAAGTGATGCCAATTATATTATGAATATCACTAATAAATAAGATAATATTTCCAGAGCGCTGAATCTCATTTAGAATAATCATTAACCTTTGTTGAGCTTCAGTGGCCTCGGCGCCACTCACTAATTTAGAAATACTCAAACTCACCAATCTTTTGTCCTGGAGGAATTCCGGAACGTTTTCTTCTACCATTTTTTGAGCGATGCCTTCAATGATAGTGGTTCGGCCAACGCCCGGGTTGCCAACTAAGATAGTACTTCTTCTAGTGCCTCCTTGCATAATCCTAAAGATTTCCTCAACCTCTTTTTCGCGGTCAATGCAAGGCACTAGATAGCCGGCTCGGGCTAACAATGTTAAATCTTGGCCGAAGGTATCTAGCGCCGGCGTAGCAATAGCAGTCATTGCCCTATTCATCGTACTTTTTGGTCTTAATGATGCTCGATGCCGAAAGCGTTGCCAGTTTTCCCGCAGCTGCTCTCTGATTCTAATCCAGGCAATAACATTTTTAACTTTATCTAAAGTGATATTTAAATCATACAAAAGCTCCTGCACCTCGTTTTTTGGGGAAACTAGGGTTTGGAGAATTTCAGTTATCTCTACTTTTTGTTTTCGTAACTGCCAGGCGAGATTATAGGCGGAAAAAATAACTTGGTATATTTCGAGTGAGATCACAGGGACTGAATTGGGCCAGGGCGGCTGTTTAGCTAAGGTTTTAGCAATTTTACTTTTTAAGCTTTGAAAGGAAATTCCTAGCCGACTGAAAATAATATTAATCTTTTCAAAAGTTAGAAGAGAAATTAATAGGTTAACCGGTTTAATCTCTGGCTGTTGGTATTTGTTAGTTATTTTCCAAGCCTTTTCTATAACCAGCAATGCTTCAGGAGTAAAATACTCGCCGACGTCTATTTTTTCCTCCTTTTTTAGGTCTTTAATTTTATTCCAATCAATCACCTGAAAAATTAATGGTGTATCATCGTATTTACGTTTCGGAATATATTTAATTTTTTCTACATCGCGCTGCAAGCGGTAAAAAAGATAACTGTCAGTAACTAAAGACAACCAAAACACAAAAAGTTGCCAATTGCGGAAATTATAAAATTTCCAGAAAGGTAAGTTATTTCCCACCATCACAAAAATTACCTGGGCTAAAGCCAATAGTCCCAAGACCCCGAAGACTAAAAGAGAAAAATTAATTATATTTTTGACTAAGTTTTCGGTTTTTTTCTTAGCCAAGTGCCAAATATCAATTTTTTTGCCCCAATAAAGCAGTTGCTGCCCGGTCCAAGCAACTGAGCCCACTCCCTGGCATTCGGGACACGTTTTATTATCAATAACACCTTGACCTTGGCAGCGGGGACAGGTTAAAAATTGGAGTTTAGTTTCTTTGTCTTTATCTTCTTCAGGCATAAATTAACCGAAAAATAAAAGAAAATTATCCAGCACTTGATAAAAGATATAAATTGGCAGCAAGATCCAAATCAGGAATACTGCCAACATTAAAACAGCCCAAATCAAAAGAATAATTGACCTGATGATGATTTGAATTAAGCGAGCAAAAAAGCTAATTAGTCGGCCTTCCCAGTCGTATTGTCCAAACATCGGAGTAAAGATGTTTTTTACCCAAATCTCGATTCCCAGTCTTTCAGCTTCGTCTTTAATTTCGTTTAAACAAAAAAGGCCAGTTTTCCCCAAGCCTTTTGAATACCACCAAAGTGGCCAGTATAAAACATCGCCAATAATATCAATAAAAACAAACTTCAACGAAGAATAAGCAATGTTATTTTTTGCTTTCATGGTTTCTATTATACCATAAAATTAGTAAATATAAAAATCGGCGGATTAGTTTTCACGTCGATTTTTGTCTAATTTTAGATATTAAATAATTTATTGAATTCCCGAGTAATTACTTGTCGGATTTTATCTTCAGAAACAAAGGTAGTGATCATGCCTGGTAGATCAGCTTCTAAAATGGCTTCATCGTCAGTGACTAAGACAGTGCCAGCAAATTCCAGATCAATCATCATGACTTGAGCAACAAAAGAAAAGCGCAGTAGATTATCTTCCCATTCTTTTTCCGGATCAATAATCTCCACCTTTGGAAATTCCCAATTCATTACCTCATTGAGTTTATTTTCAATGGTTTTAATGGCATTCTCTTGGGTAGTGTGGTGGGGTAAAGTAAGATTCATATTTTTCCTTGCTTTATATTTTGGCGAATTTTGTTCATTAAGTCAAGATAGAATCCTAAGTTATTTAAGGTCGCCAGCCTCATTCCCAGCGGTTCATTAGTCCGAAATAAATGATGTAAATAAGCCTTAGTATATTGTTTCAGGTTAGTATTATTGATTGGCGAAATGTCTTTGGCAAATTTGGCATTATTGATATTGATAGTTTGATAAAATTTACCACTCAACTGGTTGGGTCGGAGAGGTCGGGCCTCTGTGCCCGACCGTGACGGCGGGGCAGAGACGCCCCGCCTTTGTGTCCAAAGGTAAAGTCGTCCATGCCTTGCCTCGCGGGTGGGGATGACGCAGTCAAACATATCAATCCCCTGCTTTACGGCCTCAACGATTTCTTCGGGTTTACCTAATCCCATTAGATAGCGTGGCTTATTTGTTGGCAGTTTTGGTATTACCCAGTTTAAAATTTGTTTCATTTTTTCCCGCGGTTCCCCTACTGCTACTCCGCCAATAGCATAGCCGTCAAAATTTAATTCAACTAAGTCTTTAGTTGATTGTATTCTTAAATCCTGGTAGATTCCACCTTGAACTATTCCAAACAACGGTGGCGATTTGTGACTGGCGATTTGTGACCTACAACGCTTCGCCCAGCGGATAGTGCGTTCCATTGCTTCTTTAACTTTGATTTTTTTAGCCGGATAACCGACTACGTCATCTAAGACCATTATTATGTCAACTCCCAAATCATTTTGAATCTGAATTGATTTTTCTGGGGTAAGCAAATATTTTTTACCACTTTGCGGATCAGAAAAATAAACCCCCTTTTCTTTTACTTTTCTTAAATTCGCCAAAGAAAAAACCTGGAAGCCGCCTGAATCAGTGAGGATTGGCCTGGTCCAATTCATGAAGTGGTGTAATCCTCTGGCTTTTTTTATCACGGTAATGCCAGGATTAAGCATCAGATGGTAGGTATTAGATAAAATAATTTGTGATCCTAGCTCCTCAAGTTCACTGGCGGTAAGGTTTTTAACTGCTGCTTTAGTTGCAATGGGCATAAAAAACGGACCCACGATGGTGCCGTGGGAGGTTTTTAATTCGGTTAGTCTGGCTTTGGAGAGTTTTGATTTTTTGATTACTTTAAACATTGATTATAAAATTCTAAATCCTAATATCTAAATCCGAAATAATGTCAAATGACCAGAGCTGTTTTGATCATTTGGATTTAGAATTTTGAATTTGTTTATGATTTAGGATTTAGAAATTAGGATTTATTCCGTGATATCAATCACCAGTCCCCTGCCTCCGCCAATCGGATCATCTTCAAGATTGGAAGTGACGGCTTTACCAATTTTAGTAATTTCTGATTCAGTTAATTTATCAGTGGCAGTCAAAGTGGTTTGATCAGTTAAAATTAGAAGTTTCTTAGCCTGTTGAGGAGTTGGGGTGACTGAGACATCAAACCAGACGTTAACATCATCAAATGATTTATTGGGTGAAATTCTATCAATTGACCAAGTAATTGAGTTATCTCTCGCGCTATAGCTTATGTTGCCAACTTTAACTAAATATTTATTTACCCATTCTACGCCTGCCGGCAAAGTGGTTTTTACTGCTACGTCTGTCACCTCATGGAGGCTGTTGGCAATAGACCAGTAAACTCGAAAAGTGGTTGTTTTGCCAACTACCGGTGGCAAGGGACCGGTGCCAACAGCAATGTTATCGTCATCAAAATAGCGGCCCTCAACCTTTAGTTGGATATTAGTATTAATATTATTGGTGATTTCCTCAGTTTCAATTTTCATATCTTCTGCTTCTAGCTCGCCGATTTTTGCTAAAGTCGCTGTGGCTTTGCTTTTTACCTTTAAGTTTATTTCGTTCAAATTAATATCTTCAGCTGATTTTACCTGGATAGTGAAATCAATTGTGTTTTCATCCAATGGTCTGACTAAATCAAGTTCAGAAATTTGATCTTTATTCCAAGTAATTTTTTTACCTTCTATTTTTCCTGAGTTTTTATCTTCAAGACTATCGAAATCTAAAATGTCTGAATCTAAAATGACACTAATTTCTACCTCATCCAAATCTTCTTGTCCTAGATTTTTATAAACAATCGAATAGGCTAGAGTTTGACCAAAATTAATCGGTTGATCTTGGTTCGAGCCATTAATAATAAGACTGAGTGATAAATTTTGGCCAATAATTTTAGTTTTAATTATTTTTTCTTGCTGGAGGAAGAACTCTTGACTTTCTTGGTCTAAAAAACCGATCTGGACCATAAAGCTGGCCTCCGGCACCTCCTCATCGAATATATAACCGCCGCTAATTTCTATTTCGCCTTCTTGATTTTTTTCTAGTTTATCAATAAGCCATTGGTTATTCAAATTGCGAGCATCATCTTCCCGGGAAAAAGGTTGTGGGTTCGATTCTTGAAATATGAAATTGCTGGGGTAAATAACTAAAATTTTAACATTTTCTAAATCCTGATCAGAAGTATTACGATAATTAATTTTGTAAGTTGTTTTCTTTTCAGATAATATTTGGGCCGGGCCATCTACATTAATTTCTAAAATTGATGAAGTGATTTGGCTTGAAAATGAAGTAACTTCTTTGAAAGAAGAACTGAAATTTTCTGGTTGGAATGAGGCGGTTGCATTAATTGTTTTTAATGAGCCGACTTCACCAATTATTCTACCTTTGATTTCGATTTTGCCGGTGGCGCCTTTGCTTAAATCACCCAGCTGCCAAGAGCTGTTGAAATTGTTAGTTGGCGCTGGTTGAGCCGAGATGAATTCGAAACCGTCTGGATAGCGGAAGATAATCTCAACATTCTTTAAGGTAACTTTTTCGAGGTTTTTATAATTTAGAACATAAATCACCTCATCACCAGAAGAGATACTTTGTTGGCCCTTAAGTTCTAGTTTAATACTTTGACTACCGAATCCGCCATTAGGCGAAAATATAATAAAGCCTAACCAGCTAATAGCACTTAGAATTATTAAAACGCCCAAAAAGCTGATTAAAAATAATTTCCAGCGGTTTTTTCGCTTTACTTCCAAGTGTGAAATATCTGGTAAACTGCCATCCTTGTTTTGATAAATTTGAGACAATCCCTTTTGGAATCTAATGTCGTGTTTTTTCGCTTCCTTTCTAAGCGCGTTCAATCGTTGTAATTCCATAGTAATTCTATTTGGTAATTAGGGCTACCCCGTAAAATTGGTCAGTAGTCAATTGAGATGAAAATTTAATTATTTTCCCCTCGTTTTGCTCTTCTAAATAGAGCGGATATTTAGCCAGAGCTTTTAAGCTATCATTTAATTTAAGTGTTGAGATTAATTTACTACCCCGACTGCCACTTTGTTTTTGAGCTAGCAAGCTGTAATAAAAAGTATTTTCACCTTCCTGAGCTAATTTGAATGGTAGACGATATTTAATAGTGGCCTGTTTAGTTTCCCCTGGTTTTAGTTGAAGCCAGTTACCAAAAACAGTTTTGTCTCGTTCTTTGTAGATATCAGTGCCTGAATTCTGGTCAAACTGGCGGTCAGTTTCGAGATTAAGAAGATCGATATCAGGGACTAAGTCCTCTACCGGCTGATCAAAATATTTTTTATCTGGTTTTTCAAAGCCGATTGCTTCGATTAAAATACTACCACTCGGAACATAGAAGCGGACATAACTATTATTTTGAACGCCAGTAAAGACATTTCCATCTTTTGGACCGTTATGGGTGCGTGTCAATTTAATAGTATCAATAATTGAGCCATCATCTAAAACCTCTACCTGATGTTCAATAGTTTCTGCAATTACTTCATCAGTTTTGCCACCCGCTAAATTGGTATGGACCACCGACAAAAAGTCGCCATTAGTCTCCTTTATTCGACCACCCCAATCCAGCGATAGTATTATATTTTCAACCCAATCGTCATTGAAGAAAATAAGAAGCTGCTTTTCGTTTAATCCTTTTTGTAAGACGCTGATTAAATTTTTGAATTCTTCTCCTTTCAAGTTAAAGATTTTTTCCAGCAGTTTAGGCGCTAAATCCGTGATAATTTGTTTAGGCGCTTGACTTTCTTTTTCTCTTTCCTCCCGAATTATTTGCTGAGTGGTATTTATAAAGTTGTCGCTAGTTACAGTTAATTCATACTCCGGCATTTCAATTGGGCCTAAGACTGAAAGCAAATGGCTCATCATCGTAGCGGTTATTAAAATTACGCCATCAGTACTCGCCCCCCAGGAGTTTTGATAAAACCATTGAATTTTTTGGGCCGTTGTTGGAAAATCTGGCCACCAGTTAGCATCTTGAAATTCCCAGCGTGAATTAATCAGGTGAATTGGTTCAGGTGAGATTACCTTTGGTGTTAGCTGTCCCTGGACGTCATAAGTGCCGCCCGAAGGCACTTCTAAATTTTTTAGATTGCCTCGGTCAATATCTAGTAAAGCAAAGCTGCCCATAAAACCACCGCTACCCCTTAACTCATTATTATTAGCAAAAATCAACAGATAACGTTGCCATTGTTTTTGACCCAAAACTTTCAGAATAGCAGAATTTAAAGTATATAAATCTGTCAAACTATTTTCAATGATTGGCAAAGTTTGTAAAACCTGATTAAAAGTAACTCGATGATCGGGCGTTAAATCATTACCATCAACCCGGTTGATTATTGCTTTAGCCTCATAGAATTTGTTTACCCCAGTTTCCAGGTTAGTTCCTAATTTTTCTAAAGCTACATAATAATCATCACCGCTCTGATTTAAGAAATCATTGCCTGCTTTGGTTAAAATCTGTCCTACTTCAGCTAATATCTCTCCACTTTCAAGTAAATTTAGGCCAGCTTCAACTGTTTCACCTTGCCCAGGGATAAGCTTCAGAATCTCAGTAGTTAGCGCATTGATTTGACTAATTTCATTTTGGGCCAAAGCAAATTTTTGTCTGGCCTGATCAAATTCTTGGCTAGCCGAATTAAGTTCGAAGGAAATGGCATACTTCTGACCTTCTTTCAGCTGGTTGATGGCGTCATTGGTCAAAATTAAGACATTATCTTTGGTTTCCTGGAGATATTGATAATAGCTGAAAGCCTGGAATGGTAAGATTAGGAGCAGACAGGTTAAAACAAAAGCGCCCACCGGCTTATACCAGTTTTGCGGCAAAGAAAAACCGCCAGATTTTCTTTTTGGTACTGGCGCAAAAATATCCTCGATTGCCTCTGACTGATCTTGATTATTTTCAGCTAACGAAATAGTTGTTTGGGTTAATTCCACCTGAGGCTCCGGGGCATAATTTTTTGTTTTTGGCTGAAAGCCAAAAATTTTAATAAATGGTTTGAAGATAAATTGTAGTAGACTAATTAGCGATAACTGCGAAATTAAATTTTCACCGTTAATAAAATCAACGCCCGTTTTCTGAGTTCGTGAATATAAATTTTTGGGTGGTTTTGGCGGTAGGCGGTTTTCCTTGATTAACCTAACTGACCGAGGAACCTGGGCGCGAATTGCTTGGCTGAACGGATCTTGAACAGATGGATTTTTTAAATTAACCAAATGAGGCGACTTTTTGGTTGGGGAAGGTGAATAAAAGTCAGTAATAATTTTCGGCCCACTAAGCGGTGATGTTTTTTCTTTAAGCCCACCCTCTATTGGTTTTTCTAGCGTAGTTTCTGGCTTTTCAGTAGTTATTAATGGGTCGAGAATTAAAGAATCTTCTTTTATTCTTTGAGTAACCCTTTCCAGGCTAATTTTTTTACTAGTTTTAGCCGACTTTTTCTTGCTTTTACTAGTAGCAGTTTGTCGGCCGGGTGTTTTTTTTGTCTTTTTCTTTTTAACTGGCATTTTAATATATTGTTAATCGAAATAGCTGACTAATTAAATGGATTCAGACGCTAGTTGTGCAAAGACAGAGAGTTTAAATCCATGAAATTGCGTCGTGCGGTCTAAATAAAAATAAATTTTTATTTAGACCGCACTAGCAATTATAACACAAAATTAATTCTTTTGTCTTGGGGGTAGTCAATTAATTGATTCTTGATAGACTGCTAGGGTCTTTTGGGCGCAGGAGCGCCAATTATATTCTCGAGCTAAAATTAATCCTTTGGTGATTAAATTTTGATATAAGTTATGATCATTTAAGACTTGATCAATCGCCTTAGCAATTTCTAGTGGGTCTTTAGGATTGAAATAAATCGCTGAATCTTTAAGGACCTCTGGTAAACTGGTGGTATTAGAGCTAACCACCGGCGTGCCACAGGCTAGAGATTCAACTGCCACCAAGCCAAAGCCTTCAGCAAATGAAGACAAGACAAATAATTTGGCTGCGTTGTAGAATAATGGTAGTTCGTCTTCCGGGATAAAACCAGGAGTAATGATGTCATTTTTAAATTTTGAATATTCTATAGCTTGTTGAATTTCAGGGTAGCGTGGATCGGGCTTGCCACCTAGAACCAGTTGGTAATCTTGATTATATTTTGATTTTAAAATTTCAAAAGATTTGATTAGTCCGGGCAAGTTTTTGTGGTCACGCCAAACGCCGATATAAAACAGAAATGGCTTGGTGATATTATATTTCTTTATAATTTCTTCAAAAGAACTATCTATTTTTTTAAATTCCTCACCGATTCCAGGGTAGATTATTTCAATTTTTTCAGAATCGATATCAAAATACTTAGTTAAGTTATTTTTAGTATACTGGGAAACTGTAATAATTCTCTTTGATTTTTCCAACGCCTGATTTAAAACCAGATTATAGGCCAGTCTTCTGAGAAGTGATTTTTTCACTTTTGGTCCAGGAAAGAATTTAGGAGTAATATCATGAATTGTGACGATAAATTTGCCCTGATAAAAAATCGGGACATTAAAGTGAGGAAAATGGACTAAGTCTAATTTATATTTATTTAGCAGTCTTGGTAGTTTAATTTGTTCTGAGTAATTATACCAAGGGATTTCAGTTTTTATTTTTTTAACTCGATCTGTCGGCGGTTTAAATTGAGAAAAAGCCGGCTCTTTTAGAAATAAATAGTATTCATTTTTTTCATCAATACTAAAAAGTTTTTCAGTTAATTTTTGAATGTAAACACCAATACCAGTAGTTGATTCTGCTCCATACATTCGAGCATCAATTCCAATTTTCATATGATTGACACGGAAGTTAAATTAATATAAAATTCAAACACCAAAATTAGAATTAGGAGGGTTCTAGCCATGAATCGTTCTTTGATAGAAAAAGTTCCTGATTTTCTGACCACTGTCAGAATCATTGGTACCGTTCCGGTATTGTTGCTGCTGTGTCTGATCGGCTTTTCACCGACAATTCATCTGGTGACTTCTTTATTAGTGGTAGCTCTTGCCCTGACTGACTGTGTTGATGGCCGATGGGCCAGACATTTTGGTTGCGTCTCTGATTTCGGGAGGCATTTCGATCCATTGGCTGATAAGTGGCTTACCGCCCTGTATGTTCCGATAGTTTCTTGGGGAATGATTCACTTTATCCCCGTTACCTTGCTTCTCGTCAGAGATATCACCATTACCGATCTAAGAGCTCGAGCTGCAAAGCAGGGAAAGCTTATTCCTGCCCATCTGTCTGGCAAGATAAAAACTGCCATCAGTTTTCCGTTGCTGTGCCTTCTTATTGCTTTTGTTCCAGTCGAAGGCAGCTATTTCTCAGCTTTTCACTGGTTGTCCCCCTACCTTTATTGGATCGGTGGGTTGCTACTTTCGATCGTTTCACTTTGGTCTGGGATAGACTATTATTCAAAATTCAGGAAAGGCGTGGGATAAACAGGAATGACAAATGTGATGGGGAGAAAGGTCGTTGTAGACTTATCTCCCTTTTAGTTTACCTAACATCACGAAAGTAGTCTAAACTTATAGATCATTTATAATTTCAAGGATTTTTTTAGCACTATTATCCCAACTGAATTGCTTGCTTCTCTGAAGCCCTTTTTTTGATAATTGATTGATTAGTAAGGGGTTATTAAGTAATTCATCAATTGTCTGGGCCAACTCTTTATAGTTGTTGGGATCAATTAAAAGACCGGCATCGCTGACTGCTTCTGGCAAAGATGAACTAAAACTGGTAATAACTGGTGTGCCGCAAGCCATTGCTTCGATTGGTGGCAGGCCAAAACCTTCATAGATTGAAGGATAGACAAAAATTTTAGCAGCCGCATATAAAAACGGTCTATCGGCAGCATCAATATAACCAAGAAATTTAATTCGTTTCCTGACTGGTGAGTTTTGCCAAAGCTTGTAGATTTTTTTATATTTCCAGGCTTCGCCGCCAGCAATAACCAATTTAATTTGCTGATTTTTTAGTTCAGCGAAAGCCTTGATCAAAGCCTCTAGATTTTTTCTCGGTTCTAGATTACCTAAATAAAAAACATAGTCATCAGCTAAATTGTATTTTTCTTTGATTCTGATTTTATCTTCCTCTCTGATTGATTGGAAAAATAAATCAGAAATTCCGGGGTTAACAGTTTTAATTTTTTCAACCCCGACATTATATAAATTGATAATGTCATTTTTTGTATTTTCTGAAATTGCAACGATAATGTCAGCTTCTCGGCAGAGTTTTCTGGCGTTGATTAATTTGTGCCAAAGTTTCTTTTTGGGAGTAAAAAATTCTGGATAAAGTTCAAATGACAAATCGTGAACGACTAATACTTGTTTGCATTTTTTGGAAAGATTAAGAAATAAAAAATTAGGGATTAATAATATATCGACACCGCCAATCATTTTGTCAATTCTGGGTAATTTCAAGAAACGCATCGAGAGATTAAACAACTTGTTCGGATATTGAAATTCTTTTATCTCGACGTTGGGAAAATTAAATTTGGGCACTGTAGCGGCTTGAGCAGTATTATAAAACAAAAAATATTGATTTTGCCGATCAATTTTTAGTAGATTATTTATTAAGTTATAAGTATATTCGCTGATGCCTGAATATTGAGCTTCCATTAGGCACCGAATGTCAATGCCTATTCTCATATTATATTCCACATTTAATTTGAGAGTCTTTTAGTTTTTGATACTCGGAATTTATTAGCTCTGTAATTTCCTTCTTGAAACGGTTAACACTAAATTGCTCCGCATATTGTTTAATTTCATAAGGTTTAAAGTTTTCCGGTTTAAATCTAACTACCGTATCCGCTAAGGCTTCCCAAGTCTGCTCATCAAAAAATTTGCCGGTTTTACCATTCACAACTGTTTCACAAGCCCCACCCGCCGCATAAGCAATGACTGGTCGGCCAGCGGCCATGGATTCAATAGCGGTAATACCAAAATCTTCAATTTGGGGATGAATAAAGGCAATGGCTTGGCTGTAAAGTTGTGATAACTCTTTTTGATTAATCCGTCCCGAGAATTCAATATTGGGCTTAGCTAGTTTTTTTAGGTTTTTTTCTTCTGGGCCCTCACCGAAGATTTTTAATGGTATACCTAAACGATTGAAAGCTTTGATTGCTATGTCAAACCTTTTATAGGCAACGAGGCGTCCGCCGGTTAAAAAGTATTTATCAATGTTGTTAGAAATTTGAAATTTGTCAGTTTGAACTGGCGGATGAATAATGACACTATTACGGCGGTAGTATTTTTGAATCCGGTCAGCTACATTTTTTGAATTAGCAATAAAAATATCAACCCTTTGGGCAGCCAATTGATCCCAGGTTCTTAATCGACTTAGAAAATAAGGGACAATTTTTTTAATTAAACGGTTATATTTTAATTCCTCAACATAACGATGTGTGTCTGACCATAAATAGCGGGTTGGTGTGTGACAATAGCAAAAGTGTAAAGTATTGGAACGAGTGACTACTCCTTTGGCCATTGCCGAACAACTGGATAAGACAACATCATAATCCATTAGGTCGTAACTCTCAGTGGCTACTGGCATCAGTGGTAAAAACCATTGATAATGTTTAAGCGCACCAGGCCAATTTTGTAAAAAAGAAGTCCTAATGTCTTTATCTTTAAAATATTCACCTAACCTTTCTTTATTAAAAAATAAGGTAAAAGTGGGTGCGGCTGGCCAAATTTCTTGGAATATTTTGAGCACCTCTTCAGCCCCTCCATGTTGAGTTAAGTGATCATGGATTAAAGCAATTTTCATCCCGTTAGAAATTAAGTTTATTATTCAGTCTATTTTATCCCGTCAATTTCTAACGGGATTCATTCTGTTTGTCTTTTTTTAATTACTGCCAAGGGCGTCTTTAATAAAATTTGTAGATCTAATCCCAGCGACCAATTTTCAATATAGTAAGTGTCAAGTTTGACCTCTTCTTCAAAATCCAAATCTGAACGGCCAGAAACTTGAGCTAAGCCGCTGATTCCAGGTTTTATATTTAGTAGCTTTTTATGATGTTTTTGGTAGTTTTGGACTTCCTCAATTTCGTGTGGTCTGGGCCCAACCAAACTCATTTTGCCAATCAAAACTAGAAATAATTCAGGTAGCTCATCAATGCTGAACCGCCGAATAATTTTTCCGACCCCTGTGATTCTAGGATCATTTTTAAATTTCATCACTGGGCTACCGGCTCGTAGGTTGTTTTGCTCTTCTAGAAATTTTTGGTCAAACCGAAATTTGTGAGCATCTTTAATCATGGAACGAAATTTGAAATAAGTGAAACTTTTACCGTATTGGCCAATTCTTTTGTATTTAAAAAAAATCGGACCCGGCGAATCTATTTTAATTGCTATAGCGGTTAAAATTAGAATTGGCGAGAATAAAATTATCAGTATTAATGAGCCAATTGCATCGAAGATTCTTTTATAAACCCGGCCCCAGCCGTCTAATTTTGTCTTTTTTACCTCGATAATTGGCGTGCCAGCGAAAGTTCTAATTTCCAGATTGGTCAATTGAGTACCTAGTAAATCAGCTGAATATTTGAAAACTAAGTGATGCTCATCAGCAAAATTAACTAAATTCTGCGTTTGTTCCAGAGAGAGGTTAGGGTTAATCTGTATAATTTCATCAAACCGATCTTGTTCAACCATCTCTTTTAATCTATCAAGATTGTAATTAGCAATTTTGTCTACCACTTTGTAGCCTAACATTGGTCTATTATTAAATTCTTTCACTAAATTTTCAGCAATTTGTCCATTACCAACAATAACTACTCGATGAACGCCAACTCCCGACTTAAACGCTAGTCGCTGAAATAAACGAACGATTAATCGTTCCGCACTAATAAATACAATCGCCAACAGCCAAGATACTAATATAATAAAACGAGAATCAAACAGGAAACGGCTGAAGACCATTACGGCTAAGATTAAGGCTAGGCCAGCTGAGCAAGCCACAAAAATTCTAGAAATTTCTTCACTGATTTTTCTGGTTCCGCCAATTGCATAGAGACCGGTCAGGGCGAAGATAAGTATCCAACCAAAAGCTATAACAGAACTCAGCCATAAATACTCTTTAAATGGTAAATCAAAAACTACCGGTCTAATGTTTTGGATTACTGGCAAATAACGAAGAAAATAAGCTGACAAAGCAGCTAGGATTAGGGTTAAATAATCTAACGGCAGAGTTACCGTTGAGAATAGCAATTCTGAGCGTTTCATAATCATTTTATAGCCTTATAGTAACAGAAAATAACTTAGAAATCAATTGTATGCTTGACATTAATTTGCTTTTATGATAGTATAATTTTTGTCCAAGTAAACTAGGTGGTCAATCCGACTTTACGTCGGATAGGAAAGTCCGAACACCTCAAATCGGTAGTGGGTAACGCCCACCTCCAGACTGGTGACAGTCGGGAAGGACCAGTGCCACAGAGACAATACTAGCGAGCGTAAGCGAGCTACTCCGCCCTTTTTTGTTCTTAATAATCCAAATATGTATCACGTTTATTTACTGAGAAGTAATACTTATAATAAGAGACTTTATATCGGATTTACTTCCAGAAAAATCAACGAGCGCATTAAAGATCATAATTATGGTAAAGTTAATGCGACAAGGCTTCATCGGCCTTGGAAATTGATTTACCTAGAAACATATGTATCTGAAAGCGATGCCAGAGAGAGAAAAGATGTTGAAGCAATATGGTAGTTCTTGGGGTCATTTAAAGAAAAGATTATTTGATACATTAAAAAATAAGGACTAAAAAGGGCGGGGTTC
>Ga0209541_10004993_pt1 | contig 23291 bp, 18 predicted proteins | sample RifCSPlowO2_01_FD_184027 | JGI IMG/M metagenome (GOLD analysis project Ga0209541, IMG submission 184027) | Groundwater microbial communities from Rifle, Colorado - Rifle CSP2_plank lowO2_0.1 (SPAdes) (version 2) | ecosystem: Environmental > Aquatic > Deep subsurface > Groundwater | place... | reverse complement strand
AATATCAGAACACCCGCCATACTGTCGGATTTATGATAGTGGATTATATTGCTAGAAAGAACGACTTTGGGGACTTCGAGTTTAATAAAAATCTTAATTCTTTAGTCAGTAAAGGAAAAATAGGTGGGTCAACTGTGATATTAGCTAAACCCCAAACCTATGTAAATAAGTCGGGTGAAGCAGTGAAAAAATTAGTTGGAAATTGGAAATTGGAAATTGGAAATTTAATCGTCGTTCACGACGATTTAGACGTTCCCTTCGGCAATACAAAGATATCATTTGATAAAAATTCCGGCGGACATAGAGGTGTTGAATCAATTATGAGAGCGCTTAAAACTAAAAAGTTCTATCGCCTAAGAATCGGCCTTGCTACAAACGGCCTTAAAAAAGCCCGCCAACAGTCTGACAAGAAACGCGATGAATTCGTTGTCAAAATGGTTCTATCTAAATTTACTCCCTCCGAGCAAGACCAAATCAAAACTATCTTCAAAGAAGGATACGAGAAAATACTCCAATTAAATTAGTCGCAAACCCCTTCCTCATCATTCCTCTCAACCGGTGCTACGAGCCAGACAAACAAGCCTCTAAAACTTCGGGAAGCCTTCCGAAATTCTCTCATCAGAATTCAGTCAGTTTCGGAGGCGATTCCCTGGAAGTTCCTCCAGTAAACCTTCGCCTTGAGCTTTCCTCTCGTTTATAGAGGCTTGTTTGTATCTGTCTCTCCGCAATGGTTTCAAGAAATGATACGGAAGGGATTTGCTAATTTTATAGCGACAATAACTGACTTTAGGTCACATATTGATATATTGCTGAAAGTACAAACTTAAAATAGAGAAAGTAAATGGGAGATACGATCCATCCTAAGCCTGAAAATGTCAGAGCAGCTGAAGTACTAAAAAATCAACGGCTCATCCGCCAGCTGGCGGATGAGCCGTTGAAAATAGTTTAAAAATTGAGTAGTTTTTAACTAATCTCCTATTCTCTTTCTTAAATTAGTAATCAGCTCGTCGGCCCTCCAGAGGCGGGCAAGCATCAATATAACAAAACGAGTTTATTCTTACTCGCCTATTCTCTTCCTCAAATTTGCAATCAGCTCATCAGCATGTTTAACTCCGCCGAGACCAAATGACAGACCGACGGCAAGAGCACTGGCGGCAACTACGCCGATAATGACAATTCTTATTATCTCTTCGGCAACGCCTAATTGAGAAAGGGCTACCAAGAGAGAGAAAACAAATACTACCCACCTGGTTGCCTCAGCAAGTAAATTAGCCGATGCAAGTCCGGCCGCTTTAACTGATGCCCTGACAAAATTCTCAAGAACCTTGGCCAGTAGTATTCCGATCAGCATAATAACCGCAGCAACGATAACATTGGGCAAATAAACGACTACGGTTCTTAAAAATTCAGTTACCTCCTGAAGGCCTAGAATATTAGTCGCGGCCATGAGAAAGACAACAACAAATAGCCACTTAACCAGCTCTCCAAAAAAATGAGCGCTGTTTAACTGAAATCCGCTTGTTTCCCATGCCCGACGAAAACCAACTCTGGTAAGAGCGCTATCCAGATGAATTGCTCGAATAATGTGATAGACAACCTTGCCAAAGACAACAGCCACAAGCCAGCCTAGGAGAAACACGACCACAGCCGCAACAAGCTGAGGAACAAAACTAGCTACACCCGACCAAAGAGTCAGCAACGAGTCTTGAATTATATATTGTGTATTCATAAGTAGATTATACCAAGAATTGCGCAATCAACAAAGCAACAATATTAGCTACTTTGATCATCGGGTTAATCGCAGGTCCGGCAGTGTCTTTATATGGATCACCTACCGTATCCCCTGTTACTGCAGCCTTGTGAGCTTCTGAACCCTTGCCCCCGTAATTTCCTTCTTCAATATATTTCTTAGCATTATCCCAAGCCGCTCCGCCGGAGGTCATTGAGATAGCAACAAATAATCCGGTAATAATCACACCGACAAGAAGACCGCCTAGAGCTTGCGGACCGAGCAGGAATCCTACAGCGATCGGAAAGACAACCGGAATTAGAGCCGGCAAAATCATTTCTCTAAGAGCAGATTTAGTAACAATATCTACGGCTTTGCCGTAATCAGGCTTTGCAGTTCTTTCTCCGCCAGAGGCGGATCCGCCTTCGGCGGACATTATTTTTTTGTCGTTTTGAATACTTTCCCAAAGACCTGGTATTTCTTTAAACTGCCTGCGAACTTCATCAACGATAGCAGAACCGGCTTTTCCAACAGCTTCCATAGCCAATGAACCGAAAAGATAAGGCATCATACCGCCGATAAAGAGACCGATTAGAACTCTGACATCAGCTAATTCAAAATAAATTGGTGGCAGTCCTAATTCATTAACTTTCATGGCAATCTCCTGAGTATAAGCGCTAAAAAGTACCAGCGCCGCAAGCCCAGCAGAAGCAATAGCATAACCCTTCGTGACTGCCTTTGTCGTATTGCCAACGGCATCAAGCTCATCAGTGACTTTTCTTACCGACTCAGGCAAGCCGGTCATTTCAGCAATCCCTCCTGCATTATCAGTAATCGGCCCGAAAGCATCAATGGCAATAATAATTGCTGCCAGAGATAACATACTCATAGTTGCAATACCGACTCCGTATAAGCCTAATCCCGTTGAAATATAAGATAAATAAATTCCGGCGCCTATAATTACTATGGGCAAAGCAGTTGACTGCATTGAGACAGCCAGTCCGGTAATAATATTCGTCCCATGGCCGGTAGTTGAAGACTTGGCAATTGATTTTACCGGACGGAATTTTTTAGAAGTATAGTAATCCGTAATTAAAACCATCAATCCAGTTACTCCGACTCCGATAATTAAAGCCCAAAAAACGTCAATCTTGCTAACTTGACCGCTGGATAATTCGGCCAGATCCTTTATGTAGGGTAAAGTACTGACCATCCAATAGAACAGTCCGACCAAAACACCGGCTGTAACCGCAAGACCCCTGTATAGTGCTCCCATTATACTACCGGCCTGACCAGAATCTTTAGAATTGGTTAGTTTAACAAATAATGTTCCGACTACCGAAGCAACAACCGCAGCTGCACCGATCAAAAGAGGCAGTTGAGTATAGCCCGGATCACCAATACTCATACTGATCAGATTTCCAAGAATCATTACAGAAATAGTAGACACAACATAAGTTTCAAACAAATCAGCGGCCATTCCGGCGTCATCACCAACATTGTCACCAACCAGATCGGCAATCACTGCCGGATTACGAGGATCATCTTCAGGAATGCCGGCTTCGGCCTTACCCACTAAGTCAGCCCCAACATCAGCGCCTTTAGTAAAGATACCTCCGCCTAATCGTGCGAATACAGAAATAAGAGACGAACCAAAACCAAGGCCGATGAGAGCTTTTACATCTCCGGTCAGCCAATAGAACACCGTTACCGACAAAAGAGCTAAACCGACAACAAAAAATCCGGTTACCGCTCCTCCTCTAAAAGCCAGGCCAAATGCACCGGCTAAACCATGCCTAGCCTCTTCGGCTACTCTGGCATTAGACCGAACTGCCACCATCATTCCTATATAGCCGGCTGCGGCCGAAGCAACAGCTCCAACAATAAATCCAATGGCCATAGTTACACCCAGCCAAAAATAGATTAATATTGTTACGATTAAACCGACAGCCAAAACAGTTTTATTCTGTCTTTTAAGATAAGCTTCAGCACCTTCCTGAATGGCTTTTTGAATGGCTTGCATGCTCTCATCGCCGGCTGATTTCTTTAAAATCTGCCAAATTAAAAAAGCTCCATACCCCAATGAAGCAACGGCCGCACCCAGAGGAAACAATAAAATATTCATCTTAAAAAAATACAAATTCCAAGCACCAAATTACAAATAATATCTAAGCTCCAATAACCTAAGTTCTGAAAGGTTTGAAATTTAGAATTTGGAATTTATTTGTGATTTGGGATTTGTGATTTGGGATTTAAAATACGAAGTCTAGAATAACCTATTCGGAACGAAAATTCAACCCCGCTAATTCACCACCTTATCAGTATCTAATTTCTTAGTATCTTCGTTCTCCCCTATTTCTACTATGTTATGCACTCTATCCACAAGTAAACCGAGCCTTTTCTCGGCATCATCGTAGGCTGATTTGGAATCGGAGATGTGTTTGCCAAGTTTACGGAAGTTTTCACCCAGCTTTTCCCCATCAGTAGCAATCCTGGATAAGCGCTGGATTATTTCTTTGGTCTGTTTTGAAAACTGAACATCCTTGAACCAGTGCATAATTGCCGAAACTGACATAGCAAAAGTATTTGGGGAAACCATAAAGATTTTCTTGCCACGAGCATAGCTTGGGATATCAACATCTTTAATGTTATTTATCAATTCGTAGTAAACCGTCTCAGCCGGCACATACATCAACGCTAAGTCAGTTGTTCCCTCCGATGGCAAAATATATTTGGAGGCTATCTCGTCAATTTTCTTTTTCACGTCAGAATAGAAACTCTTTCGGAATACTTCCCTATCCATATCGTTTCCGGCATTAACCATTTTTTCAAAATTCTCCCAGTTAAATTTAGCATCGATGGGTAAAACCATACTGTTCGGTAGTTTAAGAATGGCATCAACCGCTTCTCCGGATTTAAAATAATGCTGAGTATCATAAATATCTCTTGAAAAATATTGAGCCAAGGCCGCTTCAAGAGACATCTCGCCCCACAGTCCTCTTAGTTTGGGCGATTTGAATATATCCTGAAAGGAAGTAACGTTTTTTACCGAATCATGCATCTGTTTCATATTCTCATGAAGCTGGGTAAGCCCCTGAGTAAAGCTCTGAACCTGCTGGTGGACAGCCAGTGATGCCCTCTCTGAAGACTGGCGGCTATTCTCAAGCTGTTTATTCATCAAATCCGTAAAAGAATCCAAGCGCTGATGAAGAACCATAAAGTGGCTGGCGTCATTTTCCTTTCTGCGATGGGATTTGAGCATAAAATATAGATTTATCCCGAGCATACCCAAAACAGCCAGAGAGACTACCGTAGCTAAAACATACATTGGGTTAATTGACATGGTTAATATAATTTAAGCATATCCAATAGAAATAATAAATGGCTATGGCTAGATTTACATATAATTTTGAAGGTGCTATATAAATGAATAACTGGTTTTTTAAAAACTAAGAAGATGTAATGGATAAGGGCCAACCGAGAAGTTCACAGCTGATCATATTTGAAGATGGAACGCTTTATCATGTTGACTTGAGAAGATCAGATAATATACCTCCGAATCTACTGCTAGTCGGCGCCGCCGATAGAGTTGACCTAATAGGATCCCATTTTGATGAGATTGTGTTCCGCCATCACAATAAAGCCAGACCGGAATTCTATACCGTAGCCGGCACTTACAAGGAAAGGCCCGTTGCGGTCATGTCTATAGGTATCGGCCCGGGCCCGATGGATATTGCCATAAATGAGCTGCATGCACTTTTTGAGTATGATCATGTTTTAAATTCATGGACTAAAAATAGACCAAGAGTAAATATAATTAGAGTCGGTACCTGTGGAACATCTCTGCCGGAAATACCCGCCGGTTCGTTTGCTATATCTAAATATACCATCGGGCTTGATAACCTTGGGACATACTATCCTCTACCGCTTACACATACCTATTCTTCTTCCATAGGAATACGGGCAAGAATAGAAAAAAGGTTTCTAGAGACATCCATCGGTAAAACTAATCCACTGTCTTATTGTGCCAAAGCCCACCCGTCAGCAGTCAAAGCCTTGCTAAGGTCAGCTGTTCAATTCGGCGAGATAAATAAACACTTTTTCAACGGTATTACAACGGCCTCCCCCGGATTCTTCGGACCGGAAGGCCGACAGATCGGCCGCATAGCTACAGCATTCGGACCGGAAGAGTTCAGAAAGATTGTTCAGTCTTTCACGGTTGATGGGTTAAAAATTATTAATCACGAGATGGAGACAAGTGTCTTGTTCAGATTAGGATATGAGCACCTAGGTTACAACGTTGGAGCCATATGCCTCATAGTAGACAATCTTGCGACTGATGAAGTTATTACCGGCAAAGAAGCTGCAGAGAAGATGAGCACCTGCATCAAAGTCGCCCTTGACTCTTTAGTCATTCTTTCAAAAGAGTAACCGTCCGTTGGACGGTTTTAGTTTTTGCCGAGTTTCCTCGGCTACTCACCTGTTATTATATAAGGACATTACCTGTTGGACCGCTGGTGACTGTGGCTGAGGTAGAGAGTTTACTGGAAACCATTTGACTTCAAGAACTTCACCTGGATCTATTTTATAATCAAGACTTAAAACTTCAGCTGAATAGCAGTAAACAGTATCTCTTTTATATTGTCTCGTGCTCTGATATTCGCCTAGAAAATTAATATCTGCAACTTTAATCCCCACTTCTTCAAATACTTCCCTCTTTGCGGCATCTTCATTATGTTCCCCCCTGTTTACGCCCCCTCCAGGAAATGTCCAATACATTTTTCCGTAGCTATTTCGTATCATTAAAATCTCAGCTTGGTATCTAATCAGGCACTTAACTCCTCTTGTTTTTGGACGAAATAAAAACCAATATAACTTCCGTATCGGGTTTATAAACTTATAAAATATTCTTATCATCTTTTTTTGGTGGACCCTACCGGGTTCGAACCGGTCACCTATCGCCTGTGGCGACTGCTCTAATTTAAATTATTTTTAATCCAAGCTCTTCCAGCTCCTGTTTTTAAAAATAGTTCTCTCCTAACAGCCTCCTTCCTCGTTTGATATTCTTCTTTGTGTAATAGAATAAACGGTTTAGTTAGTCTCGTATATTTACTAGTACCTGAATTGTGTTCTTTAAATCTCCTATCAATATTGTTAGTCGAGCCGATATAGTACCTTCCATTTTTTAGACTTTTTAGTATGTACACATGAAACATATATTAGAACTTGAAAGACCAGGTGGACCCTACCGGGTTCGGACCGGTCACCTCCTCATTGCAAATGAGGCGCTCTACCAAATGAGCTAAGGGCCCACCTGGTCTTTCAAGCTACTTATGCCCAGGTCATACTATTAACCTGTCGCCTATGGCGACCGCTCTACCAACTGAGCTAACGGCCCGCCATTAGTTATCGAGGATACTCGATTTCACTATTATATTAAAATTGTAAATCGGGACAAATGAGGCACCCTGCCAAATGAGTTAAGAGCCAGCTCGTCAATAAAACCCAAATCTCAAGCATCAAATCACAAACAATATCTAAACCCAAAATTCTAAATTCAAATATCTAAAAAGTTTTTAAAATTTTAATATTTAGTCATTTGATATTATTTAGAAATTAGAAATTCCAGCTAACTGGCCTAATTGCCGGTTAGCTGATGTTATGTTATATTTTATCATAGATTTTTGATAATTAACACCCTCCTTTGCGTAAAGCTTCGGAGGGCGAAGGGAGCCAGAAGTGATCACTATAACCCAAGAAGCGGCAGATAAAGTTAAGGAACTGATTGAATCTCAAGATCACGGACACGACAAGTCAAAAGTCGGCATTCGCGTATACGTAAAAGGCGGCGGATGTTCCGGCTTTGAGCAGGGACTGTCTCTTGATGAGGCTAGAGAGAATGACTGGGTTTTTGAGTCAAACGGCGTAAAGGTATTTGCCGATCCGGCCAGTTATCGATTCCTCAAGGATGTCGAGATAAGATATGAACGCGGTAAAATGAGCGAGGGGTTTAAAATAAATAATCCTAATATTAAATCTACCTGCGGTTGCGGTGAATCTTTTGAACCGAAAGATTCTGACCCCAGTGAAAACAAATAATAAATCAATAGCGGCCTTATCGGCCGCTTTTAATTTATGAAAATGATTTTAAAAGTTCCTTTTCCCATAACATTTCCAGAAAACTTTTTAGTTTATGACGTTCATCTTCAAGTTTTCCATTCGGACAAAAATTGTGATCGGCTACATTATAGTGCCAAGCGTTAATTCCTAACCGACGGGCTGTTTCTATATTTACTAAAGAATCATCAATAAAAAGACACTCTTCCGGTTTTAGCCCCATGAAATCAATGGGTCTAATCCAGGCCTCAGGATCAGGCTTAGCTACCCCCTCCTCGCAAGACACCAGGCAACAATCAAACATCTTCATTAAGCCGGGGCGACTGCTACGTATATAATCAGCATGAAATTGATTCATATTTGTTATAAGTACAGTACAAATATTTCTTTTTCTCAATAATTTAATAACCTCAACCATTTCTGTATCAAACTTAAGGACATCTACTGTCATCCGAAGAAAATCAGATATTGATGTTCCTTCAAGCTGAAAGTGTTTTTTTACAGCCTCAAAATAGTCAGCATCGCTGATCTTTCCTAAATCATAGTCCCGATGAGTGCTTTTTGCTGAACCGACAAACAGTTCTTTAGGTTCAAGTCCATTGCGGCTATATTTCTTCAGAAAAGAATAAAGCTGAGGGGTATCAAAAATACCGATAACATTTCCGAAATCAAACATTATACACCTAATCATTCCGGCTCCTAGTTGTTTATGAACTATGAGCTATATTAGCTTATAATTTTTAATAAGCAAACCAGGAAGTAGATATTTGAGTTGGTTTCACCCTGGCAATTTTATTTATAAAATTGCCTCTCAAATATTCACTTCCTGGCAAACCGGGTAGTAGAAGTTCCGATTGCCTTTTGGTTTCCCTGCGGAGTGTTAGCTTATTTGTAACTTAACTTTAATATCTAGACATACAGCATAGTAGATATTACTGGCAAGAAACCATTCGGAACTTTCACTACCCGGCAAGCGCTTAATCAACAAATATATTTACCATATCTCTTACCTCATCAATGCTTTTTGTTTCCATAAGTTTTGCTCTTAATTCTTTAGCTCCGGAGTAGCCGTTAATATATACTTTAAAAAATCTTTTTAGGGTGTCAAAATTTTTATCTTTTGACCAAAGCTTCTCAAAATTATCAATATGTTTCATCATGAGGCCTATTCGCTCTTTTGGCGTTCGCTCTAGATGTTCTGTGCCTGAACTAAAAAACCATGGATCGTTAAATATTCCCCTGCCGACCATGATCCCGTCCAATTTATAATCGTTGGCTTTTTGTCTAACGTCAGCCATGTCCTTAACATCGCCATTGCCGATTATCAAAGTTCCCGCTTGCCCACCGAAGCCTCCTGGCCGGACAGGTTGGCGAAGGTGGGATCCTTTTGCCATTTCCGATATTTTTCCTAATTCGTCCCAATGCGGTGGAACAGATGACATTTCTTTGCGAGTTCTGGCATGAACTGTTAGTGCCGCAATGTCGCTTTCCAGAAGATGCGGAATCCATTCATCGGCTTCAATTTTGTTATAACCGAGACGAGTCTTAACGGATACAGGTAAAGAACCGGCGCCATCTTTTGCCGCTTTAATTATTTCTTTGGCCAATTTGGGATTTTTGATAAGCGATGCTCCGGCCCCTTGCTTTTCAACTGATTTATCCGGACAGCCCATATTAATATCGATTCCATCAAAACCCATTTTAACAGCAAGCTCGGCGCATTTTCTCATATGCTCCGGATTAGCCGTAAAAAACTGAACTACTATGGGTCTTTCGTTCTCTTTAAAATAAAGTTCGCCTTTGAACTTTTCCGACCCGATAGCACAAATGCCGTCACAAGATATAAATTCAGTATAAAAAACGTCCGGCCTACCGGTTTCCAGAACTATCTTTCTAAATGCCCAGTCGGTAACATTTGCCATCGGGGCCAAGATAGTAAACGGTTTATCTAATTTCCCCCAAAAGCCGTTATTCATACATAGAATCAATGGCTCACTATGTGAGCCATTGAAATTTATCGGTGCAGAATACTTGAATTAGTCCGAACGCATTTTTCCGAAAAAATCCCCCCGCGAAAATTCGGAAAGGCGGCGGAGCCGCACCGCTGACAATTTCAAGTTTTTCTTTGGCGGCAAATTCATTTAAGAAATTGGGATTTTAGGTCGAAGCACTCTCTTAATAATTTTCGGTGCAAATAACATTCCAATTATATAAAAAGCTACGAGTGAGAAAAAAAGATATTTATTCGTAAGTAAAGATGCTCCAATGAAAATAGTAAATGAAACAGGAACTAACATTCCGAAAAATGACGCGACGATGAAAGGTAAGTATTTCATTTTCGCTATGCCGGAGACATATGCTATTAAATCGGTATCAGTGCTAGGAAGAAAACGAGAAATGAAAACAGTTTGCCATCCAATTTTTTCCGTGTGCCTTTTTAATCTTTCCTGTTCTTCTTCACTGATTAATTTAACATAAATTCCTTTCCTAATTTTTGTACCAAGCCAGTAATTGATAGATGAGCCGATAATTCTAGCAAGAAGTCCAAAAATTAGTGCTGTCCAAAATCCAAAAATAATACCACCGGCAATCGGAACAATTTCATTAGGTAACGGCGGAGCAACCACAACAACAATGCTCAATAAAACATAAACAAAAATGGCCCATTTTTCAAAAGATAAAACAAAAGTTTTTATACTTTCCGGATCGGTGAATAGTTTAGAAACCGGAACCCAAATCAGTATAGGTATCAAAACAACAACAAAAAGAGCAAGAGCTATAAGCAACAATAAAATCCACAAACGGTGTTTAGAATATATTTCCTTAAGTTTTTGATAACTCAATTTCATATGATTAAAAAATTTTCTTCCCCCAAAATGCGAAATCGTGAATTCGTTTTTGCTCCCAAAATTGAATACAAATTAGCCGCCGAGCGAAGCGAGGCGAACCTTTCAAACTTGCAATTTCCTATGTGGTGCGCGCGCTAGGGATCGAACCTAGGACCTCGTCATTATCAGTGACGCGTTCTACCACTGAACTACGCGCGCAAAGTTGAATCAATAAATGCTTTTACCCCCATCATAATTTCTCTTTTCATACTACCATCGGAAACCCTAATTGAACATGTACCATGTCTAAACGATTCCTTATACAAAAAACTGGATTTCTTATTTTTAGTAATATATGGTTTATAAAATTGGCCTTCTTCTAAACCTAGTTCATTTTTCCAAAATTCTTTCTCTTTTTCAAGGTCCATGTTCTCATATAGATGAAGCTGTGCTTTAAGTTTTGAACTCGGTGGCTTAAAAAAATAACGCAACCATTTTATAAAAAATCTAATGACCCTAGGATCGGTATTCGCTAATGAAACAGTATAGTAATCTGTCTTAGTCCCTTCGGCTAAGTACAAGACTAGACCTGAAACCAAAAAATTTGTTTTTGAGAACTTCTTAAATTTGCCTGAATACTTATCGTATATTTTCTGGTCTTTCTTCTCCCTTAATTCCCTCATTGTATTTCTAAACTTCTCACGACTTGCCTCTCCTCTAGACCAAGCAGATTTTCTTAACTCTAAGATCCTTTTTTCACTTAACGGAAATTGTCTAAGCCAAACACTCAAAGTGCTTTTGGCAACTGGCACCTGTGCCCTAATTGAGCCGTAGCCTAGCTGATTTTCGATTCTAAGCCTTATGGCTTTCTCTTTAAGTCTTTTATGCATAAATTCCGAACCTTAGTCTTTCATTTATCCAATAGTGTATTTTACCAAACAAAAAGGGGTTTAACAACCCCTAGTTTAATTATTTTTTGGACCTCTCATGTGCTCTTCAGTCATCGGGATAATTCCATCAAGCAGAACTTTATCTGAGCTACCGTTCAATAATCTCTTTGCAACTTCCACCCTATACTCATCGTCATTACAATCTAAATCCTTAAACAGCTGGATAACTTCCCGCCTCGTAGCCCTACAAAAAATATCAGCCAGACTAAGACAATCTTGGCCTGGATTTTCCTCTTCAAGCTGACTCGCATAAGACTGAACAAGCAGTATGGCTCCCAAATTAACCGCTATCTTGGAAAGTCTTTTGATCATGAGCTGTTTGAACTTCATCTCATTTCTATATTTAGCTGATTTCTCAATAATTTTTCTTGCCAGCCTTTTAGAGTTGCGACCGGCAAAAGCTTCGTGGCATATCAGATTTTCTGGAGACCAAATCTGAATATTACTAACATATCTTCTAGTCAATGTGATGGAAGCCCTGATTTTCTTTAAAACAGAGCTATTCTGGGATACAAAAGGCAATCCGGATTTAATATACTTATAGGCTCCTTCTCTAAAAATGAACTGGTGCAGGATATCGTTTGAGCCTTCAAAAATTCTACTGGGTCTTGCGCTGACCCACATAGCCTCATCAGGCGGAGTCAGCTCTCTTTTTGAAAGAGACTGCCAAGTTTCAAAAAATCTTCCACCCCTAAGCTGTGCGAAATTATCCTGTATCTGCCAAGCTCTTTCTGAGGCAAACCACTTAACCGCTGCCGCCTCTACACGCACATCTCTGCCTTCATCAAAGCATTGAGAGGCATAATTAATCATTGCCTCCATCGCCAATATGCTTGAGGTGGCGTAAGCAATCATTTCTCTGACTTCTTCTTTATCAGACAGCGGACCGCTTTGATTTCTTTTTTTAGCCCACCATTTTGTCAAAAAATATGCCTGCTTGGCGGCACCCAGACAGCCCTTGGCGATAGCAATCCGGCCAGGATTAAGAGATTCAAGAGCAATCTTGACACCGCTTCCCTCTCTCGGTCCCCAGCCCTTTTCCATCTCCAGATCTTCGTTCTTCTCTCCAATCAAATTAAATGCCGGAACATAAACATCTTTCAATATTGGATTTGCATTAGGAATCCCATGCATACCGATAAAAGTATTCTTATCTCCGACAATAAAACCCTTGGAATCCGTGGGAACGTAGAAAAGTCCATAACAAAACTTTTTGGGATCCTTCTCTTTCTCAACTTCATCCCGGTGATGAACAATTCTAGCGATGACAGCGGCATATCTGGCCAGAGGTACGCCATCTTTAAGGATAATGTTGGTTGTATACCATTTCTGACCCGCATCTTCGGCAAAAATCCTATAACCGGTGATTCTGTTACCTTCTCTGACCCGCACAGCATGGGCCTTAATATTAGATATGTCAGAACCTGCATCTCTTTCAGTAAGAGCGAAAGCCGTCGGCCATTTTGCGAATTCAGGAAGGAATTTTTCTTTTTGCTCTTCTGTCCCGTAATGCGAAACGGGATAAGAACAACCGATTGTATTGTGAGCTGACAAAACAATGTAAATTGCGCTTGACCATCCGGCCGCATAACCAAGCCCATCAAGATAACTGGTATTGGATAACTCAAGACCATCATATTCTTCAGGAGTCTTTAAACCATAAAATCCCAGTTCGGCCATTTTTTGAAAAACTTCCAGCGGGATACTGGCATCGTTATCAATTGAATATGGATCAACATCATTAACTAAAAATCTGGATATATCATTTACAAACTTATCACGTTTACGTTTTTCACAAGAAGATGGCTTTGACCATTTTGTCCCCTCAATTGACGGGCTACCGTTAAAAATTCCGGAAATCAAGTTGTCTGCAGGTTTGGTATTTCTCAAACTCTCAGCCAGCTCAATCCCCCTGCCAAGTCCTTTGGCAATATTTACTTCTTCTTGAGCCATACTATTCTCCTGTTAAAGAACCTGATTTTGACCATAAAATACCACTACTTTTAGGATACGTCAAATGTAGCTCGGTAAATTAAAAGAGGTGCGCAGCACCTCTAATTTATTTAAATCTCAACTCCTTCTTGTTCCAAGGCTGAGATAATACCCTCTTCAAGCCACTTGGCTTCACCGTCCATCAATCGTCTAGATAAATCGTCTATTAGATGATGGCTTCCGTTAATAAGATATTCTGTCTTATATTTTCCGCCTGTCATTTCTTCTCTGACTGTCAGGCAGAAGTAATCAGCCAACTCTCTAGCAAGTGGCTTATCTTTCCTAGCTTCAGCGTAGGCTAAGGCTACGGCCATCTGAAATAAGTAGAAAGCCCTTACTACAAGTATCATAATCACTGAATGTTTCTTCTTTGCGCCGGCTATTCCATACTTCATACCGACACGAAGTAAATCAGACTTCAATTTACCCGCCTCATGTCTTATAAAATCTTCATGAGAAACGGGGACGCCTTCTTCAGATGACTTAGCAGATTCAGACTTAGCCGGCTTAAGCCAACTAAGGAGCTGATTTAGAGCCCACATGCCGGCCGATATCTTCTCTTTTATATTTGTTACTCCTTCAGTCAAAGCTTCAGCCTGCTTTTTGTAAACATCCAACCCTTCCCGTCCACTGGCAAGAGTTAATATGTCGTTCTCGCCCTCAAAGATTCTATTGACCCGGGCATCACGCACCATCCGTTCAACGCCAATAGCTATTTCTCCACGCTGTTTTAGAGAATAATAAGTTTCATAACCATAACCTGCCCTAATCTGCATTAAATGTTTATCAAGAGACTCACATAGATTATCAGTGGCAATAATTTTTGCCGCCATCGCCGAAAGACGAACATCTTTGTGGCCATCTACTAATCCAGTGCAATATTGCGTCAGAGCGTCAGTTATCATAGAAAGAGAGGCCGACCTTAACAGTCGAGAGCCGACAGATTCATGCCTTCCTATCTGACATCCACCCTGAACCCTTTCCTTGCACCACCAACGGGTCATCTGGAGGGACTGCTTTAATCCGCCCACGCAGGACGAAACAATAGTTAGTCTTCCAACCTCAAGCGATTTAGTGGCAAGCCTGAATCCTTTAATCTCATCACCAATCAGGTTATCTTTCGGAACAAATACATCGTCAAATTGCAAAACACCGTTATAGATAGCCCTCAAACCGCTGAATCTGGTCCTATATGGAACCGAGTATCCTTGTGAATCTGAGCAATCGACCAGAAACATACCAAGCGCAAATCTTTTGTTAATCTTTTTACGTTCATCCTTAACCTGAGCTACAACCACTACGTAATCTCCGAGAGGAATACCATTATCTTTTACAGCGCATGTCGTCCAAATTTTTTGACCCTTTATTTTGTATCCGATATGCTCCCCACTATCGTCATAAACTCGCGTAGCCGTCGTTTCAATACGAGACGGATCCGAACCGGCTTCTTTTTCCGTCAAACCAAAAGCAGAAATTTTACCGCTAGCCAGCCGGGGCAGATATTTATTCTTCTGCGCTTCAGTTCCAAATTTAATAATTGGAACAGCGGCACCGATTGAGTTGGGCGGAGCAACCAAGGCAACAGTATTCGCACAGTGGCTGCCAAGCATCTCAAAAATTCTACGATAATTAGATTGCGAAAAGCCGTATCCACCATATTCCTTGGGAATTTTAAGACCGAATATCCCCATTTCTTTAAATCCCTGAATTACGTTATCAGGAATTTCACCGTCACGATCAATGGCGTTTGGATCAACGTTTTTGATAAGAAATTCCCTTAATCTCCCAATAAACTCATTGGCCTTTTCCTTGTCTTCGTCTGACTGCTCCGGAAATGGGCTTAAACTATCAAACGGTGTTTCTCCTAAAAATAAATCTGAGACAAATCCCTTATGGACCTCTATGTCTCTTGAATCTTCGTAAACCTGTAGCGCATCGGGCTTCTTGGTGAGGGTGTCTTTGTCGCTCATTGTCTGTCCTATTTCAATTGACAAGTATCTGCTGATTTTATATATCTTATGAAGAACTATGTCAATTCTAGGGGCTTCCGTGACACAATTTGCTACGCCATCCGTTTTTGGTCTTAACAGTTGGGCAGAAAAATTGGTGGCCAATGCCAAGAAAGAACTCAGTGGCAAACAGGCTCGCCTTTATGAGGCCAGCCGAGATTTATATAAATATACCCTGCCCAACAGAAGGATTTACTATGAGGTCGTTCAGCCCCGGACTGCAAGCCCAAACCAGTTCTTAACCCTCGTTAATACACACGGCATACGGCTTATAGATTCTCTCTGGTCAAGGAAAGAAATACTTGAAGTATGCAGTTTTCTAGGGACAGATTCTATAAATTAAAAATCCCCGCTAAGGGGATTTAATTTCTTTTTATAAGTTTTATATCAACTTTGGTTGTTCCTTCAAACTGAGGTTCTCTGCGCTCAAACCTAGCCCGAATTCCTTCTTTAATCTCGTCCGGTACTTTGTTAAATAGCATAACAATTAATTTTTCCTCAAGATTCAATCCTTCGTTTAAATCTGCGTGATTACCTAAGAATATAGAGAAAAAGGCTGTATCAAACGACACTGGAGGATGCTTAGCAAAACCCTGTCTAAGATTTATAAATAATTCTTCGGTCTCTAAGATTTGGCTTGAATCTAATTTTAGCACAGGCCGATCCATCTTTGTGGCATTATTATTGATAAAAGTTTCTAGATGCTCCGGGGTTATTTCATCAATAACTTCATCTACCCATGGTTTTGAAGCTTCAACTTCTTTCTTGGGATCAAGAATCATTGAAACTGAATTTAATAATCCGACACGCCTGGTGAGATTCTGAGTTCCTCCTCCACCCGGCATAATTCCCAGTAGAACTTCCGGCTGACTAAGTTTTGTATTCTTAGATGCAATAATATAATCACAGGCCTGAGCAAGCTCATAACCTCCGCCCCAAGCAGCGCCTCGGACTACAGCAATCGCTGGCTTAGGAAAATTCATTATTGTCTTAATCATGGCATGCCAGTCGCCTATAACTGTTTTTGCTAAATCAGGATTTTTTACTACTAGCGGAAATTCAGATACATCTGCTCCTCGGCACTTCGTAATCTCAAAGACCACTGCTTTAATCTCATCGTCTCTTAACGAGTCAAAAACTTTCTTGATTTGTTTTACCGTATTATGAGAAACAACATTTTCTCTCAAGACTACCCGAGCGTAGTTCCCACCTTTAGACATCTTGACCGTATCAACGTCAACACTGGAGTAAAAACCTTCTCCAGTTTTTCTGCCAAGTTTCTTTTCGCCGGAAAGACGTTTTAAGATGTTCGGCACTTCGCCCCAACGATTAGGCTCCTGGAAACGCAACATCTGAAGACAATGAATTGCGACATCAATACCGACAAGATCACAAAGTTCAGCTGGACCCATATAAAACTTTAATTTACCAGTTTCCCCTTTTTCAATAGCTTCTTTTAGCTCAAACGGCCCGGCTGGAAAATTAGTTCCAAGCTTTACAATCCTGTCTATCTGCTCATTGCTAAGCTTCACTCGAGAATTTTCTTGATCCTGTAATAAATCATGAGCAGCAATAATATGGCTATATACTATTTCAAGCGCCATTTCATTTTCCGCCCATTTACCACTTCTAAAAGACTCATCAATCTCCTTGTAACCAGCCTTTCCATCAAAAAAGTTTCCAGATGATTCAATCATAGGCAGAAGCAGACGGTTTACAACAAAACCGGGCAAATCCGGAACCAATTCAAATTGTTTACCGATAACTCCGGCTAGCTCTTTTGCTTTTGCGATAACTTCTTCGGATGTTTGATCGCTGGGAATTCCTTCAACTAACTTCATCATTCTAACCGGGTTGAAAAAGTGAAAACCCATTACTAATTCTGGACGTTTTGAAGCATCAGCCAAAAGTTTAATCGTCAGGGTAGAGGTATTAGTTAGAAAAGGAACCGGCACATCGCAGACAGATTCAATGTCTCTGATAAGCTTGTGTTTTAGCTCGACATCTTCGATAATCGCTTCAATAACAGCTTCACATTCAGCCAATTGGCCAAAATTATTCCGACTGGAATCAAGCCAGGTTATTCTTGCCATCGCTGACTCAAGAGCTTCATCCGTTCTATAGACTAGCTCCCTTCTATTCTTCATGGCAAGAAAGAGAAGCCGCCACATCTTATCCTGTTTATCCTTTTTGAAATCAGGATTTCCCTCAAAACGATCAAAAATTAAAACCTCAAAATCAGCCAGCACATATTCTAGAGCAATGTCTAAACCCATAACACCGGCACCGATTACTCCAATTTTTCTAGCCATTTTCTTTTCCCTTTGAATGTAAAGTTTCTGCCGTGATGTTACCCGACTTTTAGATACCTGTCAACAAAACCCCACACCTAACGGGGTAAATTTAAAAGCCTGCGAATTCACGCAGGTTTTTAAAAAACTATTACAGTAACTCCAACACGCAGGCACTGGCTTCTCCGCCGGCCGCACAGATTCCGAGTACTCCATATCTTAATTGCATACGCTTCATATAATCAAGAAGCATAACGAAACGGATAGCACCGCTAGAACCAAACGGGTGAGAATCGGCAATTGCACCACCCTCAGGATTAACCTTATCCCGAGATATACCAAACTGTTTCATAAAACTAACCGGACCGGGAGCAAAGGCCTCATTGATAAGAAATACTCCTATCTGATCAATGGTAAGACCAGCCATATCAACTACTCTTGGAATAGCGGTATTTGGAGCAATAATGAAATCGTACGGGTCATCTTCGCTCCAGGCATCAATTGCAAGAATACGAGCAAGTGGTTTTAAGTAAAATTCTTTAACAGCTTTTTCGGAGGCCAACAAAGTAAAGGCGGCTCCGTCTCCGTATTTAGAAGAATGAGCGGCAGTTATCAGCTCACAACCTTCTATCAGATTTGCTTTCCGAATAGCTTCCAGGGAACGGCCTTTCTTAGTTACTCCTTCGTCATTGGCAAGCACAGGATCTGGATTACCGGCAACATAAGTCGGTACAACATACAACTGATTGCCTCTTTTATTAGTCCGCTCATAGCTTTCAAAAGAATAAATATCCATCTCTTCTCTGGTAATACCGAGGGCTTTAGCTTTTTGGTCGGCAAGATGCCACATCATCTGACCCGTTTCAGGACTCTTTAGAACTGCCTGAATCACCTCTTCGGGATGACGACTCATCATCTCAACTCCGCCGGAAAGAGCCAAATTTACTCTTCCAAGCTGAATTTCTTCAACAGCTTCCTCAATAGCAATCAACCCGGTAGCACAAGCACCTTCAACCGTAGAAGCATTGATGGCCATACTGCAACCGCTTCCCTCAGCACGCATTACTGTCTTGGCCGGAGCATGAAACATGCCGTCTTCAGCCTTTTGAGAAATAAGCGATCCCAGTTTGAAAATCTCAACCAGAGCCGGATTTATTAAAACTGATCTGAACAAAGCATCCCTGACCTGTGCCCCAAATACATCGGGACTAAGACTATCAATAAGACTTGTATTCTTACCGCCGTTTTTACCGCGTTGAACAAGAAAAAGACAAGATCGAGCCGCACCGACTACATATACTGGATTCATCTTAGACCCCCTCTCTCAAAGATCATTGCCGTTGCTTCGCTAGTTGCATTACAAATTACAACCATGCCGTATCGCTTCTGATCTTTTTCTAAAATTTGAAGGTTTTTAACAGTAAGAACTCCGCCAGTCGCTCCGATGGGATGACCGTGAGCAACCGCACCTCCCCATGGATTCATAGATCCCCTTTCAATCCTAAACTTATTAATAAGATTTATGGGAACCGTAGCAAAGGCTTCGTTATTTTCCCAACGATCAATCTGAGAGACTGTTAATCCAGAAAAAGCCAAGGCCTTATTTACCGCACCAACCGGTGCCGTGATAAAATCTTTGGGCTCACGTCCGCTCCACTCGGCATAGGCAACAAGCCTGGCAATCGGTCTAAGTCCCCTTTCACGGACAGCTTTTTCTGAAGCCAGAACAATAAATGCAGCGGCGTCACCGTACTTAGAAGAGTTTAGAGGCGTAATGATTTTACAACCCGGATAAGCCGGCGATCTTTTCAGATGGGCATCCTTAATCCTTGATGCTTTCTTAACTACCTCTTCATCTAATCTAACTACTGAATCGGCATCTTCACTAACACGAATAGGAACAATCCGATGATCCTCCAAGTGTACGGCGGCAAACTGGTAAGATTCCAGAGCATAACTGTCATGCATCTCACGGGTAATCCCCAGATCCATAGCTTTCTCGTCAGCCAGCTGAGCCATAATTTTCTGAGTGCTCGGATCAGTAAGCCCACGGATAATAACTTCATTTTTTTGACGGCTCATCATATCCATTCCGCCGGCAATTACCATATCTGCTTTACCGGTTAAAATTTTCCTTGCTCCGGACCAAATTGCAGAAAGTCCGGTAGAGCAAGCCTTCTCGACTGTACGGCCTAAAGCCCGAACCGGTTTGCCGTCAGCTCCTTTTCTAATTAAGAACTTTGCCGGAGACTGATAAAGATTTCTTTCTACTTTTTGGGAAATAACTGAACCTAGATAGATAAAGTCAATGTCTTCCGGAATAATTGATGTTTCTTCAAAAATAGATCTAAGCACTTGGGCGCCTATATCCTGAGGATAAAGGCTTGAGGCTGAACTGGTATTCGGACCGTCATTTTTGCCCAATTCAACTGAGAAAATCGGCGAACGGGCCATTCCGACGATATAGACTGGATCCATGATGCATCCTTTCAAGTTGTATATGAACTGCCTATACTATAGTGAACCTTAAAAATAAATCAATCCGCCAACCGGCGGATTTAAAAATCCCGACTATGTCGGGATTTAAGTATAACTTTTACTGCGTATGTTCGTCGTAGTATTTTTTAACCTTCTTTTTCTGAACCTTGCCAATTACATCTTCCCATTCAGCAAAAACTTTTTCAGAAACATCTATAACCTTTTTAACAAGCCAGTTCTTGCTGTTTGCTGACTGAATTAGTTCCTTTAGATCTTCACTGTTTTTGCTCATCTTCATAACTACAAAAACAATCAGAATCTGCTCATCTTCATAACCCGGCCTCGGCACACCGATCACGGCACACTTCTCAACTGCTTCACTAGTTGAAAAATGTCTTTCCACCTCTAGCCAATAAACATTTTCACCGTTAATTTTAGACATTTCCTTTTCACGGCCGACGAAATAAAGAAAACCCTCCTCGTCTCTGTAGACCGTATCCCCCGTCCGAAGCCAGCCATCAACCAAAATATTGGCAGTATCTTCAGGCTTTTTATAATAACCCATAAAAACCTGAGGACCGTGAACCATTAGTTCACCGACCTTTCCAGGCCCAAGCTCCTCTCTGGTTTCAGTATCAACAATCTTGATATCAGTTTCTGGAAGTGGACGACCTATTGTCCGAGCCTTATCTTCTGAAGGAAGCGTAACTGACACAACCGGTGAGGCTTCAGTTAAACCATAACCTTCAACTATTTGCGTACCGGTTTTTATCTCAAACTCGTCCTTAATACTTTTATCAAGTTTTCCAGCACCGGATATACAAAGTCTTAGATTCGGTAATTTCCCCAGTGCAGGGACTATCTGAAGAGCTTTAAACATTCTGTTTATGCCACCGAAGATTTGGACTTTCTTTTTCTTTAAAAGATAGGCTGTTGCCTTTGGTTCAAAGGTTGGAGAAAAAATTAACGGACCCCTGATACTCAAAAGCGACATCAAGGAAATGATAAGGCCATAGGAGTGAAAAAACGGCATAGCGCCAAAGACCTGATCACCTTCTTTTATATACTCACCAAACTGCTCACGACATTGAAGAATATTAGACATAATATTTGCATGGCTAGTCATTGCGCCCTTGGGAGTTCCGGTCGTACCTCCGGTATAAATAAGATGGGCTATGTCATCTTTCTTTGGGAACTTCAATCCATGCCAAGGTTTAGGCAGAAAACAAGTAGACATATTTTCAAAAAGATAAGAATACATATAAACATTCAGGTTCATAGGCTCTTCAAGCCATCTGCCGTCTTTCATTGCTTCTTTTCTGTAGGCATTTTGAATATAAGCAGGTAAAAAATCAGAAAGTCTGGTTAAAATAATAACCGTATCACCTAGCTCATCCTTCATCTGTGCTAGAATTGGCCAAAGAAAATCTGTCGCCACAATAATTTTAGGCTTAGCGTCCAAGATCTGGTTTCTGATCTCAGCAGTGATCTTTATTTCTTCGATGGGTTTTTTAGCCCGAAGCTCTTTGGCTATGGTAGCAAAACTGATCAGGGCTGGAGTAGCCCTAGAAAAGTGAGCACCGAAGTAAGCCCCCCAGAATTGGGGGCAACTTAATGTAAAGATTGCTACAGTATCGCCAGAGTCAGGCTTTAAAAGAAAAGAGTCAAAGAGACTACTAAATCTTCTAGCCATCTCCCCCAATTGCTCGTAACTCATTTTTTTGCCAACTACAAAATTGAATTTAAAAATATTACCAATCTTGATAGGCTTAACCTTAAGAACATAATCAATAGCCGTTCTCTTAGGATGTTGGACAATTGCTGCACGCAGAGCATCTGGAAGGCTCACAACATTCTCATCTTTAAGCCATTTGGACACAATTTCTTCCTTGTTAACGAGCTTGGTCTATCACTTTAATTACCAACAAATAATTTATATGTCAATGTGACAAAAAATACCTAAGACTAGACAAAATTAAGCAGATATGGTAAATTAAGGGCTAATGCCAGGTAGTGAAACTTCAAGTTCGATTATGTTCCATTACGTCTATATACTAGAGAGCAAGAGAGGTGGAACTATTTATATAGGCTATACTAACGATCTAGCCAAGAGATTAAAGGAACATAATCGAGGACTAAATTTTTCAACGAAACCATATATACCCTGGCATGTGATATATTGCGAGGCTTGTCTTACCCAAAGCGACGCTAAACGCCGAGAAAAGTATTTAAAAACAAGCCAAGGCAATAGACTAATTAAACGTAGACTAAAGGACTATTTTTACCAAAAGAGAGTATCTTGAAGTTCTACTACCTGGATGGAAGAAGGCTTACTACAAGTAAATAAATCACTCAAAAAGAAATTTGTAGCCAAGAAGCTCATATTTGGCCAGGGTTTTGATGGGGCAAAAGTCGTATTTGTGACCGATCCTCCAACCAGCAAAGAAGAGTCTGAAAACAAACCGATAGCTGGTAATTCCGAGAAGATCTTGAATAAACTACTCAAAGTCGCAGGCTTAAATAAGCAAAAAGTCTACATAACAAACGTAGTAAAATATACCGTCCCAGGAAGAGTCCATACATCCAAGGAGGTAAAATCATCCGTTCCCTTTCTCAAAGAAGAGATTAAAACGATCAGCCCGCAAGTAGTGGTTACGCTGGGAACTATCGCACTAACCGGCATCGGCCTCCGCCAGCCTCTAAGCAATGTCCGCGGACGAACATTCAACTTCGGAAGCTACGAGCTCCTGGCTACTCATCACCCCGAGAGTGTCCTAAAAAATCCAGGCCTTCAGCCTGAACTGGAAGCTGATTTTCTAAAACTAAAAACCCTCCTCAAAACCATCAAGGAAAGACCGGTAGAAGTGTAGGGATTATCTATAATATAAACGGCCCCG